>Ga0265293_10010734_pt1 | contig 12715 bp, 14 predicted proteins | sample Munlanlewell138R_FD_192505 | JGI IMG/M metagenome (GOLD analysis project Ga0265293, IMG submission 192505) | Leachate microbial communities from a municipal landfill in Southern Ontario, Canada - Leachate well 138R | ecosystem: Engineered > Solid waste > Landfill > Unclassified | place: Canada... | reverse complement strand
TTATCCCTGTTAACTGATACTCAATAAGTATGTTGGCACAGCGTATAGAATCCTTGTCATATCTGCCTAAAGAATTGTATTCTTCATTCCCTATGATTTGCTTGATAAACATATCGCATTCTTTGGCAGTATAATTTACTAAACCATGTTCGTTCATAAAACGTTGTATTCTCCTAATATGTTCCCGATATTTTTTGATACTAGTCGGTTTATAACCGATCCCTTCTAGAAACAAAATTAGTTTCCCTGCCATAAATTCCAGTGAGTTTTGCTCTATCATCTGATTCATAATTTTTCCCTCCTATAGTTTTTGGCCTTAGCCTTTCTTAACTATAGGCATATAAAAATGTAAAGTAAATATTCAAATAATCGACTAAAATCAGTAACCACAAAAGGCTACTTTACATTTTTATTTACTATACATATCCACGACCACGAGGGACAAAAGGTTGCGAATGCAAAAGGGTACAGCCCAAAGAAGCACAAATATATTCAAATTGTTGTGAACGATAGATTTTAGCATTGTCCGTATATAGAAGTTTTGGTATACCTCTTCTTAGTACTGCTTCCTTAAAACAATGTCTTAAAGTTTCAAAGTTTTGAGAAAGATAAAACTGGGTATATACAGGATAACGAGATGCATCATCAATAAACATATGAAGATAAGTTTGGACTTTCTTTTTTCCAACTGTAATATGATGTCCATACATCACATCGCCTTGCCAAAGATCTCCCACATGTTCATGGGCAAATCTTAGTATTTCAGGGCTTTCCGCGTTGGTTTTTAACTCTCCTGATAAAGAAAGATCTTCAATGTATCTATATACAGTAGATCTGGAGATATTTAAAGGATTTATTAAGCCGTCGGATACCATTTGTTCATAAAGTATTGTTACGGGTGTTTTGAGATTGACTTTGATTCTTTTTATTATCTCTTCCCCCAATTCCATTGTAATCTTCCTTGATTTGCCTTTATCGCTTCTCGTTCCTCTTATTAAACCTTCAAGTCCCTTTTTATTGTAATCGCATAACCAAGATTCCAGAGTTTTGTAAGAATAGTTTCGCATGCCGTAATAGGGCATATCAATAGGAGAGGAAGCGACTTGTTTAAAATATTCTGTGTTATTAGGAACTTGTCCGTTTAGAACAGGCCCTAATATTGAAAATTTTTTTAATGCTATTGCATTTTTGGTTTTTTCATCCACTTTTCATCCCCCTAAGCTTTAATTTTAATTTATTCTATATATAATCATTTTATATTCTTTAATTTGTTGCTTCAATTGGGAATGTAGTGTTGCAAATTAAAACTTGTAGAGGACTTCATTTTAAAAAGTTTTTATGCTATTATATTTTGAGAGGTCATGAAAGATTTTCCGGTTATATTTGAAAAGCTTTCAATAAATACATGGGGATGTATGGCATGAACCTTTTCAAGGAAGTCTTTGACCCATATCTGATTCTCCGGGATGTTATTTTTCATGATAAATTCCGGAGATATCAGATTTAATCCGTATTGTATCAGCTTTCGATTCTTAATTATCCGCTTTCTGTAGTAGTTTATGTGTCTTCTGCTTATTATTGGTAAATCTGATTTTATCCTATTAATCAATTTATTTAAGGATATTCCGCCTTGATAGAGCTCATGTAATATATTTAATATATCTATTCCTGAATATTGAAAACCTTGTAGGCAAAACGCGGGAAGCATTGACACGGTTCTGCCGCATATGGGACAAATATATCTGCGGATATATATGATACCTGTGAAAGACTTGCTGATAAAGAATCTTTTGTAAAAACCATGTCTCTTTAATTTTATAGGCATTGAACAGTCGCGAAATGGACATCTATCAAGCGGCGGGGGAAAGGTGTCATAGTTTTTTATCTTATATCGTTCGGGTTTGTGTTCTGTATAAAAAATTATTTGCATTAAAATACCTCCAATGCAAATAATTTTATCATAATTTTAATACTGTCATAAAATGAAAATGTTTTTCACTTTATGACAGTATTAAAATCTTTCTCACATTATTTAATTTGACAAATACAAGGTGGTTTCACCTATTTATATTTGGGAATTGACACTTAATTTTTAGGGGCAATACCCTTATTTATATTCATTATAGAAAAATATGTTATAATGAATATAAGAAAATTTATGTGTAATAGTAAAAATTATAGGCCGACAATTGTTTGTAATACAAATAAATATGAATTTTGGGGGTGATTAAAATAGAAGAATTAAAACCAAACGAAAAAGAAAGAGAAGTATTATCTTTATTTTATAATAGATTCTATAATTTATATGATGAAATTATAAATGACGATTTTATAAACAAGGATGCTAGAATAAGATTTTATAACTTGAGAGAATCATTTTCAATTTACAAAGAACTATTGAGTTATGAGCCGATTAAAGAATATATTAATTGGATGAAAAAAGGTGGACGGCCTTATTTTGAAGGGATAATTGCGGATGATTTGTTTAGTTTTATAAGGAATTTGTTATTACACTTTCCTATTTTCGATACATGGGATGAAGTGTATATAAATAAGAATTTAGCCACGTGGAGTAAAGTGGGGCAAATAGATAAATTTCTTGCTGAAAGTATTAAAGAGCAAATAGATGGAAAAGGTACAATAAAGTATAGAATATGGGAAGAAAAAAAGAAAACAATGACTTATTTTTGTATTAATTTTCCCGAAAAATATAATGATACTAATATATACCTAAAAGATATAATATCTGAAGAAGTTGGAATGAAATTTTGTATAGCATTAATGAGAACGGTATTAGATACCCAGGTAGAGGATTCGGAGGTACCTGATATAAAAATAATGTCTCAAGTATATTTGCCAAATTAAAAGGTGTTATATTTCTTTTGGCTATAACCAGAAGTATTGTAAATCAAAATATTATTTTAAGATAATCGATATATGGATACAGATACTCATTTAAGAAACATTTGTAATTACTTGTTCATGCTAAAAACAAAGAGGTATCGGGATCTTGTAGTAAAATAAGAAATAAATGTATGCAAGGTAAAATGATTATACAATAAACCAAATTATTGAAATAGAATGTAAAGGGAAAAATATCAAAGTCAGAAAAGAAAACTTTTATATGGATGCATTTTAATATTAATGCATTTTTCTGATTTACATAATTCTAGTACAATAATTTTAATGTGTGAAGTGTGGGGTATGGATTATGCGGAACGAAAATGAATGGGTATACTGTTATGATAAAAAAGTAAGGCGGTTTGCTAATATAAATAGCTGAAAAGGAGTAACGTATGAACATTAAAGCGATAATGAATAGGGATGAATATTCAATTGAAGAGACGCTAGATAAGATCATTGCTTTTTTGAATATCTATGAATATAGTGAAGTTATGAAGCTATTTGCATATACAAATATTAAGCTCAACAGTGAAAGTGTTAACTCATCTGGTTACAAAGTTTCGCCTCGGTTATCAAGAAATATTCCATTTGTGTATGTAACAAAGTATGAGAGTGGAAATAAAAGAATAAACAATATTGAAAAGGTTGCTAATCAGTACATAGATTTACTAGATGAATTGACAATGTGCTACACGAATATAATTGATTACTCGCAAAGAGACAGTTTTCACAAATCTTATCTAAGTTATCATCTAAATTATCCACAAATTTCTATTCGACAATATTTTGGATTTTTTCATATAAATCGAGATATAGTTAGGGAAGTCTATAAAGTTGATGAAAATAATATCGATGACTTTATACATAGTTTGTTTTTACTTATGAATTTTGAACGAACTTGGAAGAAAAAATTCAAATTCAATCCGTATGCGAATTTTATTAAATGGAGGAATAGCAATAGTGTTGTTAAATTCACCAACGCAAAGATTTTTTATCAACTACCTGTCGAGATGATTAAGATGTTGTTCAATGAATTCAAAATAGATTGCAGTGATGCCATTAACAAGCTATTTCTAGATATTTCATCAATTGAAAAAAGTGAAGAAATTATATACCCTACAAATATAAAAAAAATGTACCCTCAATTTTTTGGATTTAAGAATAATAAATTTGTAGCTTTTATGAGAAACTTGAATGTACTTAATAGTGTATACGAACATGTTATGAATAGTGAGGAATTTGGTAAGCACAAAGGTGATTATCTTGAAGAGAGGACGGAAGCATTGCTTAAACGTATGTTTGAGAATGATAATGTGTATCATGGAATATTCGATGAATATGGGAATGAACAAGATTTCATCGTAATATTTAATGACTATATTATTTCATTGGAGTGTAAAGCATCTAAATTTACCGAACCTTTTGTAAATCAGGATAAGGCTCAAAAACGTCTTGAACAAAATTTTAAAAAAACTATACAGAAAGGATATAGTCAAGCTGAGCGAATAGCTAAGAATTTTAGAAAGGGTAGGTTCAAATTTTACAATGGTGACAAAGCTGGAAAACGACAAGAGGTATTAGATATTTCAACTTATGGCATTGAAAAGTTTCAAAGCGTAATAGTAACAATGGACCAATATCATAATTTAGGTACAGAGTTATATCTCTCAATCAAACAGAGCGAAAATATTAACCTTCCATTAGTAATCGATATAAATTCTTTTGAGATATTGCTTCAAAAATGCAAAATATCCTACAACATCGACAAGTTTATAGAATATTTAGACAGAAGAACAGAATTCTATGGATTGGTGTTTCCAGCTAGCTTTGATGAATTAGATTGTTTTGGTTACTTCTTGAAGTATGGAAGCATAATGCAAGGGCCAATAGGAAACTTTTTTATCAATATTGGGCCTGGATATTCATCTTTTGTTACAGATATCTTGGAGATTGACAATTATATGATATTCAATGAGTTGTATGGAATTTAATCACTCTAACATGTTCATTGGAATCATACCTCTTGTTTCGACGAGAGGTATGTTATGAATGACAGGAATATTAAGTAACACAAAGAAACATTTTAAATGTCTTACTGTTTTTGTAATATGTTTAAGAAAGAACAGAGAGAAGATTATTTTGTTTAGGAGTTAAATTGGAGTATATAAGTGTTCCATAATGTGTAAAAATGGCGATTGGTCTATTTTGATTGCAGCAGCTCAAGCAGCCCTAATCGAAAAAGACCAATCAAGATAAGTTGAATAAAAACAAGGTGCTATGTCCAACGAAGGATAGTACCTTGTTTTTTATTAGGTGGTCAATTATGAAGTATGATATAATATAATTACTCAGTTGTTAAATAATAAGGCAGGTGAAGTTATTGAGGGTCATTTATTCTAAATCTGCTGCAAAGGCTATAAAAGTAATGGATAATGATACAAAACAAAGGATAAAGAGCGGTATAGAAGGGTTAATGAAAATCCCCCCAGAAGGGGATATTAAACAGTTGCAAGGTATTAAACGGAAAGTATATAGGCTAAGAATGGGTAAGTATAGGGTGATATATGAATATATCGGGGATGAATATGGAATTATGTTTATTAAGGATATAGGTTCTAGGGGAGATATTTATAAATAAGGAGTGTGATAGTATGGCTCAAATTTCTATCGAAATAGCTATCATGATAGACATGCTACCAGAACAAGAGCAATTACTTGCATTTGAATTAATTAAAAGAATGGTGTTGGCCTGGGATAGTGATTTTACAAAATTAACCCCAGCGGAAAGAGAAAGATTAGAAAAAGCTGATATAGAATTAGTAAATAATGAAGTATTACAACATGATGATGTTTGGAATATGTAATCTAATAAAGATTTTATGTGTTCTATAATGTGAAAAAACGACGATTGGTCTATTTTGATTGCAGCCGCCCAGGCTGCTGTAATCAGCAGTGATAAAGTGAAGTACAGTACGAAATAGATTTGGATTTATTAACGGGAAAGCAGGTTTCTACCATCGGGCATCCGGTTATCACATGAAAAGCTAAAAAGGGTATTGCACTTATTTTAAGAGTGCTGTATCCTTTATTGTTTGCTTCTAAGCATGGCCTTATATAGATATGTTATAATGAGTATTAATAGATAAATACATCATTTATAATTAAAATTGGGGGATTAAATGTGTATAGTTTAAGCGAATTGGAAGCAATTGTACAAGCATGTAATAGGTGTCTTTTATCAAAGACCAGAACTAATGCGGTATTCGGTGAGGGAAGCGATGAAAACATTATTATGTTTATAGGAGAAGGCCCGGGCTATCACGAGGATAAACAAGGCAAACCCTTTGTAGGAAAAGCCGGTGAATTATTTGATAAGATGCTGGCAGCTGTTGACTTAACAAGAAAAGACGTATATATAACCAATATAGTTAAATGCAGACCTCCGAATAACAGAAATCCCTTGGAATCAGAAAGTGAAAAATGTATTGAATTTTTAAGATGGCAGGTAAAAATTATTGATCCCGATATTATAGTATGTTTAGGTGCTATTGCAGCAAAAAATATAATACAAAAAGACTTTAAGATTACAAAGAGCAGAGGTACTTGGTATAAAAGGGGGAAGTATAATATAATTGCCACCTATCACCCGGCGGCAATTTTACGGGATAGCAACAAAAAAAGAGATGCTTGGGAAGATTTTAAAACAATAAAGGAAATGTACGTTAAAATACACCAAAAAACTATGGAATAATTCAAATAAAGATGGGACAAAAGTGTTGGTACATAAGATTGATATGTAATTTCTTATTTTAGAAGTTTGGTTTTATATTCAAATATCTAGATAGATAAATGACTTACGCTGTAAAAAAGACTCAATGAAAATTACTTCACATTGAATCGTTTTCTTTAAGTCTTGTAATAAAATCATAAATAATTCTTGCTGTGATACCCCATATAATTTTATCTTTGTATTTGTAAAAATACACCGGGTATTTTCCTTTTCCCCATTTATATGACTTTCCATTTTGAATTAAATGGTATGGAAAATTTGTATCGGGTTCTAAATCTACATTTATATAATAGCATTTAGGTTTTTGTGATATAAAGTAAGATAACGGAACGGTAAATACTTCATTTACTTCCCCATTAAAAGTGTATTTATAATTGTTTAATACGCCCACATGCGTATAAATAATATAATTAAAAGGTGTTATTAGTGTATCTGACGGTCCGATAACATTTATATGATGCGGATCTAAACGAAGTTCCTCTGATGCCTCTCTAATAGCAGCTGTTAACTCATCCTCGTCCTTCTCAATTTTTCCTCCCGGAAGACATATCTCATTAGGTTGATTTCTTAAACTTTCTGAGCGAATTTCAAACAATATTTTTAGTATATCGGATTCAATAATTATTGGTATAAGAATTGAAAACGTCGTATAATTATTTTTGTTTGAAATATTTGCCTTTTTATTTTTTAATTTTAAAATATCATTAATCATAAAAGCCTCCAACCTTTGTAATGTATTACAGTGATTATAACACAAACAAGTTGTCAGTTTAAAGGGGGAACACAAAAAGGTGGTTTTGTATTCGAAGCAAGTGAAGCAAATATTGACTTTACAACGGTTAAAAATGATGATATACTTTTACACAAGCATATTGAAGGTGCTAGAGTAATACATATATATGGTAGAAACTACAATTTCAAAGAGGTTTTTTAATCTTTACTTTTCATAAAAAATTATTAATATTTGACAATATATCCGCTTTTTACAAACCTAATAAGTAAAATAATATTTAGATAAATGTGGACTTATGTATAATAATTACTGTGCTTAAACCTGAAGTCCAAAATATCAGCAAAATTAAGCGGACTACAGGATAAAGTATATAAAAATTAGGGAGGGGAAATTATGAAAAAAAGGCTTTGGATTTTTGCTTTGGTAATCCTGCTTATCTCATCAGGGATAATCGGTTGTTCCCAACCGGCGGCACCACCTGCCGGCGGTGAAGAAGGTGAAGCATCTGAGGAGCCAAAATTTGATGGTGAAATACTTTTGGGTATTATGGTTCCTGTTACAGGATCGGAAGCTACATATGGGAAGGATATGGAGAATGCAATGAAAATTGCGGCTGATGAAATAAATGCAGAAGGTGGGATTTTAGGTAAAGAGATTAAATTTACTTTAGGTGATGACGGATGTGATCCTCAGATGTGTACTGCTGCGGCAAGCAAATTAGTTTCTTCAGAAGTTGTAGCTGTTTTAGGCGGTTATTGTTCAGGAGCGACTATACCTGCTCTAAAAATTTATGGAGATGCTAAAATACCTTTTGTTATTACTGCAGCAAATTCTACACAGATAATAGATGAAAATCCGGGTTGGGCATTTATGATAAACAGCCCCGGTTATCATCAGGCAGATGCCGCATCAGGTTGCTTTGAAAAATTAGGTGTGGAAAAATTAGCTTTCGTACACCAAGGAGACGGTTTTTCCGAAAACCTAGCTGAATTGACAAGAGATGAATGGAAAAAAAGAGGACATGAAGTAGTAGCTTATGATGTAGTTAATAAGGGTGAACAAGATTTTTCTTCTTTGGTAACAAAAATTCGATCTTCCGGAGCAGAGGGAGTATATTGGACGGCATATCATGCAGACGGAGCACTTCTTATTAAACAGCTTAGACAGGGCGGATATACCGGTGAAATTACAGTAGCTGACGGATCAAGTTCCGTACAATTATTGGAGATAGCCGGGACTGCAGGCGAAGGCGTTTATTGCACATCACCTCCTGTTGTTGATTTTTTACCGGCAGCTAAACAATTCAGTTCCGCATACAGTACTAAATATGGTTCGGAACCGGGACCTTATGCGGGTTTAGCTTATGATGGTGTTTATCTGATGGCTGATGCAATAAAGAGGGCAGGAAAAATTGACCCTGATGCTATACGAGATGCATTGCAAGCAACAGATAACCTTGAAACCCTTTCCGGCACTATTGCTTTCACACCGGAAAACGTGCTTGAAGAAAGTAACTTTATTATTATAAGAGGCGAAGGGGGCAAATGGGTTCTAGTAGATTAGACCTATTGTAGGTAGATGGGGGCGTATTGCCCCTTTCTGCATATCTCCAATAAATGAAAGGGTGAGCATATGTCATTACAAGAAATAATTATTCAACAGGTTGTAAACGGCTTGCTTTTAGGATCATTTTATGGTCTGGTTGCTTTAGGATATTCAATGGTTTATGGTATTGTCAAACTGCTAAATTTTGCCCATGCGGATGTCTATATGGTGGGTGGATTTTGCAGTTTAACTTTTCTTACTTTATTCAAAGATACCTTTTTGGGTAACGGATGGGCAGGCATAGTGGCAGCAATGCTGGTTTCAATGGTAATTGTAGGACTCTTGGGTGTTATTATAGAAAGAATAGCATACAAGCCCTTGCGTGAGGCACCTCGTCTTTCTTTGCTTATAACTGCTCTAGGAGTTTCTATGATTTTATATAACTCTGTAATGGTAGTAACAGGTGGAGAATATAGAGCCTATAAAACCGGATTGGGCTTTCAAGGGATTTCTATAGGCAGTGTTTTCATTACCCATACTCAACTTATTTTGACAGTGGCGGCAGTGGCGCTTATGTTTATACTTCATCTCTTTATTACAAGAACAATGTATGGAAAAGCTATGAGAGCTATTTCAATGGATCTTGATTGTTGCCGTTTGATGGGAGTTAACTGTAATAAAATTATCGCTCTTACCTTTTTTGTAGGTACAGCACTAGCTGCTTCTGCCGGGACTATGGCGGGCGTTTATTATGGTAGCTTGCATTTTTTTATGGGTTTTGCAATAGGTATTAAAGCTTTTACGGCAGCAGTTATTGGCGGTATAGGTATAATCCCCGGTGCCATGCTGGGAGGCCTATTATTAGGTCTTTTGGAGTCCTTTGGAACACAGATTCCTTTTATAGGTTCAGAGTGGAAAGATGTATTTTCATTTTCCATATTGATTATTATTTTAATTTTTAAACCAACAGGACTTTTGGGTAAAAAAGAAAGCGAGAGGATGTAGAGGCTATGAAGGAGAACCAGATTGGTTTGCAGACTGCAGACACTCAAACAGCTGCAAAACAAACAAATCCTTTAGTTCGGTTTGTAGATAAATTATATGAGCTGTTTGACAATAGGAAGATACGTTTTAGTGTAATAGCTGTTGCCGTAGCTGTGCTGCTTTATTTGCCTATGAGAACAAATATGTATTTCATGGAAGTAATGACTAACGTATGGTTTTATGTAGTAATGTGTCTCGGTCTTAATATAATAGTTGGATTTGCCGGACTTTTAAGTTTGGGATATGCAGCTTTTTTTGCTGTAGGAGCTTATACTACAGGAATTTTAATTTTACGTTATGGTATGAGTTTTTGGCTTACATTGCCAATTAGTGCATTGATGGCGGTTATAGCAGGTTTGGCAATAGGAACACCCACATTAAAATTAAGAAGTGACTATCTTGCTATAGTCACATTAGGATTTGGTGAAATGACAAGGTTGGCTGCGAGGAATATGGCAATAACCGGACGCGCTACCGGCTTGGTAGGGATAAGCAGGCCATATTTTTTCGGCTTACATTTATATAAGATAAATCATTATTATTATGCATTTTTGGCACTTGCAATAATAGCAATATTTATATCTTACAGATTAATGGATTCCAGATTAGGAAGGGCATGGAAATGTATTCGTGAAGATGAGGATGCCGCTGAAGCCATGGGTATTAATGTGGTTGCAATTCGATTGTATGCTTTTATATTAGGTTCTGTTTTTGGTGCATTAGCAGGTTCTTTTATGGCAATAAAGATGACGGCTATTTCACCGGACTCCTTTTTATTTACACAATCAGTTAACATTCTTTTAGCAGTGGTGCTAGGCGGAATGGGAAAGATTCCGGGAGTAATACTTGGCGCTTTTGTTATGGTTATTTTCCCCGAGGTATTTAGAGGAATAGGACAATATAGAATGTTGATTTTTGGTTTGGTATTGTTAATTCTTATGATTTATCGACCTCAAGGGTTATGGCCGGAAAGAAGCGGCGGGGGTCCTATTGAAGAAAAAACTTGCAAAGATGAGGTGATTTAATATGGCTTTATTGGATATTAAAGATTTAACATTGCGATTTGGAGGAATAGTTCCGGTAAACAAAGTTAGTTTCTATATTGAAGAAGGTTCTATAGAGAGCCTTATTGGGCCTAATGGTGCCGGTAAAACTTCACTTTTTAATTGCCTAACGGGTTTTTATAAGGCGCAGGAAGGTGATATACTATTCCAAGGTCAAAGTGTAATGAAACTAAAACCTCATAAGATAACAGAATTAGGAATGGCTAGGACCTTTCAAAATCTACGCCTTTTTAAGAATTTAACGGTAATGGAGAATATAATGTCCGGCATGCATTGCAGGACTTCGGCAGGTCTGGCAGGAGCTGTTTTTAGACCTCCCGCGCAAAAAGCAGAGGAGAAAAAAATCAAAGAGGTTGCAATAGAGTGTTTGGACTTTGTAGGTATATTAGATAAAAAAGATAGAATAGCGAAAAACTTGCCTTATGGTGATCAAAGAAGAGTTGAATGGGCTAGAGCATTAGCTACTCAACCTAAACTATTATTACTTGATGAGCCTGCTGCGGGACTTAATTATGATGAAAAGATGCAGCTGGTAGAACTTATAAGAAGAATTCGTGACGAGTTAAAAATAACTGTTTTTTTAATAGAACATGATATGGGACTTGTCATGAAAGTGTCAGAAAGAATTTTTGTAATAGATTATGGAATGAAAATTGCAGAAGGTACCGTACAAGAAGTACAGAATAACCCAAGAGTTATAGAAGCTTACTTGGGGAAGGAGGAGGATAAGGTCGTATGAGTGAAATAGTCCTTTCCCTTAAAAATCTTGAAACTAAATATGGACAAATATATGCGTTGAAAGGCATTAGTTTAGATGTATATCAAGGAGAGATAGTTACCCTTCTTGGTTCCAATGGCGCCGGAAAAAGCACCACATTGAAAACAATTTCCAGCCTTGTTCCTGCATGCGGTGGGAAAGTTGAATTTTTCGGCAAAAATATTACTAATGCACCGCCCCATGTAATCGTTGAAATGGGCGTTATACATGTTCCCGAGGGACGAAGAATATTTAAAGAACTTAATGTTATTGAGAATCTTGAAATGGGTTCTTTTACATTAAAAGATGATGCAGAAAGAAAAAAAAGAATAGAACGTGTCTTTGAGTTATTTCCGGTACTGGAAGAACGAAAGAAACAGATGGGAGGCCTTCTTTCCGGTGGAGAACAGCAAATGCTTGCAATTGGGAGGGCTCTTATGACTGATCCCAAGGTGCTCCTTCTAGATGAACCATCGATGGGGCTTGCCCCCATAATTGTCCAAGGGATAATGGATATAATTAAAACTATTAATGATGGCGGAACTACTATTCTGCTTGTTGAACAGAACGCCAAAGTCGCTCTTAGATTAGCCGACAGAGGTTATGTTCTCGAGACGGGCGAAATAGTAATGGAAGGCAATGCAGATGTACTGAGCAAAGATGATAGTATTGTAAAAGCATATCTTGGCCATTAGGTCACGATATGTGGCAGGATTATACCAAATTATTTATGCAAATGTCGGATTTATATGTTGCTTAGTCAATTGAAGTTACTGTTCACACATGTATATATTTATATTTTTTATTGTAGATTATTAATATTTGATTAAGATTGCGTTGTGGAAAGGCTTAGAATCTGTTAGCGCAGTGGAGGAATA
>Ga0265293_10010732_pt1 | contig 12715 bp, 7 predicted proteins | sample Munlanlewell138R_FD_192505 | JGI IMG/M metagenome (GOLD analysis project Ga0265293, IMG submission 192505) | Leachate microbial communities from a municipal landfill in Southern Ontario, Canada - Leachate well 138R | ecosystem: Engineered > Solid waste > Landfill > Unclassified | place: Canada... | reverse complement strand
GGCGGCTTGCTCGGCGGCTTGCTGGGCGGCGAAGGCGGCTTGCTTGGCGGTGTGCTGGGCGATGAAGGTCTGCTCGGTGGTGTGCTTGGCGGCGAGGGTGGTCTGCTGGGTGGTGTCACCGGTGATGGCGGCCTGCTCAGTGGCGTGCTGGGTGACGAAGGTCTGCTGGGCGGTCTGCTCGGTGGCGAAGGTGGCCTGCTCGATCCGGTGCTTGCCGACGGCGGCCTGCTGGGCGATGTGACCGGCAACAGCGGCCTGCTCGGCGCTGTGACGGGCTCCGAGGGTTTGCTCGGTGCCGTGGCGGCCGACGGCGGCCTGGTCGATGGCCTGCTCGGTGTGTCTCTGCTGGGCGACGGTGCTGCCGGCTCGGGCGGTGGCCTGCTCGGTGGTGTGCTGGGCGGCGAGGGTGGTCTGCTCGGTGCTGTCACCGGTGACGGCGGCCTGCTCGGCGGTGTGCTGGGTGAAGAAGGTCTGCTCGGCGGTGTGCTGGGTGGCGGCTTGCTCGGCGGCGAAGGCGGCCTGCTGGATCCGGTGCTTGCCGACGGCGGCCTGCTGGGTGCCGTGACTGGCAACAACGGCCTGCTCGGTGCTGTGACGGGCTCCGAGGGTCTGCTCGGTGCCGTGGTGGCAGACGGCGGCCTGGTCGATGGCCTGTTGGGTGTGTCGCTGCTTGGCGAAGGTGCTGCCGACGCCGGTGGCGGTCTGCTCGGTGGCCTCCTGGGTGATGGCGGCCTGCTGGGCAGCATCACGCAGCCGCTGACCAGCCAGCCGGAGTCCTCGGAGGCCGGCGCTGGTGACGGCGCAGCGGTGGGCGGCTTGCTGCAAGGCCTGCTGGGCTGAGTATCCCGATAAGGGATTTCCATGAACAAGCCGCTGGTGCCGGGCACCGGCGGCTTCCATGAGAGTCGTCACATGAACACATCACATCTCATCAGTTGGGTCGCGGTGGCTGCATTGGCAGCAGGCTGCGCCGGTGCGCCGCGCGATGGTAGCGAGCAGACCGACTACTATGTTGCCAAGCGTCGTGCTGCAGCCCCTGTCGAATCACCGACGATCCGGACCTTGGAGGCTCCGCCGGCACCACCCGTCGGCCGCGGCCCGGCCGATGTGGCCCATACCGTGTACTTTGGTTTTGACCAGTGGCACCTGGAGCCTCAGTATGCCGAGGTCGTGCAGAAGCACGGTGCGTTCCTGCGCGCCAATCCACACCGCTCGGTGATGCTTGAAGGCCATACCGATGAGCGTGGCGGCATCGAATACAACGTCGGCCTCGGTCAGCGCCGCGCCGAAACCGTTCGAGCGGCGCTGAGCCGGATGGGGGTACCCGATCGCCAGATCGAGGCTGTCAGCTACGGTGAAGAGCGGCCGGCATCCCTGGAAAAAACCGAAGAAGGGTATCGCCTCAACCGCCGCGTTGAGTTCAACTACCGTTGAACACCAGCATGTCGCATCTGATCGATCAGCTCAGCGCTGCGCGCCAGTCGCTGGCGGCGTTGGCTGGTCGTGCCGGCTTCCGGCCATCGGTTGTCGTGCTCGACATGCCGGCAGGTACGGGTGGTGCAGCGCAGCCCGATCCGGCGGCTGTGCCAGCCTGCACACTGTTTTTTTCGGTGACCGACGGCCAGTGCCGGGCCCGTACCATCCACGTCAGCGCTGACACGTTTGTCCAGGCGTGGGCGCAGGGCGAGGCCAGTGTGCGGTCGCTGTGCGAACAGGAAGGCTGGGGACCGGGTGCAACCACCTGGCTGCGGGTGGACATGGTCGATCAGGTGCGCATCATGCCGTGGCAGGGGCTTCAGCAGGCCCTGTTGCGCGTCAAGCGCAACTATTTTCGCCATGGATTGGCATTCGATCCCGGTTTTCGCTGGGCTTTCACCGAGCAGGAACTCAACGCCAATGCCATGCTGTATGGCGGTGGCAGCAAGGCCCATGCCGTCGTCAACATCGCCCATTTCCGGCGCTATGGGCGCCAGCGCCATGGCCCGGAGTTCAAGCTGCCCCTGACCCCGGATACCCCGGTTTATTTGCTGGGCATGACCGGGGTGTTCTGTGGTGCTGACGGCGTCGTGCACAAGCTGATCGGGCAGGGGCCTGATGTCGGGCGGCGTGAGGTGGTGTTGCAGACCGGCGAGGTGCGCGCGCTGATCGAGTCGGCTGCAGGGCATCTGGTGCGCCAGGTGCTGCCCAGTGGGCGCTTCATCTATGGCTACTTTCCCTGTTTTGATCGGCAGATCGCCAGCTACAACACCCTGCGCCACGCCAGCACGACCTACGCCATGGCCGAGGCCTGGGGCCTGACGCGGGACGCCGCACTGCGGGACGCAATGGAGCGCGCGCTGTCCTACCTGACCGAGGGGCTCATCGAACGCCGCCACCTGCCAGATGGCCGCCAGGCAGCCTTCGTGGTTGATACGGGTGGGGAAATCAAGCTGGGTGGCAATGCGGCGGCCATTCTGGCGCTGGTGCAGCACGCCGAGGTCACCGGAGTCAACGCTCATGCGGGGCTGATGGCGCTCCTGGCCGAGGGCATTGCCTTCATGCAGGACAGGCAGAGTGGGGGGTTCAGCCACGTGCTTCATGCCTCGGACCTCTCGATCAAGGAGCAGCATCGCATCATTTATTACGATGGCGAAGCGGCCTTTGCACTGTGCCGGCTGTACGCTTTCGATGGTGATCCACGCTGGCTGCAAGTGGTCGAGCGGGCCTTTGAGCATTTCATTGCCGAGCAGCATTGGCGTGCGCACGACCACTGGCTGGCTTACGCGGTCAACGAACTGACCAAGTACCGGCCGGAAGAAAAATATTTCCGCTTCGGTGTGCAGAATGTGGCGGGCCATCTGGATTTCGTTCTCAAACGGCAAACCACTTTCCCCACCTTGCTGGAGCTCATGTTGGCGGCCCAGCGCATGCTGGACCGTCTCCAGACCATGCCGGAACTGAGTCACCTGCTCGACGACATCGATCAGGTCAAGTTCGCGCGGGCGCTCACGCACCGCGCGAATCATCTGCTCAATGGTTTTTTCTGGCCCGAGATGGCCATGTTCTTCAAGCGGCCAGAATCGATCAGCGGCTCGTTTTTCATCCGCCACCAGTCGTTCCGGGTGCGCATTGATGACATCGAGCATTACCTCTCGGGCTATGTGGCATATCACCATTGGCTGAGCCACCGGGGCGTCGGGCAGGTCATGCTGGCCGCGTCGCACGACTGCGCGACCGCAGAGCTTGCCTAATGGCCCGTTCGTATGCCAGCGGGTTTCCATTGGGGGCGTGTGCCCTGAAAATCGATAGAAAACACCAAGGAACCGCATGATCAAATTTCTGCTGCCGCGCCAGTTGGTGGCGAGGGCGCCCGACGAGGCGGGCACCCATCCTTACGCGGCCGCACTGTCCCAGGCCTTCGAGCGTGCCTATCCACTGCTCAAACGGGCGGCATTGTGGTCGGTGCCCATCAGCCTGTTCGGGTTGTTGCCCTCGATCTTCGTGCTGCAGGTTTATGACCGGGTCATTTCGCGCAGTGCCATCTCGACATTGGTGGCCCTGGTGGCCGGCATCTTCTTCTTTCTGGGCCTGGAGTTTTTCCTGCGCGCGCGGCGCTCGAGAGATCTGCGCAACGCTGGCGCCACGATCGACCATCAGGTTTCGCAGGCGTTGCTGGGCTCCATGCTCAACCGCCCGCTGCGCGTGCTCGAAGAGCGACCCACTTCCACCTGGCTGATGCTGTTCCGGGATGTCGGTGCCGTACGCGGCACCGTCACGGGTGGCCTCATGAGTGCCATCTTCGATCTGCCGATGGCACTGTTCGCGTTGATCGTCATCGGCATCGTGGCCTGGCCGGTGTTGCCCGTTGTGGTGGTGTTCCTCGGTGTCATGAGCTTTCTGGCCTGGTGGTGGGCCGATGAGGTGCGTGCCGGCCGGGTGGAAGAAACGGCACGTGCGCGCGACCTGGATCGCATCGCCTCCGAGATTTGCCGGGCGCGCGAGACCATCAAGACCTTGAGCCAGGACGAGCCGGTGACCCAGCTCTGGCGCAGTTCCTACGAGGATTGGCTGGCCGAGAGCTTTCGCAAGAACGGGGAGCTCGAGACCGCCCGTGATGCCACCACCGTGCTCCTGACCGTGTTCTCGGTGCTGGCCGTCACGAGCGGCGCCATTGCGGTGACCGATCAGCTCATGACGGTGGGCAGTCTGATGGCGGTCAACATGCTGGCCATCAAGGCACTGTCACCGGTCGCCGGTCTGGCCACCAACTGGCGCCTGCTGGCTCGCGCGTCCGAAGCCGCCCAGCGGCTGGAAAAAGTGCTGGCCGAGCCGGTGGACCGGCCCGATGGTGGCATGAGCTTGCCGCGCCCCAAGGGACGCCTGAGCCTCAAGGGCGTGACGTTCGCGTTCTACGAGGGCGGCCCGGCCGTGTTCGAAGACCTCGATCTGGACATGGGCCCTGGCGGCTTGCACGTCATTGTCGGGCGCAACGGCGCCGGCAAAACCACCCTGGCCAAGCTGCTGGCCGGGCTGTACGCGCCCACCCTGGGCACGGCCCGCCTGGATGAGTACGACCTGGCGCAGTTCTCGCGCCGCGAACTGGCACAGTGGATCAGCGCGCTGTCGCAGGAGGTGTACTGGTTCAGCGGGCCCATCATCGACACCTTGCGCCGCACGGCGCGTGACCACAGCGATGAGCAGATCGTTGCGGCATGCCGTCTGTCGGGCGCGCACGAATTCATCTCGCGCCTGCCCGACGGTTACCAGACCAACGTGGGCGAGGGCGGAACCGGGCTGTCCGTGGGCGAGCGCCGCAAACTGGCCCTGGCCCAGCTGTTCTTGCACCAGCCGGCTGTGCTGATCCTCGACGAGCCTAGCAACGACCTCGACTTCGCCAGCGAAACGGCCCTGATCGCGGCGCTGCTGGCGGTGGCACGGCACCGCACCGTGATCGTGGTCACTCACTCGCTGCGCATGGCTTCGGCAGCACAGCAGATTTACCACGTGCGCGGCGATGGCCACATCGAGCAGGGCACAGCCGCCGCCATGGTGCCGCGCCTGTTCGGTGTGCAGCGGCCGGCGCCCGTGGCGCAGGAAAACAAAAGGGTGGAGGCCAATCCATGAGCGGCTCAGTGCCGAAAAAAGACCGGGCCGATCGCGATCGGCCCGACATTCTGCGCGAAGCGACAACGGCGCAACCCCACACGGGTCGTCTGTCACTGGTGCAAAAACTGGTGTGGGGCGGCGTGATCGTGCTGGCGCTGGTGGGACTGGGCTACCCGGTCGAAACCGTGGTGACCGCGCCGGGGCAGGTGATTCCGTCCGACCGCGTCAAGTCGGTACAACATCTGGAGGGGGGTATCGTCACTGCTGTGCTGGTCAAGGAAGGCGAGCGGGTCTCGCAGGGGCAACCTCTGATCGAGATCGATCTGGGTGGTGCCGGTCTCAATCTGGAAGAGGTGTCGGCACGCTTTTCCTCGGGCCAGGCCACACGCATCCGCCTGCGCGCCGAAAGCCAGGGCCAGCCACTGGCTCGTGACGATTTCCCTACCTCGCTCGACGAAGACGTGGTGGGTGGCCAGCTGGGTGCCTACGAGGCACGCATGCAGGAACACAGAGGCCTGATGCTGGCGGCGCGCTCGGTGTTGCAGCAGGCCCTCAGCCTGGAGCAGGAGCAGCGTGTCAAGGCCGAGGGTCTGCGCCAGCGCCTGAGCTTGTACCGCAAGGAACTCGAGATTTCCGAGCAGTTGCTGCAGGAAAAGCTGGTTGGCCAGTTGGAGGTGATGCAAAAGCGCCGCGAGTATGAGGCGCTGAAGGGTGAGCTCGACGTGGCGCAACAGGCCCTGGTGTCGGCGCGGGCCGGTGTCGACGAAGCCCGGGCCCGTTTGGCCGAGACCGAAGGGCGTTTCCGTCGCCGTGCCTCCGACGAGCTGGCCGAGGTCGAGCGTGAACTGGCCAGTCTCAGCGAGAACCTGCAGCGCGCCCGTGCACAGCGCGAGCGCACCGTGGTGCGCGCCCCCACCGAGGGCATCGTCAAGGGCGTGCGCAACACCAGCGCAGGCTGGGTGATCAAGCCGGGTGAACCCATCATGGAGGTCGTGCCCGATGAAGAACAGGTGGTCATCGAGGCGCGGCTCAGCCCGAACGACCGGGGGTTCGTCCACGTTGGCCAGCCGGCCCGCATCAAGATCACCGCTTACGATTTTCTGCGTTATGGCACGGTGGATGGCCAAGTGGCCCTGGTGGCGGCCGATGCCGATCAAGACAGCACGACTCCCGGCGCACCCGCTTTTTACCGCGTGTTGCTGAGCGCCAGCCAGTTCCACGTTGGCAACCCCAACAACCGCATCACTGCCGGCATGCAGGCCGAGGTGGACCTTCAGGTCGGCCGTGATCCTTTCATCTGGTACTTGCTGCGGCCAGTGCTCAAGCTGCAGCGCGAAGCCTTCCAGGAGCCCTGATGACGACAATGCTCAAGACACCGGTTGCCTTGGCCTCCCTGATGATGGTTGCCCTGCTGGGCAGCGGTTTGGCCCGGGCCGCTGATGCCGTGACGCTGTTGCCGGCGCGTCAACTCACCACGCAATCGCTGCTCGTCTCCAGCCAGACCGAACGCGTGCGGCAGGGCCTGCTCAAGGCGCTTGCCACCCACCCCGAGGTGCTCGGCGTGGTGGCTGCCAAGGAAAGTGCGGGTTACCAGGTGGAGGCGGCGCAGTATGCGCGCTTGCCGCGGCTGCAGTTGGCCAGCGGTGCGGGCTCCACCAGCGCTGACGTTGGCGGCGAAAAAGACTACAACGTGCTGTCGCTGAATGCGCGCATGACGCTGATCGACGGCGGTGTCATGGGGGCTCGCGTCGATGCGGCGCGGGCCAATGACGAAGCCTCCGGTGCGGCCGTACGGGCCACGCGGCAGAAGGTGGCCCTCGATGCACTGACCGCCTATCTGCAGGTGCTGCGCCACAACCACAAGCGCGATGCCGCCGGGCGTGCCATCCAGGCGCTGGACGAGCTGGTCAGGCTGGAACAGCGCCGCGCCGACCTCGGTGCCACCGGCGAGAACGACATCCGTCTGGCCCAGTCGCGCCGCGCCACCTTCGCTGCCAAGCGCCACGAATTCGAATCCCAGCTGGCCGATGCCAGTGCCAAGTTCGAAACCTACTTTGGTTTTCAGCCGGAGGTCGCCACGCTTCCCGCGCTGATGCTGCCGGGCCACTGGTCGATTCCTGCTGCACTGGACGATGCCCTGAGCCAGGCGCAGGCCAACAGCAGCGAGTTGGCCGAGGCACGCAGCCGGGTCGAGAACGCGCAGGCGCTGGTCAAACAGTACGAGGCGGCGCGCTTCCCTTCGCTCGACGTCGTGTGGACGAAGACGCACGATCCCCGCGGGGTCGTCTACAACGACGCCACCCGCACCGGGGTCGAGATCAACTGGAACTTCGGCAATGGCTTCGAGTTGCAGTTGCGTGTCAAGACGGCACTGGCCGAGGTGGCCAATCAGGAGTCCAAGTACGAGGCTGCGCGCCTGAACCTGATGCAACTGACCAGCACCGCCTGGGGACAGGCACGTGCGGGCAAGGACAAGACGGCCGAGATGGTGTCCGCCGTCAGCGAAGCCGCGGCGTTGCTCCACGGTCGGCGCCGCCTGATGGAGTTCGGGCGCGAAACGCTGGTTCAGGTGTTGGATGCCCAGGTCGATTACGAACTGCAGGTGCTCGATTTCATCGATGCCGTCATCGACCAGCGCATCAACGAACTGCGCATGGCACGCGTCATGGGCTTCATGGACGAGCAAAGCTGGGGTACCACCTGGGTCAACCAGGTGTTTTCGGCCAACCGGGTGGACGACGTCCTGGGCCTGATCGCGCCGGGCAACGGTCGCGCGCCGGCGGCGGCACGGGCGGGTGGCAATGCTGCAGTGCGTTCGGCTACCGCCATGCCGGTGGAAGATGCCGGCGCGACCAGCCTGCGGCTGCAGCCAAGCTACGCCCTGCTGGGGCGGCCCTGAGCCGCTCCCGGGTCAGGCGCCGGCGATGTCGGGAATGCCCGGCTCGCCGTCGTTGATCTGGTATTTGCGCATTTTCTCCCACAGCACCTTGCGGCTGATGCCCAGGTGCTGCGCGGCGTCCTGGCGCTTCCAGCCGTGCTGGTTCAGCGCCGCGATGATGCGGTTGCGTTCGTTGCCGTCCCAACGCCGGCGATCGGCCAGGTCGGCCGGGTGGCCGGCAGCGTTGGCAGGCGTCATGTCGCGCACCGGCTCCAGCGCACGCTGGATCAGCGCCTGATCCCAGCGTCCCGTCTGCCGCACGATCACTCCCACCCGCTCGGCGACATTGCGCAACTGGCGGACATTGCCGGGGTATTCCATGCTGGCGACCAGCTCCGTCAGCCAGAAGGGCACCTCGTCGCCCAGACCGTCTTTGCCCTGGAGCACCGACTGCACGTGGCTCTTGAAAATGGCGATCTTGTCTTCTTCGCCGCGCTGTTCGAGGTTGGGCACCTGCAGCTCGATCACGGCCAGCCGGTAGAACAGATCGGAGCGGAAATCGCCACTGCGCACCATCTCGCGCAGGTCGCGGTTGGTGGCCGAGACGAGCCGGAAGTCCAAACGGATGGAGGTCGTCGATCCGATGCGCGTGACCGCGTTGTCCTCCAGCACCCGCAGCAGCTTGACCTGCTGGTAGCGTGGCAGATCACCGATTTCGTCCAGAAACAGCGTGCCGCCCGTGGCCTGTTCGAAATAGCCCTTGTGCGCATGCACGGCGCCAGTGAAGGAGCCCTTGGCGTGACCGAAGAACAGTGACTCGAACAGGCCATCGGGGATGGCACCACAGTTCACCGCCACGAACGGGCCCTTGGCATACATCTCGTGCCCGTTGTGCAGCAGTTGGGCGATGCGCTCCTTGCCCACGCCGGTCTCGCCCCGGATCAGCACGTTGTGGTCGCAATTGGCAAAGGTGCGCGCTTCCTCCAGCAACTCCAGCATGCAGGCCGAGCGAGCGACGAACACCTCTTCTTCGTCGATCCGGGTACTGTGCGCGCGCAACTGGCGCGCCAGCTTGGCGATCATGCCGCGCAGCTCGGCCCCGGTGAAGTCGTAGGGCAGCACGTGCAGGTATTCCGGCGGATAGATCTGCGCATCGCGATCGCGCGCGGACGCGCCCACCCACACCACCGGCACGCCCTTGAGCATCTCCGGGTTCAGCGTCAGCCGGCCGCTTTCGATGGCCGTGACGCTGATCACCGCGATGGCCCACTGGTTGATGAACGGGTCTTCCGGCAGCGGTCGGCCGTCGGCATGCACCACGTCCACGTCGAAGGCGGACATGCACTGGACCACGCGATCATAGATATCGACCTTGCCTTCCCACACGTAGAGGCTGAGTTGATCGAAGTTGGAGGTCGTCATTCGGAAACCAATGGATCAGTAAACGAGGCGGGCGGCGTTGTCGCAGTCTGCGGACATGAGCTGGACGTCGGTGTATCCGAGTTGCAGCCCAAGGGCGCTCAGCAGAGGACCGAGAGCCGCGTCCAGCAGGCTCAAAATGGGCGTGAGAACCGATCCCAGCACACCCAGTACGCCCCCCAGAATCTTGACAATGCTGTTGATGAGTGTGTCGACGATTTCGCTCAGCACGCTCAGATCGAGCGCCAATAGCTTGAGTCCATCGGTATCGACTTCTGCTTCGAGAAGATTGCGTGATATGGCACTTCCAATGGCAGCGCCCAGATGGTGCTCCGTGCCAACGCTGGCATACAGATTGGGCTGATCTGTTCTGGGAACGTTTGGGTCGAAGTCGAATATGACCGGAGATTTGGTGATTGAGGCATCTTCCGGTATCGACAACAGCAATTTTGCTTTCAAGGTGACAGGAGCATCGACGATATTGATGAGTCCGCCTAGAAGATCTACCCGAAGCTCCAAGCTGAGCAATGAAAACATCTCCTTGGTCAAGGTATCCCACGCGATATTGGTGTTGTCGAATGCGGAGTCGTCGATCTTTCCGAGCAGCACGTGTGCTACACCCGGTGTCACGCCGAGCGTGACTTCGTGCTTGCCATCGGCTTTGTAGCAGACCATGTCCTCCAGCACGGCTTCGCCAGGCGCCACTTCCACGTAAATGGGGAGGTTGATGAGCTGACCGGCAGGCATTCCGAGTCGTAGCCTGATCAGTATCAAGTTGAGGTCAAGCAAATCGGCCTTGCCGCTGGCGGGCGTCAATGCACTGACATCCAAAAATAGTCGAACTGGGGCCGTGTGCGCCACGGTTCTGGGTGAGCCGTCGGCGTTGTAGCCGGGCGGGCCAATGGCGATGCTGGGCGGCTCGATGACCCTGACCTTGGCGTCGACGGTCGCCAGCGGAGCCAGATTCACGGATGCCGGCAGCGACAGCGCCGCATCCTGATTGGCGATCTGAAGGGCCGTGGTCAGGATGTTGAGCAGGCTGACGCTGCCGTTCAGGGCCGAGCGTGGGTCCGTGGTGTCCAGATCGACGCTCAGCAGACCAGATTGGCCCGCGGTTTTCAGCAGATTGATCGCAATGTGGTCGATATCCAGCGCGATCGGGAGACTCAGCAGTTTGCCGATGGCGGCCACGGCAACGTCGGCGGTGTGTTCGTCGTTGCTGCTGGGCAAGGCACTGACGGCCGCGTTCAGCAGCGCGCGCAGGTCGACGTTCACGTCGGCCAGATCGCTCGTCGTGCCGACACTCGCGCCCAGTGCATTCAGCATGCCAAGCAGATTGACGTTGGCGTTGGCGATGCCCTGGTAGTCCACCAGGCTGAGATTGACCGATGTGCCGAGCAGCATGCTGAGCAGTTGGTTCAGGGCACCGTCGTTCAGCCTGGCGACGCCCGAACCTGCGGAGAAAGACGCTCTGGGTTCGTCCACCACGGCCACCGCTTCCGCTTGAATGTAGCGGGTGCCCGGGAAAAACGGCAGAAGCGAGGGAGGGGCAGCCGTGATGGACACCTGTACCGCGTTGAAATTCGTTTCACCGGGGTGGAAGTGCCGGTCTTCAGGGTATTCCGCATCCCAATGCCCGCAGACGATGTGTTCGTCGCTCAGGGTGAAGCCCTTGGGCAGGTTGCGCAGGGGGTCGCCTTCGCCACTGCCATTGGCGTTGGCTTTGGCCGCGTCGCGTGCGCCATCGCAGGATGTCGGATCGACCGCCTGTGCGGCGGCCAGCGCCGCCAGGTCCACCGCTTTTTGCAGCTCACGCTTCTCGTAGAACAGGTAGCCCAGCTCGGTGCCGATGAGCAGGATGATGAGGGTGCTGAAGGCGATGGCGACGGTGATGGTGACCGAGCCCGTCTGCCGCGCGCGCCGAGGCCACGGTGCGTACCGGTCGTCGTTGGGGATGCAAGGCGCGAGAAATGGCATCGTGATGGTTTGTACTCCCTGTTCGTCGTTGCATCGATGGTGGTGGTGCCTCGTCAACGGACGCTTGGCACCGCCCGGCGCGCGTCCACCGGCGGCGGCATGGCGACCAGCGGCCGGCGCGGCCACGGGGCGGCGAGGAGGGAAGGAGCGGACATCGTGGTCATGGCATCGGGATCAGAACACCAGCCCGGCGCGTCCCCTGCAATCCAGGGTCTTGAGCTCGACGTCGACCTGGCCCAGGTTCACGCCGAGCACGTCGCGCAACAGGGGGGTGAGGATGTGGCTGCCCAAGCCGTCCAGGATGGGCTGCAGCAGCTGGAACACGAAGCCCACCAGCGCGAGAAGCGCGTTCGACTTGGTCTTGCCGTTGCCGCTGGAGGACTTGCCAAGCAGATCGGTCAGTTCGTTGATGCAGCCGTTGTCGGAGCCTTGGCTGCCGAGAATGCCGCCAATGAGACCACCACCGGTGCACTGGTTGGTGATGAGGACGTCCAGCAATCCGCCGAGCAAGTCAGCGACGCCTCCCAACAGCCCGCCGAGCAGGTTGCCCACACTGCCCAGCAGGCCGAGCACGTCCAGCGTGACCAGCTCGCCCAGGAGATCGAGGGTGTTGCCGACCAAGCCGCCCAGAAACCCACCCAGGCCCTCGCCGGCCTCGTCGAGTTGGGCCTGGATCTCTTGCATGGCAGCGATGCGGCAGTTCCTGCTGCCGCAGGGGGTGCTGTCCAGCGCGTTCCAAAGGTCGGTCGCCATTTGGCGCCGCTGAGCCAGCGAGGGTGTCTGCCCCCGATCGATCGACTCCAATACCAAGGCCGCCAACAGGGCGTCGCTGACGTTCTTGAGCGTCGTGCCCAGCAGCAGGTCGTTGCCCACGGTGGCGCTTTCGCCTTCGGCGAGCACGACGCTGCCGTGGCGGGGAAGTGTGTCGATGTCGAAGTGCGTGTTCAGGGAAACGACGTTGGCTCCCAGCAGGCTGACCTTGAGCAGCTGCTCGTCCTGCAACCCCTGCTCACAGCTGGCGCTGGTCGAAAACAGCGGCTCCGGCAGCTTGCCGACACAGATCTTGGCCACCGAGGCGTCGACCTCGATCTCGGCGCGCTCGACGCCGCCAGGGGTCCTGAGATCGGCGGAGCACAGCTCGGTGATCGTGCCCTTGCCGTTGACCACGTCGATGATGAGTGGCAGCTTGAGGCGCAGGAGGCTGCCGACGATGGGCAGGTTTTGCGTGTCGATGTCCACGAAGGTGCGCACCTGCGCCGTGTAGGCGGTGGCACCCACGCCACCGATGCCGATCGAGGGTGGCTCGATTACCGCCACCTTGGCATTGACCACATTGGACGGCAGCAGGCCCAAGTC
>Ga0265293_10010731_pt1 | contig 12716 bp, 12 predicted proteins | sample Munlanlewell138R_FD_192505 | JGI IMG/M metagenome (GOLD analysis project Ga0265293, IMG submission 192505) | Leachate microbial communities from a municipal landfill in Southern Ontario, Canada - Leachate well 138R | ecosystem: Engineered > Solid waste > Landfill > Unclassified | place: Canada... | reverse complement strand
GCCCCCTGGCCTCGAAGCCAGTGATGGAAGGCAAGGCGGTATTGTTCAAGAAGTTTGCCAATATCGATGTCTTTGATATCGAGGTGAACGAGCTGGATGTCGATCGCTTGGTCGATGTGGTCGCGGCTCTGGAGCCCACCTTTGGGGGTATCAACCTGGAGGACATCAAGGCGCCAGAGTGCTTCGAAGTGGAGCGCAAGCTCAAGGAGCGGATGAATATCCCGGTGTTCCACGACGACCAGCACGGCACCGCGATTGTCTCCGCAGCGGCTGTCTACAACGGCATGCGTCTGGTGAACAAAAAAATCAGCGACATCAAGGCCGTGGTTTCCGGTGCGGGTGCAGCCAGCATTGCTTGTGTGAATCTGTTGTGCAGCATGGGACTGCGCAAGGAAAACGTTCGCATGCTCGACCGCAACGGCGTGATCTACAAAGGTCGGACGGAAGGCATGAACCGCTGGAAGGAGCAGTATGCAGCGGATACCTCTGAGCGCACCCTCGACGATGCCATCACCGATGCGGATCTGTTCCTTGGCCTGTCCGGCCCGAACGTGCTGAACGGCGAAATGGTGAAGAAGATGGCTCGCGATCCGTTGATCCTCGCCATGTCCAACCCGGTTCCAGAGATCATGCCCGAGGAGGCCCGCGCGGCACGCCCCGACGCCATCCTCGCCACTGGCCGCTCCGACTACCCCAACCAGGTCAACAATGTCCTGTGTTTCCCCTTCATCTTCCGCGGCGCTCTCGATTGCGGTGCCACCATTATCAACGAAGAGATGAAGAAGGCCTGTGTCTACGCCATCGCCGACCTGGCCCACCGCGAAATCACTGAAACCGTGGCCCAGGCTTATGCTGGCGAGGAGCTCAAGTTCGGCCGCGAATACCTTATTCCCAAGCCCTTCGACCCTCGCCTGATTGAGGAAGTGCCCCTGGCAGTGGTCAAGGCCGCCATGGATAGCGGCGTCGCTGCCCGCCCCATTGAAGATATGGAGGCCTACCGCACCCGACTGCATTCCTACGTCAGCGGCAGCCGTCTGTTCATGCAGCCGATCATTGAGCTGGCGCGCCGCCACCCGGCCCGCATCGTGTATGCCGAGGGCGAAAACGACGATGTGCTGCTAGCCATGCAGGCGGTAGTTGATGAACAGATCGCCAAGCCGCTGCTGATCGGTCGCCCGGCGGTGATTGAGCGCAAGATCGACAAAATGGGACTGCGGGTTCGCAATGGCCACGACATTGAAATCATTGACGTACTGAAAGCGGACCAGGATGACAAGTACTGGAAGTACTATCACGAGCAAGTGGGTCGCTCCGGTGTGTCGGTAGAGGCTGCCCGCAATACAGTTCATGCCAATGGCACCGTACTGGCCGCCATTATGGTCGCTCTCGGTGAGGCCGACGGCATGATTTGTGGCAAGGTGGGTCGTTTTGACGAGCATCTCAAGGACATTGCTCCCATCATCGGTTACAGTCGCGGCAATGCTCAAATGTCCTCGGTGTGTGCCCTGCTGCTGGAAGACGGTCCGCTGTTTATCGCCGATCCCTTTGTCACTGTCGACCCTACCGAAGAAGAGATCGTCGCCATTACTCGCGATGCCATCGACTTTGCCAAGAATCGCTTCGATATCAAGCCCAAGGTGGCTCTGCTGTCGCACTCCAACTTCGGCACTTACGAGGATGCGTCGGCCATCAAGATGAAAAATGCTGCCGCCCGGCTGCGGGCCGCCATGCCCGATATCGAGCTGGAAGGCGAGATGCATGCGCTATCGGCGTTCAATGAAAATCTGCGCAGCACTATTTTTGAGAACTCCGGCCTCAAGGGACGCGCCAATCTGCTGGTGATGCCCAATATGGACGCTGCCAGTATTGCTCTGGGCCTGATCCGTTCCCTGACCAATGCGCGTCTGGTGGGGCCATTCCTGTATGGTCTTAACAAGCCGGCTCACATTCTGATTCCTTCAGTGAGCGGGCGTGGCATTCTCAATACCACGGCGCTGACTGTGGTGGATGTGCTGCGCCGTCAGGTGGGTTGAGACTACAGGCTCCAGCGTGTTGGAGCCTGCACCGAGTGAGGTCGGTCATTTATGTACTGCCCCTTTTGCGGTGCCGAGGATACCAAGGTCATCGATTCGCGCTTGGTCGCGGACGGTGGCCAGGTGCGTCGTCGCCGCGAATGTCTGTCTTGCAAGGAGCGATTTACCACCTTCGAGGTGGCGGAATTGCTGATGCCGAGAATCATCAAGAACGATGGTACCCGCGAACCCTTTGACGAGAGCAAGTTGCGCTCCGGGTTGCAGCGGGCGCTTGAAAAGCGCCCGGTGGGAGTCGAGCAGATAGAAGCAGCCATCGCCCAGATCAAGCACGGCCTGCAGACCACCGGTGAACGCGAAGTGCCTTCGCGGCTGGTCGGTGAAAAAGTGATGGAGGCACTGCGGGATCTCGACCAGGTAGCCTATGTGCGCTTTGCCTCGGTGTACCGCAGCTTTCAAGATATCAGTGAGTTTCGCGCCGAACTGGATCGCCTGGAGCTGGCTGGTCCGACCAGCGATAAACGAGGCGGAGAGACGTCGTGAGCGAAACTTCGTACTCGCTCTTCGAGCGCGAGTGCATGGCCCGCGCTATCCAGCTGGCGCGCGGTGGCTGGTATACAGCCAGGCCCAATCCACGGGTGGGCTGTGTCATCGCCCGGGAGGGCGTCATCGTGGGCGAAGGCTATCATTATCGCGCTGGTGAGCCCCATGCCGAGATCAATGCTCTGCAGGCGGCGGGAGAGAGCGCCCGCGGCGCCGTGGCTTTCGTCACCTTGGAACCCTGCAACCACAGAGGCCGCACCGGCCCCTGTGCCCAGGCCTTGCTCGATGCTGGAGTCAGTGCAGTCATCTATGGCATGGCCGACCCTCATCGCGCTGCCAGCGGTGGCCTTGAAACGTTGCGTGCAGCTGGTGTAACTGTGCGGGGACCTCTGCTGGAAAGCGAGGCGCGCGCGCTCAACCCAGGCTTTATCAAGCGCTGCGAAACTGGCTTGCCGCGGGTCACGGTCAAGCTGGCCATGAGTCTCGACGGCCGCACAGCCATGGCCAGTGGCGAGAGCCAGTGGATCACAGGACCGGCGGCACGCCGCGATGTACAACGTCTGCGTGCCGCCAGCGATGCGGTGATCAGCGGCATTGGTACCGTGTTGCAGGACGACCCGGCCCTGACAGTGCGGGCCGCGGAACTCGGCCTGGACAACGCAGACGAGATTGCCGCCCTGCAGCCGTTGAGGGTGGTGCTGGACAGTGCGTTGCGCACACCTCCCGACTCTCGCTTGTTACAGCAACCCGGTCCGGTGTTGATTGCCACTTCGAGCGCCGCGGCAGCGGTGGAGTTTAGCGCCGCGAGCACTGTTCCTGAGATCATGGCATTTCCTGCACGGCAGGCGTTGGACAGAGCTAATGGCTGCATTGATCTCGATGCTGTGCTGCGAGAGCTTACCCACCGCGAGTGCAGCGAAGTGCTGGTGGAGGCCGGCTCGGCCTTGGCTGGCGCCTTTATCGCCGCTGGGCTGGTGGATCAGTTGGTGATCTATGTTGCTGCCAAGTTGATGGGCAGCAGGGCACGTCCCCTGCTGGATTTGCCACTGGATACTATGGCCGAGAGTCTGCCGCTGACGGTTCGTGAGATCTGTGCGGTGGGGGATGATTGGCGTATCACGGCGGAGCCGGGCTGAGGGTCATATAGCGCTCTGTTGAACGCTCCTTGTTGACAAGGGTGCGTGCTCAAGAATAGCTGCAGGTGCCCCTCAAGTCGGTCGTCAACCTGTCCGGCTTGTGTTCAGTGTGAAGTTCAAAGTAAAGCCCAAATGAGGAAAGAAGATGTTCACGGGTATAGTCGAATCTCTCGGTACTATTGCCGCCATTGAGGAGCGCGGCGGTGATACTCGCCTGACCATTGCGACCGGGGAGCTGGATATTTCCCGTGTCCAGCTCGGCGACAGCATTGCGGTTAATGGGGTTTGTCTGACTGCAGTCGAGTTGCCTGGTGAGGGCTTTGTCGCCGATGTGTCCCGCGAGACTCTCTCTCTCACCACCGCCGGGCTGTGGCAGGTTGGCGATCCGGTAAATCTGGAGCGTGCCCTGACCCCGGAGTCCCGTCTCGGCGGGCATATCGTAGCTGGTCATGTCGACGATATTGGCGAAGTGGTGAGTCGCCACAGCGACGCTCGCTCGGAACGCTTCCGCCTGCGTGTACCCGCAGCACTGGCGCGTTATATCGCCCACAAAGGCTCGGTGGCGGTCGACGGAGTCAGCCTTACCATCAACCGGGTGGAAGGGGCCGAGTTTGAAATCAATATCGTGCCTCACACGTTGGAGAGAACAGTGATCGGCAGCTACCAGCCCGGTGTGAAAGTCAATATCGAGGTGGATGTGATAGCCCGTTATCTGGAGCGCCTGTTGCTGGGAGATCGAGCGGCAGAAGTCTAGGGGTGGCAAATCACCTGGCGGGTGTGGGGCAGTGTGGCGGGGTGCGTTGGGGCAGTAAGGCGTCGCCACGACGATCGTAGGCGTGCCGGTTGTGCTAGAATCCTCCACCCTTTCCAAGTCGTAGCGCCTCTCATCGCGCACTCAGAGAAACAGTCTTATGAAACTGAACACCGTCGAGGAGTTGATCGAAGACATCCGCGAAGGCCGGATGGTCATTTTGATGGATGACGAGGACCGGGAAAACGAAGGCGACCTGATCATGGCCGCTGCCCGGGTGACAGCCGAGGATGTCAACTTTATGGCCAAGTATGCCCGCGGCCTGATTTGCCTGACCCTCAGCCGCGAGCGCTGCAAGCAGCTCAACCTGCCACTGATGGTGGGCAACAACGGTTCTCCCCATGGCACAAACTTTACCGTCTCCATCGAGGCTGCCGAGGGCGTTACTACCGGTATCTCTGCTGCCGACCGGGCGCGCACGGTACAGGCTGCGGTGGCCCCCAACGCCTCCGCTCGCGATATCGTACAGCCAGGCCATATCTTCCCTTTGATGGCGCAGCCAGGTGGGGTCCTGAGTCGTGCTGGCCACACCGAGGCCGGTTGTGATCTGGCACGGTTGGCGGGCTATGAACCGGCGGCGGTGATCGTCGAGATCATGAACGACGACGGCACCATGGCGCGGCGACCCGATCTTGAAGAATTTGCCAGTCAGCATGGGATCAAGATCGGCACTATCGCCGACCTGATCCACCACCGCATCGCCCATGAGAAGACGGTGGAGTGCATCAAGACACGCATGGTCGACACCGAATACGGTGCCTTTCAGTTGCGTACTTACCGGGATGAAAGCCGCGACCAATACCATCACGCCATTGTGAAAGGCGACATTGACCCGGAAACGCCGACGCTGGTACGGGTGCATATGCCCAACCAGTTGCGGGACTTCCTGTCCCTGGTGGATCCTGAGCGCGACAAGTATCCGCGCTGGACTTTCCAGCGGGCAATGAGACAGTTGGCACGAGAGGAGGAGGGGGTGATCATCCTGCTCAATGCTGATAGCGACCTCTCTGGCCGCGCCAGGGAGGAGGAGCTGGAGTGCCTGTTCGGCGAACGGTTGCGCCAGTCGCAACCCGGCTCAGAGCATATCCAGTTCCAGCAGGTGGGGGTTGGCTCCCAGATCCTGCGTGAACTGGGCGTGACGAAGATTCGCCTTATGGGGCCGCCGATCAAGTACGCGGGCCTCTCTGGCTTCGATCTTGAGGTCGTCGATTTTGTAACACCTGAACCCTGATCGGGCGTCAGGTGTTGCGCCACTGTTGGATCAGTTATTTCCAGTAATTTATTTCAGGATCAGCCATGAGCAAATTGAGGCCCCTCGAGGGCACCTACGAGGCTGGCGACGCCCGCGTCACCATTATTGTCAGTCGCTGGAACGGCGAAATTACCGAGGGCCTGTTGCGCGGTGCTCTGGCGGCGCTGGAGCGTCAGGGAGTGCCCGACGAGCAGGTGCAGGTACTGCGAGTGCCGGGTGCTTTCGAACTCCCCTTGGCAGCGCTGAAGGTGGCCAATACCGGTCGCGTTGACGGAGTAATTGCTCTGGGCTGTGTGATTCGTGGGGACACTCCTCATTTTGACTATGTGTGTGCAGAGTGCACCCGCGGTCTTGGCCAGGTATCCCTCGACAGCAGCTTGCCGGTAGGGTTTGGTCTGCTGACCTGTGACAATCTCGCGCAAGCGCAGGCTCGCTCTGGCGACAATCGCGAAAACAAGGGTGAGGAAGCGGCTCTGACAGTGCTGGAAATGCTCTCTTTGCTGCGCCAAGTGAGGTAAGACAGGGGTGATGACACCAGCTGACCGCAGTAAACCCTCCAACCGCAAGAAAGCTCGCAGCCTGCTGGTGCAGGCCCTCTATCAGTGGCAGCTGACCGGAACGGATATCGGTGTCATCGAAGCGGAGTTTTTCACCGACAACGCCATGAACAAGGTGGATACCACTTATTTCCGCGAGCTTCTGCACAGTATTCCGGCCAAGGTCGGTGAGCTGGATGGGCGTTTCGCGCCGTTTCTCGATCGCACCCAGGGCGAACTGGACCCGGTTTCCCTGGCGGTATTGCGGATCGGTACCTATGAGCTTTTGTTCCGCATCGATGTGCCCTATCGGGTAGCCATCAATGAGGCAGTCAATCTCGCCAAATCCTATGGCCCCAACGAGGCGCACCGTTATATCAATGGTGTGCTGGACAAGGTGGCGGCCAGCAGTCGCCAGACCGAAATCCGCGCTAACCGCTCGGGTGCCTGAGCGGAGGCCATGGCCGCTGTCTCTGAATTCGAACTGATCCGTCGCTATTTGTCGGCTATCGGAACGAGCCCGCATCTGGTTCTGGGAGTGGGTGACGACTGCGCCATCATTGCTCCTCCCGCCGACAGGCAGCTGGTGGTCACCACCGATACGCTGGTGGCGGGGGTGCATTTTCCTCCGGACTGCGATGCCGGTGCTCTGGCGCGACGTGCCTTGCGAGTCAATCTCAGCGATCTCGCCGCTATGGGGGCCGATGTGCTCGGTATCCAGCTGGCGCTCACGCTGCCAGCGGCGGACACCAGCTGGATAGCGGCCTTTAGTGCCGGGCTTGCCGCTGACTGTGAGGTGTTCGCCTGTCCGTTAATGGGAGGAGACACCACACGCGGCCCCCTGGCGGTGACCATCACCGCTATGGGAACGGTACCCACTGGGCAGGCGCTATTGCGCTCTGGTGCTCAGGTCGGCGACCAGCTCTATGTGACCGGGTCGCTGGGCGATGCCCGGGCGGCCCTGGAAGTGATGGACGCGTCCGGGGCTGGCGGTGGAGCCTTGGCCAGCCGCTACTGGCTGCCGCAGCCGCGCTTGCTGGCTGGTACATTACTGCGCGGGCTGGCCTCTGCGGCCCTCGATATTTCTGATGGCCTGGTGCAGGATGCGGGCCATATCGCCAGAGCCAGCGGTATTGGCTGCCAGATAGAGATTGCCGCGCTGCCCTTGTCGGAGGCGCTGACAGGGACATTCGAGCGCGACCAGGCGATAACCTGGGCACTGACTGGCGGCGACGACTATGAGCTGTGCTTCGCAGTGCCGGCGCGGCATGTCGCTGCTGCAGAGCGTGCTTTGAGGGCGGCTGACCAGTCCTTTACCCGCGTCGGTGAGATGGTGGCAGGGCAGGGGGTGCGTTGCGTTGATACAGAAGGCCAGCTTGTCGCCTTGGCGAAGGAGGGGTATGTCCACTTCTGACCGCGCTGGCTCCGGGCCCTTGCCCCGCCCGAGTTTTGCTCAGCTGCTACGGGATCCAGTGTTGTTGCTGGCCTTTGGTCTGGGTACAGGCCTGTCTCCGAAGGCGCCTGGTACGGCGGGCACTCTGCTGGCGGTGGCGCTGTTTCCACTGCTGGCGATGCTGTCTCTACCCTATTATATGCTGGTGTTGGCAGCCACCATCGGCGCCGGTATCTGGATCTGTGGTCGGGCAGCGAAAACCCTCGGTGTACACGACCACGGTGGTATCGTGTTTGACGAAATTGCCGGCCTGTGGCTGGCTATGGCGAGCTTTCCGGCCAGCTGGCCGTGGATGCTGGCGGGTTTCCTGCTGTTTCGCTTTTTCGACATTGTTAAACCCTGGCCCATTCGCTGGCTCGACCGCCGAGTAGGCGGTGGTTTTGGCATCATGGTGGACGATCTGCTTGCCGGCGCATTTGCCTGGCTTATACTGATTTTTGTCAGGGACGTGGTTCTATGATGACGCGCCAGAAGTGTTGACGGCGGTCATGAGAGTTCCTGTTGTTCCGCCATTCGGGGTGAACTGCCCGGGTTCTGTTTTTACCTCTGGCCCGTTTGGACTGTTCACCGCTAAAATAGTCCATTTTCCCAACGCGGATTTCCTGTGACATTACATTTTGTTCAATCGTCCCGGTTGCCCACTGAGTGGGGTGACTTTGAAATACATGCCTTTGATGACCCGGATACTCAGAAGGAGCACGTGGCTCTGTCCATGGGCGATGTCGCTGATGGCCGGCCCGTATTGCTGCGCATCCACTCGGAGTGTCTGACTGGCGACGCGTTGTTCAGCCGCCGCTGTGACTGTGGCCCTCAACTGGAGGCAGCCATGCGGCGTATTGCTGATGAGGGGCGGGGCGTTATTCTCTACCTGCGCCAGGAAGGGCGCGGTATTGGCTTGATCAACAAGATCAAGGCCTACCACCTGCAGGATTCCGGTGCCGATACGGTGGAAGCCAACGAGCAGCTGGGGTTTGGTGCCGATATCCGCGACTACGGGATTTGTAAGTCCATGCTGCGCCATCTGGGAGTCAACAGCATTCGTTTGATGACCAATAATCCGCGCAAGATGCAGGCCCTGGAAGCGATGGGCTTCGAGGTGGTGGAGCGACTGCCGCTGCAACCGGGCAGCAACCCTCACAATGCCCGCTATCTGGCCACCAAGGCGGGCAAGTTGGGACATCTGTTCAACGATGAAGTACACGACTAACTTTTTGAAGGTATCGCGATGACGCTGGCAAAACGTATTATTCCCTGTCTCGATGTCGATAACGGGCGGGTGGTAAAAGGGGTCAAGTTTGTCGACATCCGCGATGCCGGCGACCCCGTAGAAGTGGCGCGCCGCTACAATGCTGAGGGCGCTGATGAAATCACCTTCCTCGATATCACCGCTACCCACGAGGGGCGGAAAACCATGGTCCAGACAGTAGAGCGGATGGCCGGCGAAGTGTTCATCCCTCTCACCGTCGGGGGCGGAGTGCGCACCCTCGACGATGTGCGGACCCTGCTCAATGCGGGAGCCGACAAGGTCAGTATCAACTCGACAGCGGTCAATGATCCGGAGTTTGTTCGCGCTGCCGCCGACCACTTTGGCTCCCAGTGCATTGTTGTTGCCATCGACGCCAAGAAGGTCAGTGGCGAAGGCGAAGAAGCGCGCTGGGAAGTGTTCACCCACGGTGGGCGCCGCGGAACCGGACTGGATGCCATTGCCTGGGCAGTGCGCATGGCGGAGTACGGCGCTGGTGAAATTTTGCTTACCAGCATGGACCGCGACGGCACCAAGAGCGGTTTCGACCTGGCGCTGACTCGCGGTATCACCGATGCCATTGATATCCCGGTGATCGCTTCTGGTGGTGTCGGCAACCTGCAGCACCTGGCGGACGGTATATTGGAAGGCGGGGCCGACGCTGTTCTGGCCGCCAGTATCTTTCACTTTGGCGAGTACAGTATTCGCGAGGCGAAGGAGTATATGGCGGCGCGCGGGATCGAGATGAGGTTGTAGGCCGGGCTCAGAGCGAGCCCGGATGCTTTCAGGGCGTCGTTTCGCCCAGTCGCTGCGAAAAGTTTTTGTGCATGTGCTGCAGCACCAGCTCCTGCTGACCAAATAGCAGGGTGTGATCTGCGGGCAGAGCAAGCAGGTTGTGCCAGCCCTCTGCTGCGGCTATGTAGTCTTCCCGTTCTACCACGTAGCGGGTATCGATAAAGGCTTGCCGCACGGTTTCCCGATCCTCTTCCGACTGAACCCCGCTGGGAGCATAGATAGCGTGACGAGTAATTGTCTCGCCCACCGACTCGCCGGGGAAATGGCGGAAAACCTGGTAAAAATTCTCTCCAGGTTTAACCTTGCCGACAAAGATCACCGTGTTGGGGAAGATATAGTGGATACCGCCGATGCGGTCCATAACTTGCCACTGGTCTTCTGGCTTGTCGAGCCATTCCGCCATGCTGTGCTCCACGAAGTGGATGCGAAAGTGAGGGCCGAAAGGATCAAAAACCGTGATGTCGGGGCGGAACAGAGGCCCCAGCGTTTCTTTGTGCAGCGCCACGGCGTGATAGCCTTCACCGTAGGTATCCAGGGCGTATTTCCAGTTGGCCTGTACCGCCATTGTATCTGCAGCCACGGGTGCAGCTCGCTCAATGTTCAGTAGTTTGAGTTGGGCGGCAAAATCGCCCAGATGAGCATCGATGTCCATGGTCTGGCCGGGTGTTGCTTGCACGAACACCAAGCCATAACGCTCAGCCGCAGGCACTTCGGTGAGGTGCTCGCTGGCGGCCAGGCAATCGCCGAAGCGCTCCCGTTCCGGTGCTCCTCGCAAGCGCCCCTGAGTATCAAATGACCAGCCGTGAAACCAGCAGCGAAACAACTTGCTCTTGCCTTCGTCGCGACGCACCAGGCGAGCTCCGCGGTGAGTGCAGATATTGAGGAAGGCCCGCACCTTGCCATCCTCGCCGCGGGTTACCACGATGGGTACCCCGACATCGTCAAAAACGCGATAGCTCAACGGCTCAGGCAGTTCCTGCGACAGGCAGGCAACGACGGGGGTCTCGCGGAACAACAGCTGGCGTTCCCGTTGATGGTGCTCACTGTCGGTATAGACAGCAGCCGGATTACGCATGGCGCTGGGAGCAAGATCCGAGGTGTCGTGACGGATATGCTCAACAATTCTGCGCGCGATCGATAAGCGGATGGTATGCAGATCAGCTGCGCTGTTCATCGCTGTTCTCCTGCCCCTGTGCTGAGGTCGCTCTGTGAGTGGATGAAGGCTCCAGTACGCGCTGGACAGCAAGGCCGGGGGGCACTACTTCTTCGCCGATGCGCTTGTCTACTTCCTGATGCATCCAGTAAATGCGTCGCTCCTGGTAGTTGATCATCATGCCTGAAAAGGCTTTCGATCGGAGTGATGCCTGGATTGGCTCGAGATTGCTCATGTCTTCCTCCAGCACCTGATGGAAGATCTCGAGATACTCATCCCAATAGGCGGGGCGAGCTTCTTCTCCCCAGTCCGGGCCGATATAGACGGCTTCCATGATGCAGTGATCGGGAGATACCGGCCAGAACAGGAGAAAGGGAAAGCCGACGGTGTCGATGGGCACCACGACATTAGGGAAAATGCTGTAGGCCACGTTGTTATTGCTGAATACGGGATCAATGCCGGCAATGCCTGGAGCACCAGCCATTTCTGCGAAGTTGACCCCTTTGCCCAAGCGCTTGCGGGTAGCCATGCGAGAGTGGCCATTGGCCATGAGCGTCATCGCCGACGCGGTGTGGTCGAGCATTATCGCTGCTGTAGAGGGGTGAATGGTCTTCAGGTGATAGACTTCCAGGAACGCGTCGACAGCGGCTTTCCAGTTGCAGCCGATTTCATAGCGACGGGTGTCGATAAGCCGGAGTTCACCCATATTCACCGAGGCCAGCTGATCGGGAAGCTCGCCCAGATACTCGAGGAGCGGCGGGGCATCGGGGTTTTCGCTGATAAATATCCAGCCAGCCCACACCTCGCAGCGCAACGTCATCAAACCGCGAGTGTTCTTGTCGAGGCAGGCAAAATCCCGTTCGTCGGGCACGCCCACCAAATTACCTCCCAGATCGTATGACCAGCTGTGGTATTGGCAGCGCAACAGGGTCGTATGACCCTCCTGCTCGCGAACCACCGGCGCTCCGCGGTGTCGACACGTATTGTAGAAGGCCCTCAGAAGCTGGTCTTTGCCCCGTACCAGAAGGATGGGCACACCCATGAAGTCCAGGGTCCGATAGCAGCCCGGTTGCTTCAAGCCATCCTCGCGCCCGATACATACCCAGCTGCGGTGCCAGATATGATCCTGCTCCAGCTGATACATGTCAGGGCTGGTGTAACGCCTTCCAGGGATTTCCGGCAAGGGTTGAAAATCGTCGGGAAAGCCGCGTCGCGACGCTTCATAGTCTATGTTTTTTTCCAGATCTGCTGCGAAGTTCACAGGCACCTCACTGAGCTGAGTGTTGGCTGGATGCGCAAGGCTGACGTCATTAATCAACCTGATCGCCCCGATAAGTCTCATTCTCGTTTGCGGCAGATAAAAGTAAACACCACTAAATTGAGGTGATGGCAGGTGACAGAGGCGAGGAGGGGAGCTGAGTACTGGCTGTCCGCAGCTTCAAAGTGAAGCTCAGTGACCCGGTGCGGTGGCGATTTTGTTGATAGATTCAAGCTCCGTTGCCAGGGATTATGAGGTGCTGGAGGGGAAAAGACCCTATGACGTCAAGAAGATGAAAAAGGGAGTTCCTAAGTTGCTGAATAGGTGCCATAATTCCGAGGATAAGTTGCTTGCCTGTAAGCTGTGAGCGCTTATGTCATTTTTACACCATTTAAAAGGTGTATCACTAAAAGGTGTATCACCAAAAGAGCCGCTAGAGCTATATCACGAAGAGCAGTATCACCAACGAGGAGCCAACCATGATTCGCCCCTGTATCAAGAAAATA
>Ga0265293_10010730_pt1 | contig 12717 bp, 9 predicted proteins | sample Munlanlewell138R_FD_192505 | JGI IMG/M metagenome (GOLD analysis project Ga0265293, IMG submission 192505) | Leachate microbial communities from a municipal landfill in Southern Ontario, Canada - Leachate well 138R | ecosystem: Engineered > Solid waste > Landfill > Unclassified | place: Canada... | reverse complement strand
CTCAGGTTCTAATAATGCAAATCCAATACCAGCAGATTCATAATCAGGATCTGCTGTATTTACTAATTGTCCTGTTACACTTGCCGCATGTGCTGTTCCATTAGCACCACCAGCAGTCATTACAAATGGAGTTGTTTCACTTGCAAGTGGCACAATTGTACTCGACCCAGCAGCGTATGAATACCAATACGTAAGAAGTTTTGTCATGTTTTCATCTTCACAGTCTGCTATAATAGTATTGGGCGGTGTTATTTGTGCTGCATTAAATATAGCAATCGCATTATTTAAATTACTAGCAGCTTGGTCAACCTCTGTTTGTGTCGCTTCAGTGTTTGAAGCTACTGCTTGTGCAGTATTTATCGCCGTATTTAAGCTTGTTATTGCAGATTGTGGGTAATTTCCTGGTGCTGTACCAGCTACAGCATTATCAATTTTATCTTGTGCTGTAGTTATTGCAGCAATAAGTTCTGTTTTGTTTGGTCCAGTAGATGTTTGTCCTGCTAAACCTTCAAGAACAATATTGTCGAGCCATAATTCGCCAGTAGAATTAGAAGTATTGGTAACTTTCCATTGAAATTTATATACTTCGGTAAGATCTAACGTATATGCATCTCCCCAACCAGCTTGCGTAAATTCTATCCAAGGCACTTCAACTTTTGTCCATGTTGTATGTGCAGGAACATTATATGCATAGGTGTCATAATTAGCATTAGCTCCCATATTTTCGGGCAAATGTATTTCTAACACACATGCACTTCCTTTATGATAAAACGAAATAGCAGTAGATCCTGTAATATCCATAGGGGTATCTTCTGCTCCTAATTGAGTTCCAATACCAACAAAAGGATTGTATTGATTTGGTGCTGTTCCAAGCATTTTTCCAAGTGTATAAGAAATCTTTGCAGCCTTTACAGAACTATTTGCTCCACCTGCGGTCATTTCAAATTCAACAAGATTCGAAGTAAGAGGAATAACTGTTGATGTTCCTGAATCATCAGCGTCATTATATGTAAACCACGCACCTCCTAAAGAGTTAATATTATCTCCGTCTTCGCAGTCATCAACAAGTGTTGAGTTACCAGCTAAACGGTTTGTAACTGCTTGATTTGCAGTTGTCTCTAATTTCACTCCTTCGGTGCTTTGAATAGTGCCAGGCGTATATGAAATAGTAATAATATCACCGGGAACAATTTCTATAGATGAAGAAAGATTTAATTGAATTGTAGATGCATTTTGCATGCTTAATCCAGTAAATGCTGATGATTGCGTAATTGTGTTAATACGTAGCGTAAAATTTGAAGCTTGTGTTGAAGCTGGAGTTGTTAAATCTTTATTTACAGAAAGAATGATTTGTGTACCAGCTGCATTTGTTTCTGCGTCAACAATTCGAGGAGCCGCAGGTGCTGCATTTGCATACGGGTTTGGCATATTGCCCGACATGGTAAGCAGATACAGAATTTGTATTGTTGGAGCATAATATCCCCATGTTTCGTTTTTGTTTTTTAAATACGTATAAAAAGTATTTAAATTTGCTTGTTTTGTAGCATCAACCATAAGTGCCGCACCAAGACCTCCAACAAAACAAGAGTTTCCTTTTCCTTCGCCTTGATCTGATACACTTGAATATGATGAACCATAAAGATTTGAATAAGCTCCTACACTTCCAGGATTATTAAGTAAATTCTTTGCCGACATAAATGCGATAGAATTGTTACACATTTCTTTTGATTGTGTTGTGCCAAACCATACATAATCCCATGCTACACGCCAAGGAGTACGACAAGCATCCCAATAAAAGTTAGAGCCTCTGCTGTCTTGTCCTCCCGAAGCTGTACACCAGTCTGGCCACAATCCATTTCTTTGAGAATTTTTTAAAAACGTATGTGATGCAGAATACACATTATTCCAATTGCGCGTGTTTGTAAATCCTTCTTGCGTTTGAGCTTGTATAAATAATCCTATGCTTGCGGTTGTAAAATAACAAGGATTTTTTGATTCGTTCCAATGATGTCCGGGTTTAAAAATATTGTTACCATCTACTTGTAAATCACGAATTTTTGCAAGTAAATTTTCTGTTTCTTGAATATAATTAATGGTGCCATTACTCCCCCATTGCTTATGAGCTAAAGCAAGAGCCAATGCAACATCTAAATCAGCATCTGTTGCGGAACCAGATAAGTTAACAGATGAAAAGCCACTAATTTTCCAATCCATTAAGTAACCACCTTGTGTCGAAAATCGCTTATAATAATTATATAATTTATCAAAGCGAGTGCGTGCAGTGCTGTTTGTAGAATTTGACATGTACACATAAATAAGCATTCCATATGCAATACCTTCACTTACTGTATATTGTGTTTCATCAAATTTAATACGTCCAAGTGTACCACTTTCTTCATAAAATGAAGAGTTCCAAGTGCTGTATAAGGTTTGAATACGATTATTATCGGGAGCATCGGCAGTTATTCCATACGGATACGTAACGTTTTGAGGAAACGGGAAATTTTGTCCGAAAACAAGTGTTGCAAAAGCAACGCACAAAAATACGAGGGAAGTTTTTCTCATAACACCAAATCTTTTAAATTTTTATACTTCAATAAACAATTAATTTCAAAAATACATTTTTTTTTGATTTTATTCAATGTAATCTTACAGAGATAACAAAAAATACGTATTATACCCTATATAAAATTTGTGTTTTGAGATAAAAATTAATTTTAGCATGTCAAAATTATATATTCTAAAACGTAGGGTTAAAAACAAATAATGAGCGAAATTTGTGTTTTACATTTTAAATTCTATTTTTGAATGTGAATGAAATTGTATCATTTTAAAAAACATATATGACAAATCCCCAATCTCCTCTTGACGCTCGAATTCAAGCATTTATAAAAGAACATCATGTGCTTACGCTTGCTACGTCTCAAAATTCTATACCGTGGTGTGCACATTGCTTTTATGTGTTTGATACAGAATATAATTGTTTTTATATTGTAAGCGACGAACATACGCGTCATGTACAAGAAATGATAGAAAACCCACAAGTAGCAGGAGCTATTGCCTTAGAAACTAAAAATGTAGGACGATTACAAGGATTGCAGTTTTCGGGAACTATAAAAAAACTTGAAGGCAAGGAAAAACAACAAGCACGTAAAATGTATATAGTGCGTTTTCCGTATGCAATTCTCACAAATACAATAGTGTGGAAAATTGAAATGACATTTGCAAAATTTACTGATAATACATTAGGATTTGGGAAAAAACTTATTTGGGAATAAACCGGTTGTTGTTACGGGTGCATCTGGTGTGATTGGAACACATCTTTCTATTGCTCTTGCAAAAAAAGGTGTGCGTGTTTGTGCAGTTGTGCAAAACGAACATTCAATTAATAAGGCAAAACGTATGCATGCCTTGTATTCTCTTTCTTCGCAAGAAACAGCGTGTATAGAATGGTATTATGCTGATATTACTGATTTTCAAGACATATGTAATGTAATTCAACATGCTGAGTATGTGTTTCATTGTGCAGGATATGTGTCGTTTCATGCTGCTGATAAACATACATTACATGCAATTAATGTTGAGGGAACAAAAAATGTAGTAGATGCATGTTTGCAATGTGGAATTAAAAAATTATGTCATGTGAGTTCTGTTGCAGCACTTGGTAAGGCAATATATACAGATATGATAGACGAAACATGTGAATATGAACTCGAAAAAAAACGTTCTTTATATGGGTATTCTAAGTATTTGGGTGAACTTGAAGTTTGGAGGGGAATTGCAGAAGGATTATCGGCGGTAATTATAAACCCATCTGTTATTATTGGATTTGCAAATAAAGAACAAAGTAGTGCACATTTGTTTAAAACTATTTTACAAGGTATGCCGTTTTATACGTCTGGAGTTACTGGTTATGTGAGTGTACATGATGTTGTTGATTGTATGATAGTACTCATGAAATCAAATATACAAGCAGAACGATTTATTGTTTCTGCTGAAAATCTTTCATATAAAACAGTATTTACCTATACTGCTGAATCTTTGGGAGTTTCGGCTCCTCGAATCTATATGCCTGCATGGATTCTTCATACTGTGGGTATTATTCTTACTTTTTTATTGTTTCTTATGCGAAAACGTTCAAGCATTACGCGGCATACAGCCCACACTGCATATACTGTTTCTCGGTATTCAAGTCAAAAACTTATACATGCAACATCTTTTTCGTTTCGCCCTATTCGCAATGAACTTGCACGTATAGGTGCGTTATATCGCACATTTTAAGAAAAAAAATCGCTTATTGACCACATATCTTCTTTCTGTATATCCATTTTTATGCTCCACGAAGCTGGATACGGATTATTGGCTCTATTGCCAATGTTTTTAACAAAACCTAAAGGTATTTGTTTATAATTGATTTGCACCCAGCCTTTTGGTGCATCCTTCAAGACTAATGCTTCTTTTTTAAAATATCGTAAAGCAGTTTCTAAATCTACTTCAATATGTGTAAGTATGGTATTATTATAACTGTTTGCCAACGCAAGTCCGGGCAAAGGATTTAATTTATGTCCAATAATTTCAACTAACGGAATACCAGCATGTATAACGTTGCAATGTGCATACACATCAATTAAAAGTTTTCTATAATCTTTTGCAAATGCCCAAAGAATATTCGGTTTTGACTCAAATACAATACTTTTATAATTTTTAATTAATTGTGAATATTGGAGTTTATTACGTTCGTTAATAATAGTGATGGGTGATTTTGGTAATTTTTTAGGAGGAGTGTATTCTACTCCATCGGTTTTTCTAAGTACCGACATCGAAAAGCCTTCGCCCATTATAGTATGTGGAAAAAATCGATACGAATAAATAGTATGTTTTGTATGAGGAATTATATTCCATTGCGGATTAACAGTTATAGGAATAGATTCAGCAGCTTTTTGTTTCGTAAATTCATAGAGCACATCTTCGTTTTCTTGTTCATTAAAAGTGCAGGTGCTGTAAATAAGTATTCCATTGGGAGCCAAACAATCCCATATGTCGTGTAATATACGAGTTTGGCGTTTACTGCAAAGTGTTATATGCTCAGGCGACCATTCAGAAAGTGCATGTGGATTTTTTCGAAACATTCCTTCGCCCGAACAAGGAGCATCTACAAGAATGACATCAAAAAAACCGGGTAAAAAATTAAAATCTTTGGGGTCGTTATTGGTAATAATGCAGTTTGACTTTCCCCATTTTATCATGTTTTCTGATAAAATATGTGCACGAGAACGTATTGTTTCATTAGAAATAAGCAAACTTCCTCGTTCCAACAACGATATTATATGGGTTGATTTTCCGCCCGGAGCAGCACAAACATCAAGCACTTTTAATGGTCGCGAGCAAAGTGGACGAATAATACTTTCAATACACATTGATGATGCTTCTTGCACATAATATCCCCCTGCATGAAAAATAGGGTCAAGTGTAAATTTTGGTCGTGAGTTTAAGTAATAGCCATATTCTGACCAAGGTACACGTGTGGCATTAAGAGATTTTTTTATTTTATTAGGATTTATGCGAATGCTGGTAGGCGATGGTTGTTCAAATGAGCGAATAAGTTCGTCAGCATTAACCCACGAAGGTATATAAGGTTTAAATGTATCGTATGTTTTTTGTAGCATTCGCAAATATATATAATTTTTATATGCTGTGTAAATTCAATTGATACATGTAAGATTAATTTTTGAATGTTTTTTCTTTTATTACAGTAATAATCTTTGTCATTCTGTCTTATTTTGAGCTTTTTGTTCTATTGTTTTCAAATTTTCTAAATAGTTTTTTCTACTTCACTTAATGTCTTTTGTTGATACTTTTTATACTCGCTTGTCGCTTTTTCAGCGGCTCTTTCCTGGCTGATTGTTCCTGCTCCTTGCAATAATTTTTCGCCACCCAAATTTTTCAAACGCTCATCGTCCATCGTAAAACCCTTACGAATATATTCGTTAAGGCGTTTGGTAGCCCAGATTCTGAATTGTGTACCACGCAAGGATTTTACTCGATACCCTACAGAAATAATTACATCTAAGTTATAATGCTCAATATCACGTTCTACAGTTCTATTCCCTTCGGTTCGAACTTGTCGGAAATTCCGACAAGTTGATTTTTTATCTAATTCTCCTTCTTTAAAGATATTTAAAATATGTTCGGTACTAGTACTTCTGCCTTTATCAAACAACATTACCATTTGCTCTTGCGTAAGCCATACGGTATCTTCGTCCATACGCACGTCAACCGAAATTTTTTCGTCTTCGGTTTTGAATAAGATACATTGTGAGTTAGTGCTGTGCATTGGCTTATGTATTTACATTTTGGCAATTAGCAAGTGTAATTATCTCAACACAGCATAGATAATTATCCCCTCCGACAGCCCACTTGCCCCAGCAAATAAATCTATGTAGTTCAATTTTTTCATGCGTTTAAAAATATTAGAGAATGTAATTACTTACATGCGTAAACAAAAATAGTAAAAAAACAGATTGTTTGAAATCTTTTCTACATATATCCTTTTAAAACTATATAGATTATTTTACATTAAAAAAATCTCACCAATTTGATGTGATTTTGTGGTAATTAAGTAAATTACTGAGAGACTCAAGTGTGTATGGATTTGGAATAATATCACTAAATCCAACGTCATAAAAATCATCAAAAAAATCTTTATAATTATAAACGGTGTTTGCAATAATTTTTACCCGATTTTTTGGAAAAGAAAACTTAGTACGAATGTATTTTGTAGCTTCAATACCATTCATAATAGGCATATGTAAATCCATAAAAATCATTTGAAATGATTCTTGTTCGAATAATTCAATAGCTTCTTTGCCGTTAGAGGCTTCTTTGTATGTGTAGTTTAAAGTGTTGAGATAATCTCCAAGAACTTTTCTTCGTATTGGATTATCATCAACAATTAATACAATTCCATTTAACATGCTTTTTTTTCTTAATGCTTTGATTTTTGTAATATTACAAAAAAAAAATTAAAAAAAAACATATGTTTTATGTATTTTTTATATTACAATTATATATTGTAAAAATATCTTAAAATTATTTATGTAAGATTTGCCTTACGTTGCTGTATTTCATCACGTATTTTCGAGGCTAATTCATAGTTTTCTGTTTCAATTGCCGAAGCTAACATTACGTTTAACTCTTGATCGGTTGCAAAACGAATTTCTGGATCTATCTTAGTTTCTAAATCATCTTGCGATTTTTCTTTTTTTGGACTATCAAGCACTATTCCACCATATTTAAGCACTTCAGCTGTGGTATAAATAGGACAATCAAACCGAACAGCTATTGCAACTGCATCGCTTGTTCGTGAATCTATACTAATACTTCTCCCATCTTTACTTACAAAAATTTTTGCATAAAAAATACCTTCTTGTAGTCTATATATAACAACCTCGTTTACTGTTATTTCAAAGCTATCTGCAAGTGATTTAAATAAATCGTGTGTAAGGGGACGAGGTGGTTTCATTTTTTCAAGCTCAATAGCAATTGCTTGCGCCTCGGCACCGCCTATAATTATAGGCATTCGTCTATTACCATGTTCTTCAACTAAAATTAATATATATGCATTTTCTTGTGTTTGACTATACGATAATCCTACTATTTGCAATTGTATTTTCTCCATTACTGTATCTTTACGTTCAAAGATAGTACATTTTTTTAATTTTCCACACTCTAAATATGCTTTTAATACATATCTTTGTTCTAATGTTAAATGCCTCATAATTGTTTTTTTGACGAGAAACAAAGGCCTAACATTTTATTTAAGAGAGATAAGCTTTCGGGCTTTTCTCTCTTTTTTCATTCCGCTACGCTTCATTTCAAAAAGAGAGAAAAAGTAAATGTGTTGCATTTATTAGTTGAATTCAAGTTTAAAAAAAAACATATTTATAATTTTTTATCGAATAAAAATAAAAAACAAATGTTTTTTTTTGTAAGTTACAATTAAATTCTATTATTTTGCACAGCATTGAAAAAAGGTAATGTAGCTCAGTCGGTAGAGCACAGGACTGAAAATCCTGGTGTCGGCGGTTCGATCCCGCCCGTTACCACAAGCCTCTGAAAAACAGAGGCTTTTTTTATGGTATATATCTAATAAAATCTCCCGTTTTTTCATCTCGTTCGTATTCGGAACCTATTTTATGTTTTAAAAACGGAATAATTTCAGGGTCTATATTTGCTATATAATTTACTTCAAACATCATAAAATTCATATGATTATCAAGATACTCTTCGGTTTCATCTCCTGCTAAAAATCTCCATCCACTATCATCAGGGTCTTCTCGTTTTTCTCTATACATAAATCCAACTTTACGTCCATCAACAGTAATTTTATCAGATGCAAGACAATAGCCCATAGGTGAAACTAATTCTTGGATTTTGTCGGGAGGAATGCAATATTTTCGTATCATTTTATTCATTGTTTATTCAAAAATAATAAAATTATATATATTTGTATCTGCAATTAATTTTAAATCTATGCAAAATATAAAACATGCAAAATTTTTCGTGCTTTTGTTTTTTCTTTGTTCAATTATACATGTAAAAGCACAAAATGAAGAATCACAAGCTCAATCGTTTGAACCTTTTGGTATAACAATAAGTACTGGTATTAATAATGTAGTTGGTATGATGGGTATTGGGGTGTATTATTCATTTACTCCTCAATATATTTTAGAAATAGGTGTTGGACAAGGGGGATGGGGAGCTATAGGTTCATTACAAATACAATATTACTTACCAAATGCTGATAATTTATTTTTGCGTGGTGCCTATAAACGTTCAGGGGGCGGACGTGATGTTGAATTAAATCTTGAACTTATTGATAAATCAACAGAAACAATATTGTTTAACTTTTATCCTGTTGTAAATGCACAACTTACTGCTGGTAAAAGTTGGACAATAAAAAATACACATCGTTTTTTTATTGAAGGAGGATATTCATATTTTTTTGGTGAACCTCACGAAAAATATAGAATTCAAAATTCTCAAATAGTTTTAAGCGAAACCTCTAAAAAAGCATTAGAATTTTCTATGCCTGGCGGATTAATTTTTGCTATTGGTTTTGCTATTGGTCTTTAATTATATGTATGGATAATGTATTATTTGCCTTTAGTTTAACACTTCTTGCAGGTTTAGCTACTGGTATAGGTAGTGCGATAACACTTTTTAAAAAAACATTAAATCCTAAATTTTTAGCAGCTTCTCTTGGATTTTCCGCAGGAGTAATGATATATGTTTCATTTATAGAAATTTTTCCAAAAGCTCTCGAATCTTTACAAAATGTGTTCGGTGAAAAACAAGGATATCTTTACACAACTATAGCTTTTTTTATAGGAATTGGCATTATTGCACTTATTGACAAATTAGTTCCTTCTGCAGAAAATCCACATGAAATGAATAAAACTGCATATTTAACTAAGCCAGAATTCCAAACAAAACGTTTAATGCGTATGGGAGTTTTTTCGGCTGTAGCTATTGCTATTCATAATCTCCCCGAAGGTTTAGCAACTTTTATGGCAGCTCTTCATGACCCAACGCTTGGTATTAGTATTGCTGTAGCTATTGCTATTCATAACATTCCCGAAGGTATAGCTGTTTCGGTACCTATTTATTTTGCAACAAAAAACCGAAAAAAAGCATTTGTTCTTTCTTTCCTTTCTGGATTAACAGAACCTATTGGTGCATTAATTGGTTATTTTATTTTATCTCATTTTTTAGATGATGCTCTTTTAGGATATGTTTTTGCCGGAGTTGCTGGCATTATGGTGTATATTTCTTTAGATGAATTATTGCCTACAGCAGAAGAATACGGTGAACATCATATTGCAATTTGGGGACTTATTATTGGCATGGTAATAATGGCAACAAGTCTTATTTTTTTTCAATAAAAACATATCAAATCAATTTATTATAATACTTTTGTATAATGCAATTATATGCAAGTTTTATACTTGTTTTATAAATGTAAATACATTCCATAATTGTGAGAGTTTTATGGAATTGTATTAAACAAAAATATGATGCAACTTTTTTATAAAAAGAAGTGTCATATAAGAGTAAAACAGTTTGAGAGAGAGAGACATGCAAACTTTATAAATTTAGCATTTGCGTAATGCAAACAATACTGATTGTATGTAAGGAAAGGGAATGGTTATATCAACTGTTTTTATAATTTTCATCACTATAATAGCAATTATGTATTAAAAATTTGTAATATGAAAACCCCAGCATTTCTTATCGGAATTATTTCAATTTTTATTATTTCTACATCTGCTTACGCACAAGATTTAACCATTTCAGGCGGAAATGCTGTTTCTGTTATGATTTGTTCAAATGGTGCTGTGTTTTCATGGGGGAATAATAAAATGGGACCCAACCATGCACCAATTCTTGGTGGACTTGGAACAGGAAACACTACAGCTGAAATAATATCAACACCTACTGAAGTAATTATGCCAGCTGCTGCATTGCCAATTAAACAAGTTGACGCTGGCTCTGGAGCACATTTCGTAGCTATGGGATGTAATGGTACAGTTTGGGGCTGGGGAAATAATCAAGATAAACAAGTCGGAAATCCCGCATATCCAGCTGCTGTAATTACAACTCCTGTACAAGTTGTAAAAGGTGAAGGCACTGATAAAGATGGTGATGGTTTTTTAGACGGAGTTGTGTATATATCAGGAGGGAATGACGAAAATTATGCAATTCTTGAAACAGGAGAACTTGTTGCATGGGGACAAAATGATAAAGGACAGCTCGGTAATGGTACCACTACAGACAGTCCTTTTCCTGTATATGTAAGAACTGCGAATGGACAAACGCTCAAAAATGTTATTATGGTTGAAGCGGGAGACGAGACAGGATATGCCTTAGTTGATAATGGAAATGGAACGGGTACTGTGTATTCTTGGGGAGGTTATGCTGATCACAAATTAGGAAGGGAAACAAATCTTGTTTCAAATTTATATGCTGCTCCGGTTGTCCGCGAAGAAGATGGCTCTATTTTAAATAATATTGTTTCTCTTACCGCTGGTGATGCTATGGGTATGGCTATTGATGCTGATGGATATGTATGGTCATGGGGACACGCTTCATGGGGACAAATGACGGGAACAGGATTATATGCTGGACACTTTGCAGCACGAGTGCTCGGTGGAGAAACTGGCGAACCATTTTTAAAAGCAAAAGTAATTTCGGCAGGACAAGGATTTGGAATGGCAGTTACTCTTGATGGTAAGGCAGTAGCTTGGGGAAATAATGGAGGTACAAATAATGGAGGTAATCTTGGTAATGGAACAACAACAGGCTCTCCCACACCTGTATATATTAAAATAGGAGCAAATTTACCTATAACTGATGTTGTGTCAATCTCTGATGGAGACTATTGGGGATTTATTACAAAAGCTGATAATTCTATTTGGACATGGGGTGGCAATAGTTTAGGACAACTTGGACTTGGAATGACAAGCTCAATTGAGTCATATGCACGAAAAATGAATAATCCTCCTAATTGTGCTACTCCTGACCCTAAACCACAAGTAGTTATGCCAAAGGACTTTTCTACATGTGTGCCTTTCTCTTATGTTATTAATCCTGGTTTTAAAAATAATGGCTCGTATAAATTTGAATGGTTTAAAAATGGGACTAAAATTTCTGGTGCTACTGGAGAAACATATACGGCAACTGAAGCAAGTACTTCTGGAACTACATATAAAGTTATAATTTCATATGTTGGTGCAAATTCACCATGTGGAATGGACCCCGCCGAAGGTGAGGTTACTATTACACAATATACTCCCGATTTTACTGTTCCTTCGGGACAAACATTTTGTGCGCCTAATTTTTCTGTATTTGTAAATGGCTCTGGAACATACGATTATTATACTTCTGCTGTGGGTGGTACATATTTAGGAACAAGTTATAAAAACGAACCTGCTGTGTTCCCTTCTGCTGGTGTTACTCAAAATAATGGAACTACATATACAGTTTATGTTGAAGAAAGCGGGAACAAAGCTGGCTTGGTAAAACCTATTTCTTCAACTCTAAATGCACAAGAAGGTAATCCAGGATGGATTCAAATACAGGTATTTGAAGATTTAACAATTGATAGTTTAAGTTTTTATATTAAACCGCATTATGCACCATTTGCAAGTGGCGGAAGCACTGGAACATATCAAATTGGGGTATATGGACAAAAAGTATCATCAGGAGTTCTTGCTCCTGATACTGATAACTTACTCTATTCAGGTGTGAGTGCACAATTAACAGGATATTCTGACGTAAGCCCTGTTCCCGTTGCAACTTTACCAGTAAATGTTACTTTAGCAGGTTCTTCTGGTGGCGAATTTTATTGGATTGGATTTATCAAGAACGCTGACCCACTATTAAAAGGAACTACAGGTGCATATCCATATGTTGATAATGTAAATGGTAATATTTTGAGAATTAATGCTGCTTACCAACATGGAGCATGGGCTGCAGAATCTCCTATTTCTAATCTTTATTTTCATACTGCTCAACATTTCTGCGACCGGATTCCTGTTACTTTAATAGAAGATTGCCCTTGTAAAAAGCCTGATTCTTTTACTATTAATTCGAGTAATGGTTTAGGATTATGTCCGGGTGAGTCAACTGTTTTAAGTCCTTCTAAGAGTCAGTCGA
>Ga0265293_10010729_pt1 | contig 12717 bp, 8 predicted proteins | sample Munlanlewell138R_FD_192505 | JGI IMG/M metagenome (GOLD analysis project Ga0265293, IMG submission 192505) | Leachate microbial communities from a municipal landfill in Southern Ontario, Canada - Leachate well 138R | ecosystem: Engineered > Solid waste > Landfill > Unclassified | place: Canada... | reverse complement strand
TTTTAATCATGAAGTTACATATAAGATTATGACATCTTGCTTTTAAATGGGAATTTACTCTGGAAAAGGACGGCACAAATTGAATAAGTATTATTCCTGAAGTTACAATCTAGGTTAACTCATCTCTTCACTTTGAGATTTTGAAGTAAGTTTTTGTAATTCAACTCTGAATGCAGAACATGATTATAATTCATAATGAGTCGTGACTTTTTAATGTAAATGAAAGTGATATAAATTCATTATTTAATTGCACCCACACAAATCCATATAGAGCCAATATTTCTAATGCTGTTTTTATATATATAGTATCAATTAAGCAGATCAAAAAGTAGCACTTGTTAAGTTTAAAAACGATATAATATTGCATTCTATAAATACTTAATAGATTTTAATTCGTTTAATTAATTATTTTGTCTATTTTGTCTCAAACTATTAAAAAACATTAGACATGAAACAACAAATACTTTTTACAGCTGCTGCATTATTTTCTACAACAACTTTACTTGCTCAACTACCCGTTAGTCAATCTGCTGAAAACAGGAATGTAGTTCTAGAAGAATTTACTGGGATACACTGTGTATATTGTCCTGATGGACATAAACGCGCTCAAGAATTAAAAGACGCAAATCCGAACGACGTTATATTGATTAATATTCACGTTGGTGGATATGCAGTACCTAGCAGTGGAGAGCCAGATTTCAGAACTCCTTACGGACCTTCTATAGCTAATCAATCAGGATTAACAGGATATCCTGCAGGAACCATTAATAGACACGAATTCGAAGGAGGCAAAACAGCATTAAGTAGAAGCAAGTGGAATCAATATGGGAATGTTGTTCTAGGGGAAGCATCTTATGCTAACGTTGCATTACAGTCTTCAATAGATATAGCATCAAGATTATTGACAGTAGATGTTGAAGTTTATTATACAGGAGATGGTCCTGCTTCAAACAAGCTAAACATCGCTATACTTCAGGATGGAATTGAAGGACCACAAACTGGAATGTCGTACAATCCTGCACAAGTTCTTCCGAATGGAAAGTATCAGCACAATCACATGTTGCGCCATTTATTGACAGGACAATGGGGAGATGCAATTAATACTACTACCCAAGGAACATTAATTCAACGTCAATATACTTATACTATTCCTGCAGATTTGAAAGGAGTTGAGTATGTCTTGAAAGACTTAGCAGTTGTAGCATTTCTAGCAGAAGGAAATCAAGAAATTGTTACTGGAGCTAGTGGACCACTTTATGTTGGTACAACAAGTGTTGAAGATGAAAACAACATGATTGTAGGCGTAAATGCTTACCCTAATCCAACTTCAGGAAACGTTTCTTTTGAAATCAATTTAGCTGAAAAGTCAACAGTTAATGTTCAAGTATTAAACAATCTAGGACAAGTAGTTGTAAACAATACGACAAGTGAATTATCTGCTGGAGCTTCTACTTTAGACTTAAGTTTAGAAGGACTGAATAACGGAATTTACTATGCACATATACATGTTGCTGGATCAACTGTTGTAAAACGAATTTCAGTATTAAAATAACATTTTCACCTTTGCTTTTTTGACTACAAACTGAGGTTTTAAAAGCTCATTACTAGAGGTCTTAAACATCAATATAGAGTGTAATTTAGGAGGGAGACGACATCGTCTCCCTTTTTTTGGATTCCAATAGTACTGTATCATTTACATTCTATTTTTCACTTTTATATCTATATTTGAAGAATGTGCATTATGTGGTACGAAGTATGCATTAATGTTGTTGAACTAAAAACTAAATAAATATGAAAAAATTATCACTTTTAATTGCTTCTGCTTTTTTATTCATCACTGTAAACTCTTTTGCACAAGAGGGTGACAAAGGATTGTTGGACAAAACTCTTCCAGATATTCAATTAAAAAACACAGTTGGTGAAACCATAAATACAGGTAAACTAGAGAATGATGGGAAACCAATGATTATCTCTTTTTGGGCAACATGGTGTACACCTTGTAAAAAGGAGTTAAATGCAATTCACGATATGTACATTGATTGGCAAGATGAAACAGGAGTTCGTTTGGTAGCTGTTTCAACAGATGACCAACGTACAGCTAGTCGAGTTGTTCCTTATGTAGATTCAAAAGCTTGGGAGTTTCAAATATTATTGGATCCTAATGGTGAGTTTAAACGTGCTATGGGAGTTAACAACATTCCACACACCTTTCTGGTAGATGGCAGTGGTAAAATTGTTTATTCTCATAACAATTATGCGCCAGGTGATGAATACGAATTGTATGACCACATATTAAAATTAACTGAGAAAAAGGATTAATTCCTTTAATTTACCCTTCACAATTACATTATGAAAATCACAAGATTACTCGCAGGATCGGCCTTTCTATTTATAGGAATAAATGCAATGTCTCAGGGTTCGATATCAGGAAATATGGAAAGTAATTTCCAATATTTGAATTCTGACGAGAAGATAAATGCAATACAACCCGATGAGAAAGCGCTACTCAACACCTACTTTAACGTAAACTACCGCAATAGTGGTTTTAAAGCAGGAATGCGTCTAGAAGCTTATTTGCCAAGAATACTTGGTTATCCAGACCGTTTTGACGGAGCAGGATTGGGTTATAGATATGTTGGTTATGAAAATGAACTTGTAGATGTAACAGTAGGTAACTTTTATGAGCAATTCGGTTCAGGCTTAATCTTTCGTTCTTATGAAGACAGAGCTTTAGGCTTTGACAACATGATGAATGGTATAAGTTTAAAGCTACGTCCATATAAAGGAGTAACAATTAAAACCGTTTACGGTCGTCAGCGTTATTCTTTTACGGATGGAAAAAACCAATACGGAGCAGGAATAGTAAGAGGAGCAGATTTAGAAATGAATTTTAATCAATGGTTTCCAAAATTAGCTGAAAGTGATTTTAGGGTTACTGGTGGAGGTTCATTTGTTTCTAGGTATCAAGAAGATGACAACTCTCAATTCATTTTACCAGAAAACACTGGTGCTTATGGTGGAAGATTAGAGTTGGCTTATAAAAAGTTTTTCATTAATGGGGAATACACAATTAAAGAACAAGACCCTTCTCAAGACAATGGTTATATCTATAATTACGGTAAAGGATTAATAATAAACGCAGGATATTCTCAAAAAGGATTGGGAATTATTCTCTCTGCAAAGTCAATTGATAACATGAGTTTTAGAAGTGATAGAAATGCTGCTCTTCAAGATGTAACAATAGGTTTTGTTCCTCCATTAACAAAGACACATACTTATAATTTAGCGGCAACTTTATATCCTTATGCTTCACAACCTAACGGGGAAGTTGCTTTTCAAGCAGATATAATTTATAAGGTTGAGCGTGGAACAAAACTCGGTGGTAAATACGGTACAGATATCTCTTTAAACTTCTCAACTGCTTATGAACCATTAAAAAGAACATCTGGAATCAATCCTATGGATTCTACTCGTGTAACTTATGAATCGAAAATATTTGACAAAAGCGATTTGCTTTATTGGAGAGATATTAACGTAAACATTAAGAGAAAAGTAAGTAAAAAGTGGACAATTGAAGCAAGCTACTTTAACATATCAATGAACAATGATGTACTGAAGTTAACGAATGAAAAAGGAATTATTCAATCTCATATTGGAGTTTTAGATGTGGAATATAAAATCAATAGAAAACATACAATAAGAGCTGAAGTACAAGGATTATGGACAGTTCACAACAAAGACAGAGGGTCTTGGGCTACAGGATTGATTGAATATACAATTTCACCAGATTGGTTCTTTAGTGCGATTTTACAATCTAACTATGGGAATCCAATAAAAGAAGACCGTATAAATTATCCTATGGTGTTTGCAGGACGTATTTGGGGAGCAACACGCGTTCAAGTAGGGTATGGACGCCAAAAAGAAGGTTTATTTTGTGTAGGTGGAATCTGTCGATTTGTTCCAGCATCAAATGGATTGTCTTTAACATTTACACATAGTTTCTAAAACTTAAAACAATGAAAAAATTACAGCAATATATCTACTTTTTAATCGGTGCAACCTTTCTATTCACAAGTTGTGATAAAGTAGATCATCCATACGTAAAAGTTAATACAACAGAATTAGACACAACACTATATCCAGGGAATTGGAGTGATTATTTAAGCAATGAATATCCTGTTTTTACAACAAATACGAATACCAACGTAAATGTTTTAATAGAAGACTATACTGGACATACTTGTTTAAATTGTCCTACGGCTGCAGTTGTTGCACATGGTATTCATGTTAACAATCCAAATCGTGTATTCGTTGCTTCTATTCACGCAGACCCAGGATCAATAATGGGATACCAGCAAGCAGACCCAACAGCACCAAAGTATTACACAGACCACACAAATCCAGATGGATATGCTTATGGCAAAAGATTTGAAAGCGGCTTTGGTTTCTACGGAAACCCACAAGGAAACGTTAACAGAAGCAAAGGAAATGGCGATATGTTTACTGCTTACGGAGTTTGGCAAAGTAGAGCTGATGCACTACTTAGTGCTAACAATTTAAAGGTGAATATTCAATCAGTATTCAACTATTATTCCGATGCAAATGGTGGTTATTTACATGTTGAAGTAGAAAAGAAAACAAGTGAAGCACTTGAGTTAAATACTGTCGTATATGTAATTCAAGACTCTTTAGTTGATTGGCAATTGATGCCAGACAATACGGATAACGAGTTTTATGTTCACCGTGATAAACACTTGGGAAGTATTGATAATAATCCGTTTGGAATTCCAACTTTTATGGCAGACGCTGCGGCAGGTGAGAAAAAGATTTTAGATTATTCTTATGTTTTACCACAAGGAATTGACAAAACGAATATGCATTTCTTGATTTATGTGTTTGACAAAGATACTTATGAGATATTGCAGGTGATAAAGCAGGAGATTGAGTAGTGAGTAGTGGGTAGTGAGTAGTGAGGGAGTTTTGAGGATTTTCTATAAAACAAGATTAAAAAATTGTGTCAATAAAAAAGCGACTTTCTTTCGAGAGTCGCTTTTTACATATTTCATTTTCATGGTGCATTCAGTACTTCTTGCTCAATGCTCACTACTGATTTTTAAGCTTCACCATCGTCAAAATAGTTGCAAATCCAACCAACGGTTCGTCAGTATCTTCATCTAACATTTCTACTAACCATTTCACTATACCTCGTTTGATATTTGTTCTAGGGTCGTCTTCTTTTGGTGTAACGTCAGTTGGAACTAATTCCTTACAAGTAAACCGAACATGCATTTTTGCTCCTGCATAAACTGGTTTTGTAAATCTTAAGTTATCAATTCCATAATTTAAAAGAACTGGATTCATTTCATAGCTGTCAACGAATAAACCAGCAGCGGCACTCATTAAGAAATATCCATGTGCAACTTGTTCATCGAACATCGTTCCATTAAAGTTTGTTTCTGTTTTGTGTGCATAAAAGTTATCTCCAGATAAAGCCGAAAACTGATTGATATCCTCTGTGGTAATTTCACGACTTTCAGTGATCAATTGATCTCCTACTGTTAATTCCTCAAAGTACTTTTTGAATGGATGTTCATCCAATTCATTTCCTTTTGCTCCTTGTTGGAATACTTCCGTAATTGCCGTAATTGCCGATGGGTGACCTTGGATAGCTGTACGTTGTAAATAATGTAGAACACCACGTTTTCCACCCATTTCCTCACCACCTCCAGCACGTCCTGGACCTCCGTGAGTCAATAATGGCAATGGTGAACCGTGTCCTGTGCTTTCTTTAGCACATTCCTCATTCAACACTAAAATACGACCGTGCATATTTGCTGCACCTAACACATATTCTTTTGCTTCGTCATAGTCAGGAGTAACAATTGTTGAAACCAAGGATCCTAATCCCATTTTTGATAACTCAATTGCTTCCTCCATATTCTTATAAGGCATAATTGTAGAAACTGGTCCAAAAGCTTCGATAGAGTGAACATCTGTACTTTCAAACGGATTATCATTTCTAAAAAGAATAGGAGGGAAGAATGCACCAATGTTTTTGTCTGCACCAACAACTTCGAAGTTGTCCATATCACCAAATACAATCTTTTGAGATTTAGACAAAGCTTCCACCTTTTCACGTACTTCTTTTGCTTGATCTAGTGAAGCCAAAGATCCCATTCTTACACCTTCTACAGAAGGATCACCTATAACGGTAGTTGCTAGGCGCCCTGAAATTGCACTTTGTACTTCGTCCATTAATTCTTCTGGAACAAATATTCTACGAATAGCAGTACATTTCTGACCTGCTTTAGTAGTCATTTCACGAACAACTTCTTTTACGAAAATTGCAAATTCTGGTGTATCCGGAGTTGATTTCTTTCCTAAAATGATTGCGTTCAATGAATCAGCTTCTAGGTTGAAAGGAACATTATTATTTGTGATAACAGGATTCGATTTCAATTTTAATCCTGTACTTGCACTTCCTGTAAACGAAACGATATCAGAAGAGCTTACATGCTCAATTAATTCTCTGGCAGAACCTAAAATTAACTGTAAAGATCCTTCTGGAAGAATCTTTGAAGCGATGATGTCCTTAACAACAGCTTCTGTTAAGTAACTTGTTACACTTGATGGCTTCACAACCGCTGGAACACCTGCCATTAAGTTAACAGCAATTTTTTCCAACATTCCCCAAACAGGAAAGTTAAATGCGTTGATATGAACAGCAACACCTTCCTTTGGCACCATAATGTGGTGACCAATAAAAGTTCCGTTTTTTGATAACATTGCTGGTTCTCCATCTACATAGTACGGAAGATTTGGAAACTGTCTTCTTAAGGAAGCATTGGCAAATAAGTTACCAATTCCACCTTCAATATCTACCCATGAATCTCCTTTCGTTGCACCTGTCCAAGCACTAATTTCGTAATATTTCTTTTTATTATTTAAAAGATATAAAGCAAGTGCTTTCAACATATTTCCGCGCTCATGAAAAGTCATTTTCCTTAACTTCCTTCCACCAGTTGTACGGCCATAATTTAAAATCTCAGCAAAATCAAATCCTTTACTGGAAACACCTCCTATTTTCTCACCTGTAATAGCATTGAATAATTCGGTTTCGATTCCTTCACCGCTTTTCCATTCACCACAGATGTAGCTTTTAATTTCTTGCATAATTGTATTTTATCTTTTGAGCATTAAGGGTTTGTTATGAAATAACTAATCCATTTTGACTTGTTCTTTTTTCCTTTCTCTGCATTAAAATTTTAAACCGTAGCGATCACTATGCTTGAAAATTTCGCTTTAATAAAGAAAAAAACAACTTCATCATTTATGAACTATTTATTTCGTCACAAACCCTAAATATAAGTTTCTTTTGGGGATTTTTTAAATGAAGAGATGAAAAAAGGCTGGTATGTTACTTTACATCACAACCTAAACTTTATCTCTTTCATTCTTTTTTGTTTTCTCTCCCTGCGCTTTAGCGCTTCACTAATGCGCCTCTAGCCAGTTCTGCGCAAACTGCAGTTCCACATCCAATGGAACTTCTAATTTCACTGCACCTTCCATTTCTTCTTTTACGATTTTTGAAACGATGTCTTTTTCAGATTTTAGCACATCAAAAACCAACTCATCATGTACTTGAAGAAGCATTCTTGAAGTTAAATTCAGTTCACGCATTTTGTGGTAAATATTGATCATTGCCACTTTAATAATATCAGCTGCACTTCCTTGAATAGGGGCATTGATTGCATTTCGTTCTGCAAAACCTCTTACAATTGCATTTGAAGAGTGAATGTCTGGCAAATATCTTCTGCGTTTCATAATCGTTTCAACATATCCTTTTTCTTTGGCTTCAACTTTCGCTTTTTCCATGTAGGATTTAATCGTAGGATATTGTTCAAAATAACTATCGATAATGGATTTTGCTTCTCCTCTTGAAATTCCTAAGTTTTGAGCCAACCCAAATGCAGATTGACCATAAATAATTCCAAAGTTGACCGCTTTTGCATTGCTTCTTTGTTCTCTGGTAACATCTTCTAAATCCACACCAAATACTTTTGCTGCGGTTGCTGCGTGAATATCTAGTTTGTTTTGGAACGCTTCAATCATATTTTTATCTCCACTGAGTGCTGCGATAATACGCAATTCTATTTGAGAATAATCGGCAGCCATTAGGTAATAATCGTCATTCTTGGCAACAAAAGCTCGTCTAATTTCTCGGCCTTTTGGCGTTCGAATAGGAATGTTTTGCAAGTTCGGATTTGTAGAACTTAATCTTCCAGTTGCTGCAACAGTTTGCATGTAATGTGTATGTAATCTACCGTCTTGCTCATCCACTAATTCTGGCAATGGATCAACATAAGTGCTTTTTAATTTACGTAAAGAACGATAATCTAAAATCAATGGAATGATTTCATGGTCGTTTATATGTTTTTGTAAGGTATCTTCTGATGTTGAATATTGCCCAGTTTTCGTCTTTTTCGGTTTTTTGGCAATTTCTAATGTTTCAAATAAAACCTCTCCCAATTGCTTAGGGGAATCTAAATTAAACTCAACACCAGCTAATGCGAGTATCTTTTCAGATATTTCATTTAAGGTGATTTCTAATTCAGCAGAGAATATCTTTAAACTTTCAATATCTAATTGAATTCCTTCTTGTTCCATTGCTTTTAGAACAGAAGTTAAAGGCATTTCAATTTCGTAAAACAAGTCTTTCAAATGATCTTTCTGAATTTCTGGTTCAAAAAGTTCTTTTAATTGCCAAGTGATATCAGCGTCTTCACAAGCGTAATTTACGATTTCTTTTTGCTCGATTTCACGCATTGTTTTTTGATTCTTTCCTTTCTTTCCAATTAAATCTTCAATTGGGAAAGTCTTATATTTTAGGTAATATTCAGCCAAGGAATCCATGCTGTGTCTGCCTTCTGGAGAAAGTAAATAATGGGCTATCATCGTGTCAAAACGAGGTCCACGCAACTTAATTCCGTAACGGTTAATTACCTGTTCATCGTATTTTATATTGTGTGCTACTTTTTCAACTTTTTCAGATTCAAAATAAGGAGCAAATACATTTAATAACTTTGAGGCTTCGTCAAAATCTTCTGGAAAAGGAACGTAAAATGCTTCTTTTGCTTTAAAAGAGAAAGCAATACCAACTAAATCGGCATTTCTGGCTTCCAAGCTATTTGTTTCTGTATCAAAGCAAACAGATTTTTGCTTGAGGAGCAATTCAATTAATTCTTTTTGATCTCTTTCAGTTTCAATAAAGTGATAATTAGCTTTTTCAGTTTCTAGAGATTTTAAATCACTTATTTCCATTGTTTCCTGATTCTCTGGAGATGTTGTTGCTCCAAATAAATCTAATTGACCATCAGCAGAAGGAGTACTTGAATTTGTGATTACAATTTCCTCATCCAGAACACGTTTTGCTAAATTTCTAAACTCTAGTTCAGTAAAAATATCACGAATTTTATCTATGTCAGGCGGGCATATTTTTAAGTCATCCGCATCAAAAACAACATCAACATCTGTAATAATTGTCGCTAAGCTTTTTGACATCAAGCCTTGTTCTTTGAAGTTGATTACATTTTCTTTTTGCTTTCCCTTGAGTTTATCAACGTTTTCAAAAAGACCTTCCATAGAACCGTATTCTTGAATTAATTTTTTGGCGGTTTTCTCACCAATTCCGGGAATTCCAGGAATGTTATCCGAAGCATCGCCCCATAGTCCAAGAATGTCAATAACTTGAGAAGGATCTTCTACTTCAAACTGCGCTTGGATTTCTGGGATTCCTAAAACCTCAGCAGGTTTTTTTCCACGGCCTGGTTTATACATAAATGACTTCTCTGTTACCAATTGACCAAAATCCTTATCGGGAGTCATCATATATGTTGTGAATCCTTCTTTTTCTGCCATTTTTGCCAAAGTTCCAATCACATCATCTGCTTCATATCCCTCTTTCATTAAGATTGGAATCTTAAAAGCTTCGATAATTCGCTTAATTGGTTCGATCATACTGCGAATATCTTCCGGCATTTTCTCACGTTGTGCTTTGTATTCAGCAAATTCTTCAATACGATTTGTAGCACCGTTTGGAGGATCAAATACCACCGCAATATGCGTAGGTTCTTCTTTTTTAATGACATCTAACAAAGCGTTTGTAAATCCAAAAGCTGCCGAAGTGTTTTCTCCTCTAGAGTTTATTCTTGGATTTTTGAAAAAAGCAAAATACGCTCTGTAAATCAAGGCGTAAGCATCTAGTAGAAAAAGTTTTTTATCCGTTTTTGAAGTCAACATAACGTGAAATTTTAAATTCAATTCAAAGATAAGTTTTTATATGATTAATTGGACAAAGGTGGATTCTTATACTTATAGGAGAAATGACATTAATCATATTCTATTAATTCAACTATTAAATTACTTGTTTTTACAAGCTCAAAATTACTATCTTGTATGTTTCATATTGGTTTTATCATGAATATAAAAGAAAGTATACCTTCTATTTACAAAGATGATTTAAATCACTTGGTACTCTTCAAGTTTTGGGGTTTACTTTAATCAATTGAAAAAATCGAATGACTGCTAAAAAGAAAGACAATCAGAACAAATTGCCCAACAGGAATAATCAATATTGGATATATGGATTACTGATGGTTTTAATATTTTCCTTCTTCTTCAACTCTTTTTCTGAGAAGGAAAAAATTAGTTGGTTGGAATTTGAACAGGAACTACTGAGTCAGGTTGAAGTTGAGAAGATTGTTGTGATTAACAAAGAAACGGCTGAGATTTACATCAAACAAAGTCGTCTTTCAGATGATAAGTTTAAGGATATAGCTAAAAATGCAAGCAGCAAAGTTGGTCCTCATTATTTTATAGAAATTGGATCTGTAGAAAGTTTTGAAACTAAATTGGAAAAAGCCCAAGAAGACTTCCCTCCAAATGAAAAAGTGGAAGTTTTATATGAGGATAGATTTGAATTTACCAGTATCATTTCATGGATTTTTCCACTCTTATTAATTCTACTTTTCTGGTTGTTTATATCCCGCAGAATGAGGTCTTCTGGCGGCATGAGTGGTTCAATGATGGAGTTTGGAAAAACAACTGCAAAGCCTGTTGATATTGATATCCAGAGCAAGGTGACTTTTGAAGATGTAGCAGGTTTAAAAGAAGCCAAGATTGAAATAATGGAAATTGTTGACTTCCTGAAAAATCCTGAAGAATATACAAAGCTTGGGGCTAAAATTCCTAAGGGGATATTGTTGACAGGACCTCCAGGAACAGGAAAAACTCTATTGGCAAAAGCAGTTGCTGGTGAAGCGCAAGTCCCTTTTTATTCCATGTCAGGTTCAGAATTTGTTGAAATGTTTGTGGGTGTCGGAGCTTCGAGGGTTAGAGATTTATTTAAACAAGCGAAGGAAAAAGCACCGAGTATAATTTTCATTGATGAAATCGATGCTGTTGGTCGAAGTCGAGATAAAGCAAAGTCTTTTCAATCTAATGACGAACGAGAAAACACATTAAATCAATTGCTTGCAGAGTTGGATGGATTTGGAACAAATACAGGAGTAATCGTTTTGGCTGCAACGAATAGGGTTGACATTTTGGACAAAGCATTACTGAGAGCAGGAAGGTTTGACCGACACATCTACTTGGAATTGCCAACAAAAATTGAAAGAGAAGAAATCTTTAATGTGCATTTGAAACGCATTAAAATGGATGAAACTATTGATGTTGAACTATTGGCTTCTTTAACTCCAGGGTTTTCGGGAGCTGATATTGCGAATATTTGTAACGAAGCAGCATTGCTAGCAGCACGTAAGAAAAAGAAAGTAGTAAGTCAGGAAGACTTTACGCAAGCGCGAGACAGAGTAGTGGGTGGATTAGAACGAAGCAGTAAGATTATTTCACCAAATGAAAAGTTGATTGTTGCGCACCACGAAGCAGGACATGCTGTGACGAGTTGGTATTTAGAAAATGTTGACTCCCTAGTGAAAGTGTCAATTATTCCTCAAGGTCAATCTTTAGGAGCTGCATGGTATTTACCTGAAGAACGCCACATTAGAACTAAATCACAATTTATGGATCAAATTTGTGCTTTGTTAGGTGGGCGAGCTGCTGAGGAAATCATCTTTAATGAGATATCTTCTGGAGCATTAGATGACCTTGAAAAAGTAACGAAACAAGCTTATAGTATGGTGGCGTTTTATGGACTCGATAAAAACCTTGGTCCTCTTAGTTTCCATGATTCATCTGGACAATACCAAAGTATAATGAGTAAGCCTTTTAGCGAGGAAATGGGTAATAAAATTGACAAGGAAGTACATAATCTTATTATCACGCAATACTTAAGAGCGAAAGATATTTTAACAGAACACAAAGACAAACTAGAAAAATTGGCAGCGCTTTTATTAGACAAAGAAGTGGCAGATATAAAAGATTTAGAAGGGATTTTGGGGAAAAGAATAAACAATTAGTCAATTACGAATTGTAACCACAATTCGTAATTATCTATTCATTATTGTCTGAATACCTTCTATCATATAACGCTTATTCCGTTTACGTAGTTTAGCTTGTTATTTTAGACATTTATTGGTTCTATATGATTCTGTGTGGGTATATTGAAAAAAGTCCGTCGGCTGACGGTCGATTTAATTCGAAAAGGAATATCTATTATCTCAAAGTGATCCTAATTTCAATCCCATAAATACCTTTCAT
>Ga0265293_10010728_pt1 | contig 12717 bp, 5 predicted proteins | sample Munlanlewell138R_FD_192505 | JGI IMG/M metagenome (GOLD analysis project Ga0265293, IMG submission 192505) | Leachate microbial communities from a municipal landfill in Southern Ontario, Canada - Leachate well 138R | ecosystem: Engineered > Solid waste > Landfill > Unclassified | place: Canada... | reverse complement strand
CGAGTCCCATCGGGACGGCATTTTAGATAGCAAACTACAGCTACACAAGATTATAGAGTCCTGTAGGGACGGCATTTCAGATAGCAAACACCGACCAGTTCATAATCAGACTCTCGTAAAATGGGGGAATGCCTGCCGAAAGCAGAATTGCTTGACAAAAATCCCCACCCACTTATACTGTAGAAAAGAACTAAACAGGTTAGGTAAAGATATGGCACTGCTACTCAAGACTACCAGATTTGTGGAATCTCAAATCGATAATTTTTTGGACATGGTTAGTGATTCCGCCACCACCTTCCAGCTGGCAATACAGGATTATCTGGCCGGACGCATCGATCAATTTGAAGAACGCCTCACTCAGATCAGAGAACTGGAACACCGTGCCGATGATCTGCGGGTGAGCATTGAGCGATTTTTGTATGAGCGGACTCTGATTCCAGAAAATCGGGGAGACGTGCTGGCCATCCTGGAAAACACGGATGAGGTGATCGACAATATCAAGGATTCTCTGGTGCAATTTTCCATCGAGATGCCGGACATTCCTGAGGACCTGGATGACCTGTGGATTCAGACCACTAAGGCTTCGGTGGCTGCAGTGGAGCAGCTCGTATTTGCGGTGCGCTCTTTTTTCCGGGACCTGTCTTCGGTAAACAATTACATCCATAAAGTATATTTCTTTGAACGCGAGGCAGATCAGATCGGCGAAAAACTGCGCCGCAAGATATTTGGCATGGACATCAATCTTTCCCGCAAGAGTCAATTGCGGTTTTTTGCCATTCATATAGAAAAGATATCCGATGCCGCGCAGGATGTATGCGACCGGCTTGCTATTTACACCATCAAAAGGCAGCTCTAAGACAAGATGTTTTTCTTCTACCTGCTCAGCGGCTTGTTTTTAGGCTGGTCTCTCGGAGCCAATGATACTGGGAATATCTTTGGCCCGGCCATTGAGACCCGCATGTTAACCTTCAAAAAAGCCGCTCTGATCGCTTCCGTATTTATTACTTTGGGAGCGGTTTTTGAAGGCGGCGGACCTTCCGCCACTTTGGGTAAATTGGGCTCGGTAGATGCAATGGGCGGAGCTTTCACAGTAGCTCTGGCTGCAGCGCTTTCTATCACCTTGATTGTACGTACCGGCATTCCGGTCTCTACTTCCCAAACCATAGTCGGCTCCATCATCGCCTGGAACGTCTTTTCCGGAAGGCTTACAGACTACCGCTCCATCCTCACCATCGCCGCTTCCTGGGTGATAGCCTTTGTGCTCTCCGCCACCATCGCCGCCCTGCTTTTCCATCTGGTAAGGCCATTTGTAAACCGCTCCAAACTGCATCTGCTCAAGCAAGACCTCATTGTGCGCTATGGCTTGACCATAGTGGGAGCTTTTGGTGCATACTCTCTGGGCGCCAATAATATTGCTAATGTAGTGGGTGTATTCGTGCCGGTTTCCCCTTTCAAGGATATTTACATAGGGAGCCACTTTGTGTTCAAGGGAGTGCAGCAGCTTTATTTATTGGGCGCTCTTTCCATCGTGGTGGGCATCTACACATATTCGCATAAAGTCATGCGCACTGTGGGCAGAGACCTGTTTCGTCTCTCTCCCATCACCGCCTTGATCGCACTGTTTGCAGAGGCTATCGTGCTGTTTCTTTTTGCCTCCAAAGGGCTGTACAATCTGCTTTTGAGCCTGGGTCTGCCCACCATCCCCCTGGTACCGGTATCTTCCACACAGGTGATAGTGGGAGCAGTGGTCGGCATCGGTCTGGCCAAAGGGGGCAAAAATATCCGTTACAACATCCTGGGCAAGATCTCTCTGGCCTGGGTGACAGCTCCGGTAATGGCTTTCATGATCAGCTTTGCCTTGCTCTTCATTATGCAAAACGTATTCGAACAAAAGGTGCAGCAAGAAACAAACTACATTTTCGACCGGCAGAGTATTACTAAGATTGTGGAGGATGGCTTTGACAGCGTGGCTCTATCCACAGTAAACGGTAGAAGTTTCACCTCTGAACAGGATATCTACAATGAACTGAGTGAAGAGCATTTGCTGTCTCGGAATCAGATCATGCAGATCATCCAGATAGCTGAGCTGTACCCCCTCAAAGTGGATACGGTGAAGCTGACTCAAAGCGGTATTCACCAGAGCTTTAGCAAAGAACAATTGCAGGTCTTAAGGCAATATGAAGGCAAGACCTACCGGCATAAATGGCAACTCAAACAAGAACTGATAAAGCACCCTGAATTTAAGAATTATGCTACTGAAGTAAACGAAGTTCAAAAGGATCACAACCGCAAGCTTGACAGCAAGTTAGACCTGCTATACCGCAGCTTCAGGGCTTTGGATGATAAAAAGTAGATGAACCCCTTTGTAGAAAAGGTCATCCCGCTGATTCTGGCATTCTTCATAGGCGTTTTGGTCAAAAGGCTGAAGCTGATGAGCAAAAAAGATGCTCATGTATTGCTGAAATTCGTGCTAAGCGTGAGTCTGCCTGCTCTCACTATCATCGCTATCAACAACGTGGTGATCAGTGCGGACATGCTGCTCATCCCCTTTTTAGCGATGGCTGTGGTCCTGATCATGTATCTGATCTCACAGCTGGCAAATCGGTTGCTGAAGCTACCCCGAGCGATGTTTGGCAGCTTTCTGATAGGCACCATGATCATGAATACAGCCTATGCTCTGCCCTTTTTCCATGCCGCTTTTGGAGATGAAGGCCTCGCCCGTGCTTCTCTTTTTGATATCGGCAATACCTTCATGATCTTTACTTTCACTTACTACAATGCTGTCAAATACGGGGACAATTCCCATAGTGATAGGATTGACTGGAAGAAATTCCTGAGGCTTCCACCTTTGTGGGCCATGCTGATCGCATTCTCTATCAAAATAGTGGGCATCAGCCTGCCGCCGCTGGTGATAAATTCCCTTTCTCTGGTCGGGCTGCCCACTACAGCTTTGGTGATGATCGCCTTGGGGCTGTATTTTGAGCCAAGATTAAAGAACATGGGGAAGGCCTTTTTGGCGATATTTATCCGCATGGGAATAGGACTGGCTGTCGGTTATCTGCTGTCTCTGATGCTGGGTTTAAGGGGGCTTACGGCTACTACAGTAACGGTTTGTGCAGCCCTGCCGATCGGCTTCAACACTCTGATCTTCTCCGATCTGGAGAATATGGACCGCGAATTTGCCGCCACGATGGTAAGCTTTTCCATCATCATCGCCCTGTTTTATCTGCCACTTTTGATATATATCTTTGGATAAGGCTCAAAATTTGCATTAGGTTCATACAGCACCGTAGTGCTTAATGATCTAAGCAGTTAAAGAAAGAAATCTATAATAAAGTGATTTTATCCTTTACAAGATTGTTGGATTTGAATTATCGTGGTTTTAGTAAGAAACCACATTATAGAACTAAATGAATTTGCCGCTTCTTGTGGTGGAAACACCATATTGGCAAGCAATAAGGAGAACCGAATGACTAAATACAGAATCTTAGTTCCCGATCCCGGGATCACTTGGCAACCACCTTGCTCTGCTGGGAGTCACCTCCGGTTGTCCCCCTTTGTAAACATCCCGGTAAGCTCCGGGCATTTTATGACTAATTTCGATTTTTTGTCTACCCCGACACATTCATTGTGTATGGGACCTAATACATTAATTAACTAATCAAAAATAACCACTTATATGGAGAACAAAATGAAGAAAACAACCATTCTGTTTCTGCTCCTGATGCTTATCGGCATCGTAGCGGCAGATACATTCACCATTGGTGATGGTACCTCCACGCAGAATTATATTCCCGTTTATGGGTTTTATAATTACGGCTGGAGCAAGACCATCTACACCGCTGCCGAGCTCAGCGCTTCCGGATTTACACCCGGTGAGATCGCAGGACTCGGTTATGAAGTTGGAAATACAGTTTCCAACTACGTCTATGAAAATCAGCAGGTATATATGCGCCACACCACAGTCGGCTCGTATGCTGCAGATGATAATTTACTTCCTGCAAATACTGATTTCCAAAATGTTTTTACGGGTAGCGTCACTTTTGATGGCACTGGTTGGCATTACATTGCCTTTAACAGTCCCTTCACCTGGGATGGCACCAGTAATATCGAAATCACCTGGGAAAACTACGATAGCACATATGCCTCAAGCTATCCCAATTTCTGTTATACTGCAACAACAGATGATATGGCAGCTTACAAATACTCTGACGGCTCATTCCCCGGAGATCAGACCGGATCTCTCACTGTAAACCGTCCTAATCTGAGGATTGTAACTCCTTCTACAAATCCCCCCGATCCGGCTTTGCTTATAGCTCCTGCGAACGGCGGAATGTCCTTTGCTGATGTAACCCTTTCCTGGAGTGACGGCGGCGGCATGCCCACTTCATATAATGTCTATTTCGGCACCAGCCCCAGCCCTACATTTGTGGTAAATCAGCCGGAAACCAGCTACGCTCTTACAGACCTTCTGCCTGCCACAACCTACTACTGGCAGATCGTTCCTGAAAATGCCATCGGTGTGGCCCTGGATTGCCCGGTTTGGAGCTTCTCCACTCCCGGAGCAGATCAACTGGCTGAGAGCTTTGAAGATTCTGTCCCGCCTCCCGGATGGGCCAGCATCGGCGTTTATAGCTGGAGCAGAAGCTCTTCCCGCAGCGTGCATGGTGATGCATCTGCCTACAGAAGCGGAAGCAGCAGCAACGAGTATATCCTTTCCACTCCGATGCTCACCATCGAAGCCGGAAGCAGCCTTGATTTCTGGGCTGCCGGATCCAATACCACCTCCGGCCTTGAAATCGTATATTCCACTGACCGCGATACCTGGACCCAGATCGGTGATGCAATCACCCATCCCGGTTCCTATACTTTCGTGAACTATAATTATGACCTCAGTTCTCTGGCTGGAAACAGCTATTATCTGGGTTTCCGCACTACTCTGGTCACTGGCAGCAGCTATCTTGATGCTGTCATCGGTCCGAATATTCTTCCCATAGCTCCCGGAGCTCCTGTTCTGGACGAGCCCGGTGATCTTGACATAGACGTCAATGAATACACCATCTTCGAATGGGATGCCCCTGATACAGGCGGTATTCCAAATCACTACAACCTATATCTGGACACAGTGGACGGCAGCACTCTCTTCGCCAGCGAAGTGATGTCTCCCTACACCCTGGATGCTCCTTTAAGTTATGAAACCACTTACTACTGGACAGTGGAAGCTGTGAATGATGCCGGCACCGGCCCTCAGGCTGCGGTGCAAAGCTTCACCACGCGCGCCAACCCCATCGTCTCCACCTTCCCCTGGACGGAAGATTTTGGTACAACGAGCTCCGATACCTTCCCTCCCCTCAATTGGACTCGGGCCAGCGGCATCTTCCCCATCATTGATGGAACCTCAAGCCAATGGTTCAGAGATGACTGGTTAAATGGCCCCAGCGGCAACAACGCTGCCAAGATCAACATTTATGGTACCGGTCGCAAAGGCTGGCTCATTACTCCTCCGGTGGATATCCCTGCCAGTGTACACGAGTTGAAGTTTGACCTTGCCCTGATGGATTACGGCAATAGTAACCAAATCGAATTCCCTGAAGGACAGGCCGATGACAGATTCATCGTCGGTATGGCCACCAATCCGAACATGACTGATGTCGTGATCCTGGGTGAGTGGAACAATACCGGTTCGGATCTTGTCTTCAACCAGATTCCCCATACCGGCACAGAAATCACATTCTCCCTCAGCGGTCATGAAGGAATCCGTTACTTTGCCTTCTATGGTGAATCAACTGTTTCTGTAACCGGTGAAGACAACGACCTCATGGTAGATAACGTCATGGTGCGTGAAACACCCACCAGTCCTCTGCTGACTATCGACATCACCGAGATTGATTTCGGCTATGTCCAGCAAAACCTTGCCAGCGATCCGCAAAACCTTACACTAAGCAACACCGGCACCGGCGCTCTGAACATCCTGGCTGATGAATTTGTCATTACAGGCACAAATGCAGCTATGTTCAGTGTGGATACCTCTGCCCTGCCCGCCGCTCTGGAAAACGGCGAATCAGTGATCATCCCGGTTACCGCTAATGTCACCGTAGAAGGTCCCGTGACCGCTACTCTCACCGTGACCAACGCCCAGACCGGTACCAACTTTGAGATCGCTCTCACAGCCAATGGCATGGCCGAAGGCTTGGTCATCATAGGCGATGGCACTGCCAATAACAACTTACCCATCAATGCTTATTGGAATTACACCTATTCCCAGACCATTTACCCCCAGGCTGATATCAACACAGCCAGTCAACGCATTGAAAAGGTCTATTACTACTGGGATGGCCGCACTGCGGGTGTAAATTCCGGTGGCTGGACCATGTATATGGGACATACCGCACTCAGTGGATTTGCCAGCACTACGGACTGGGTCCCGGTATCACAGCTCACTGAAGTTTATAGTTCAGACTTAATCATTCCAATCGAAGCTGGCTGGGTAGAAGTGCAGCTGCAAACCCCATTCTTGTATAACAACGTCGATAACCTCATCATTGCCGTGGATGAAAACACTCCGGGTAATGATGGTAACGGTTACTACTTCCATACCACCGCTGCCAGCACGCCTGTCAGCATCACATATCGCAGCGACAGTACCAACCCCGATCCTGTCAGCCCACCCACTGGAACCCTGGTATCTGCCTATCCTAATGTCATGCTGCAATTTGCTGATCTCCCCACAACTCCCATCCTGGCTGTAAGTCCTGTGGAATGGGATTTTGGGAATCAGGTCATCAATACCACTCATAGCCATACCTTCACCATCTCAAACCTTGGTGCAGGCACGCTGAGCGTGGGGTCTGTCGTCGTCACCGGCGATGCATTCAGCCTGGCAGAGCCTTTCACGGCTGTTGATCTGGCCTCTGCAGAAAGCACTGAATTTGTAGTAAATTACCTTCCCACAGTAGTAGGTGATCACACCGGAACTGCAGTCGTGACTGCCGGCGACCAAAGCATCACCGTGAACCTCACCGGAAGCTGCTATGACCCCATCATCTCAACCTTCCCCTGGACGGAAGATTTTGGCACAGAAGCTGCCGATTGGATGCCTGTGGAATGGGCACAGTTGACCGGATTATACCCTGACGGAGTCACCCCCAGCTACAATCAATGGGTACAAGATGACTGGGTCAATGTCACAGACCCCGTAAATAAATCTGCCAAAATAAACATCTATGGCAGCAATCGCAACGGCTGGCTCATCACTCCGCCCATCAATATCACCGCTGGAGCTTATGAGCTGAATTTCGACCTCGGCCTGACAAGATGGAATGCAACTACTCCAGTTGACCCCACTCAGCAGCTCGATGATAGATTCATCGTCATTATGAGCACCGATGCCGAGATGACTAACCCCGTGATCTTGCGTGAATGGAACAACTCCGGCTCGGCCGATGTGTTCAATTCCATATCCAATACCGGAGAAAACGTCACCATCCCGCTGACCGGTGTCACCGGTATGTTCTACCTGGTGTTCTACGGTGAATCCACAGCTACTGGCGGTGACAACGATCTGTTTGTAGATAACGTCACTGTCCAGGAATCCGACCTGGTGGAAACCCCTGAGTTTGCCATCAGTCCCAGTTCTCATGACTTTGGTGATGTAGATATCAATACCACAGCAAGCCAGATTTTCACTGTCTCAAACGTGGGAACAGGAATTCTGACTATCAATAGCATTAACCTTACTGGCAGTAACATGATGAGCCTTACCGGATTGCCTACCCTGCCCGCAGACCTGGCAGCCGCCGAGAGCTTCACATTCACTGCTCAATACACGCCCACTGGCGTGGGCGATCACGCCGCCACCATCACCATTCAGGACAACGTGGTGCGTGAAACTCACACAGTGGCACTCACCGGAACCGGTGCAGGCCAAACCCCAGATGATCTATATCCTCCTTCAAACCTGCATGCCAGCGTAGTAGGAAACGATGTTCACCTGGGTTGGGAAGCTCCTGTTCCTCCGCCCACCGGCGAATGGATCACCTGGTGCAATCCCGCCGCTTTGGGCAATGCAGTCGGAACCGATGGTGCTGCAACCTTTGACGTGGCACATCGCTTTGCCGCTGCTGATCTGACAGGCTTCCATGGCTCCGCTCTCACTCATGTACAGTTTGTGCCAAACGAAGTAAACTGTGTATATACAGTGAAAATCTGGACCGGAACAGCCGCTACTCAGCCCAGCACCCTGGTGCACTCTCAGGCTGTAGCTTCTCCCGTGATCGGTCAATGGAATGAAGTGTTGCTGAATACTCCGATTCCGATTCCCGTCACCGGCGAATTCTGGATCGGCTACGAATCCAATACCCAGGCCGGATTCCCTGCAGGCTGCGACGCCGGTCCGCAGGTAGAAGGCAAGGGTAATATGATCAATATGGGTGGCTGGTCTTCCCTTACAGCAGTGGCCCCCAGCCTTACCTACAATTGGTCTATCCAGGGCTATGTGGATCATCAGGCCCGCGCGCTTGTCAGCATGCCAGAAGGCATAGTGGAAGCTCCCAGAGCCCCGCAAACCGGCGTGCTCAGCATGATGCACAACCCCACCGCCCGCGCTGCCGGAAACCTGAGCAGAAACAGCGTATTGACAGGATACAATATCTATCGTGACGGCACTCTCGCCGGCACTGTGAATGATCCTGCCATCCTGATTTACACCGATGAAAACCTGAATATGGGCAGCTATAGCTACACCGTTACCGCCGTTTATGACGCTGGTGAATCCGAAGCTACAGATGCTGTGGAAGTGGCTATCGAAGAACTCGATGCCCCCACCGATCTTGCTGCTACCGTAGTAGGCAATGACGTAACTCTGGATTGGACCAGTCCGCAAGGACCACAAACCGGTGAATGGGTGTCCTGGAGTGATAACTCCGCTATCGGCAACAGCATCGGTACAGACGGTGCGGCAAACTTTGACGTGGCTCATCGTTTTGACGCCACCGATCTGGCAGCCCACGTGGGCAATACTCTCACTCAGATGAAGTTTGTGCCCATGTATCAAAACGCTGTTTACACCGTAAAAATCTGGACCGGCGGCTCTGCTACCGCTCCTGGAACTCTGGTGCACAGCCAGGTCGCAAACCATATCATCGAAAACTGGACTACCGTGATCCTGACAAACCCTGTCCCGATCACCTCCGGAATGCAGCTCTGGGTTGGCTACAACGTCAATACCCAAGGCGGTTTCCCGGCCGGTTGCGATAACGGTCCTCAATTCGAAGGTAAAGGAAACATGATGAACTTCGGTGGCTGGACCACCCTCAGTCAAGTGTCTCCCACTCTCACCTATAACTGGCTGATTCAGAGCTTCATGGCAGACGGCGCCAGACTCAAAAACGTCGCTATGCCCGCTATCGCCGAACAGCCTCTGCAAAAGCCTTCCGGTGAGCTTACAAATAAGCTTATCATGCCTGCCAGAAATATTGACCGCGCAGTCCTGATGGGTTACAGAGTCTATCGTGATGGCAGCTTCATCAGCGCAGTCGGTGATCCTGAAACCACTACTTACACCGATATGGACCTTCCCAATGGCGACTACGTCTATGGCGTGAGCGCTGTCTATAACACCGGTGAATCTCTACCCGCTACTATAGATGTAAACGTGAATCTGGAGCTGGGCGAAGAGATTCTCTTTGATAGCTTCGAAGAATATGCTGATTTTGCCACTGATCTGGCTCCCTGGACCTTGTTAGACCAGGATGGCTCAAATACTTATGGCTTTACCGATATCAGCTTCCCGGGCAGTGAAAGTCCGATGGCCTACATCGCCTTCAACCCTGCCTCCACCGTCCCTCCCATCACTGGTATGGACGCCTTCGAAGGTGATAAGATGGCTGCCAGCTTTGCCGCTGTGACGCCTCCCAATAACGATTGGATGGTCACACCGCAAATCACCCTGGGCACAAACAGCTCTCTGAAATTCATGGCCAAGAGTCACACTGCAAATTACGGCCTGGAACGCTTCCGGGTAGGTGTATCCACCATGCCCATGATCATAGTTCAGGGATTCCAATACCTAAGCGGTACAGACTATGTAGAGGCTCCCGCCCAGTGGACCGAATTCAGCTATGACCTCTCTGCATACGACGGTCAGGAAGTTTATATAGCCATTCGCTGTGTATCCAACGATGCTTTCGTCTTCTACGTCGATAATTTCTCCGTCCATTCCGACGGCGGCTTTGTCGATAACGAAGATGAGATCGCTCCTGCCTTCACTACAGCCCTGCAGGCAAACTATCCGAATCCGTTCAACCCGACCACCACCATCCGCTACAGCGTGAAGGATGATGCTCCGGTTGCGATCGAGATCTATAACCTCAAGGGACAGAAAGTCAAAACCCTCGTTAGCGAATCTAAAACCGCCGGCGAACACACGGCCGTATGGAACGGCACAGACGACAGTGGCCGCCAAGTATCCACCGGAGTGTACTTCTACAAGATGAACGCCGGTAAATACAGCGCCACCAGAAAAATGATCATGATGAAATAAGCCTTTCGGCTGATCATTAAATACATAAAAGAGCCTCCCAACCGGGAGGCTCTTTTTTGGCTTTCTGAATAGAGTGATCTGTATGGCAATCGCTGCTTACAAACTATCCTATATGGGGCAAACGATTCCAAATCTCATATCTGAAACCTGAAAGCCCTCAAACCGCACTAAGAACCCCAGAACTCCCCAACCAAGAACTCCCGCACTCCCGCACCAAGAACCCCCGCACTCCCGCACCAAGAACTTCCGCACTCCCGCACTAAGAACTCCCGCACCCTCCTTAAAAGACTTTAGGTGCCGGTTTTAACCGGCACATCGCGGGGCAACTATCCAGCCAAGACTTTTTCCTGGCCTTTTAAGGCCAGGCACCCGGACCTATATCTCTGAACTTACAATGGATTATACAGGCGCACTATGAATTGAGCCCCATCAGATTATACAAGCGCACTACGAATTTAGCCCCACCTGATTATACAAGCGTGCTCCGAATTGAGCCCCATCTGATTATACAGGGGAGAGATCAAAAAGGTTGAGATAGTCCTTTTCGCCGCCAAATCAAGCTTTATCATAAAACCGGAGATATAGCTGCGGGTGCCCCGCCTTCAAAGGCGGGAGAAAAGTCTTGTCGCCAGTGTCAGCCTCGAGAATGGCGGCTAAAGCCGCCAGCTAAAGTCTTTTAAGCCGGATTCAAGATACAGGTGATTCCCTGAAAATCAATAATCATGACCGTCACTTAGCCTTTCTATCCGACTCAGGATACAGACGATTCCCTGAAAATCAATAATCATGACCGTCACTTAGCCTTTCTATCCGACTCAGGATACAGACGATTTCCTGAAAATCAATAATCTTGACCGTCATGTTGTCTTTCTCTTCAAATTCAAGATACAGGTATTGCCCTCAAAAACAATGACTATGGTCGTTATGTTGTCCTTCTCTCCAAATTCAAGATACAGACGATTTCCTGAGAAACATTAATCTTGACCGTCATGTTATCTTTCTATCCAGATTCAAGATATAGGTATTTTCCTCAAAAACATTAATCTTGACCGTCATGTTATCTTTCTATCCAGATTCAAGATATAGGTATTTTCCTCAAAAACCGTGACCTTAACTATCATACATAGCCTTTCAAGGTAGATTCACAAATTCTTCTGAGAATAACTGCACTCAAACATACAGATTTTAGCTTCTCATACAGTCTTTCACGACAAATCATATATTTAATCTTAACTAAAACCAAAATACTCTAAAACCCTCATATATAGTACAATAAGGCAGGATACCAGCAATACGCCGAGCTAAAATATTCCACCTTCCCAAACTTTTCCCTTTACAAATAAACCAAGCCTTGTGTATTTGAAATATAAAATATTGGAGTTTTATCATGGCTGCGAACTCATATTCTATCCTCCTTTACCATGTGGTCTTTTCTACTAAGAATCGGCAGCAAACGATTCATCCGGACCATCGCTTGCGGCTCTATCAATACATGGCCGCAATTATCAAAGAAAAAGGTGGAATACCCATCTTGATCAATGGAACGCGAGATCACGTTCATATCCTCGCCCACCTTCCCAAACACATGTCTGTATCAGAATCTCTGCAAGCGATAAAGGGAGGTAGCTCTCATTGGTACAACAAAGAGTTTTCAAACAATATTCCCCGCTTATACTGGCAGAATGGGTATAGCATATTCAGCGTAAGCCCATCGATGTTGGCTAAGGTAAAAGGATATATTTTTAGCCAGGAAGAACACCATCAGACTAATAGCCTGGAGCATGAACTCGAGAGTTTCCAAAAAGAGCTGCTGAAATATCACGATCCGGCAAAATATAATCCCAAGACCCAGCCCGTGCCTTAAACAGTTAAAGCCTTAAGTGGCCTATACCTTTAGATGGCTCATATTTTTAGATAGCCTATACCTTTAGATGGCCCATATCTTTAGATAGCCAATATCTTTGATAGCTCATATTATAGATAGCCAATACCTTTAGATAGCCTATATCTTTAGATAGCCAATATCTTTGATAGCTCATATTATAGATAGCCAATACCTTTAGATAGCCTATATCTTTAGATAGCCTATATCTTATTATCTGCCTTGAAAGACTTTAGGTGCCGGTTTTAACCGGCACACTCCGGAGCAGCTATCCGGCCAAGACTTTTTCCTGGCC
>Ga0265293_10010726_pt1 | contig 12718 bp, 10 predicted proteins | sample Munlanlewell138R_FD_192505 | JGI IMG/M metagenome (GOLD analysis project Ga0265293, IMG submission 192505) | Leachate microbial communities from a municipal landfill in Southern Ontario, Canada - Leachate well 138R | ecosystem: Engineered > Solid waste > Landfill > Unclassified | place: Canada... | reverse complement strand
TATTAGTAACCATTTTAACAAGTATCTTTTTTACTGTGAGAGCGAACACAAAACTCAATCGCCAAAATAGTCGTTACAAAGCACTTAGTGCAATTTCTAACGAATATTTGTTTGAATATATTCCTCAAAAAAAGAAGATTATTAGTTCTGAATTACTTCATGTACTCATCGATGATGAGAATCATCAACAAGTGATTCCAAACCTGTTAGATCTTCTTGAGCACTACGATCCCATTCATCCCCCATTTCTCCATATAGAGAGTGAGGCCGAAGATAAGATATTTCGTGTTGTGCTGTTGAACATCATTGATAATAAGGGGAGAACCCAAGGGGCAATGGGGAAGTTAGTCGATGTGAGTAAAGAGTCTCGAGAGAAAGCACAACTACTTGATCAGTTACAATACGATGGGTTGACCTCAATTTATAATGCTCAAACAACTAAAGAGTTAATCTCTCAACGCCTTAGTGAACATACATCATCGACTTCCGATGCACTGTTTGTTATCGATACGAATAAGTTTAAAGAGACAAATGATACCTATGGCCACCTTGCAGGTGATAAAGTTCTTCAATACATTGCTCAAGGTCTTCAACGAACATTCAGAAGTGATGATATTGTTGGACGAATTGGTGGTGATGAATTTTGTGTCTATATGCAAAACTACCCTTTAGGTGATTACCTGTTGGAGAAAATTGAGTATTTAAGTGAGTATCTTAGTAGACCTTATAATGATATTCCTATCTCGGTGAGTATCGGTGTGACAAACACGCTTCAAGGTGATACGTATGAGACTCTGTTTCAACGTGCTGATGATGCGCTGTATGAAGCAAAGCATGCCAATAAGCCGTATGCTATCCATTTACAAACCACGTTATAGTATAGCGTACCTCACTTCCTTACTTGTGTTATAATAAAGTATGAATATACGAGTAATGAGAGAAGACATTACCCGCCTCAACGTTGAAGCTATTGTGAATGCAGCGAACACCACCCTCTTAGGTGGAGGTGGAGTCGATGGTGCTATTCATAAAGCAGCTGGACCAAAGCTTTTAGCTGAGTGTAAAACTCTTGGAGGATGTCTCACTGGTAGTGCTAAAATTACCAAAGGCTACAACCTAAAAGCAAAGTATGTGATTCATACGGTCGGTCCTGTGTACCAGGGTGGAGATCAGCAAGAAGAGGAGCTTCTAAGATCTTGTTACACAAGTTCACTTCAATTAGCAGTAGATTACAAGATTAAATCCATCGCCTTCCCTGCTATTAGTACAGGTGTGTACAACTATCCAAAAAAAGAGGCAACTGCAGTTGCTGTCTCTGCTGTTACCTCCTTTTTGCGTTCAGTCCCACATGAGATTAAGGATCTAATTTTCGTCTGTTTTGATCAAGAATGTTTTGATCTGTACAAACACGAATTAGCCTCAGCATGTGACGGGTGTTAATACTCTTCTCGGACCCCAAATTCGGCATCCTCGACCCAACGCTCCGGGCGTTCAACCATCACGATAATATCGTCGATGAGTTCGTAGTGTCGTCTCTCCTCTTCAATAATCTTTGTAATGATTCTCTTTTGGGCAGTATCTTCTGTTGCTTCTAATTGTTCGTTGTAGTAGTCGATACTTCTTTGTTCGATGTCGAGAGCTTTTTGGTACAACTCAATTTCACTGGTGTGTTGTAAAATTTCATCTTTAGAGAATTGCTTAAATATTTGTGCAGCCCTAACCGAAGCATCAGCACTGCTTGGGGGAACACTCCGATTCTCTTTCATTGCCTCAAAGGTCTCTTTATGTCGATCTTCATCTTCGGCTAACATAGTAAAAATAGCTTTGAATCCATCTACTTGTGACCGAGATGCTAACTCTCTGTAAAAAGTAGCCCCTTCCACTTCCATTTTGATTGCAATATCAAAAATATCCATGAGAACCTCCTATCGATGTGTGTGTATAGTACCAAGCTCTGAGTACATCTGCAACTTAAGAATTTCTTCTTAAGCTATTGTTCTGCTTAACTCCTCTTTAATAGAACAATAGGCTTAAAATCTAGTAAATAAGCTTTAGAACGAAGATATATTCGCAAAGGTAGTTGCCTTTTTTTCATATATTGTGCATATTTAATATATCAATGTAATCGTTTACAAAGGAGGGGTCACATGAATAATGAGACTACCAATCGGAAGATGCTTTTCATCCAGTCACAGACCGGGTCGCTTTTTAGTGAAAAAGACTTTAAGGCCCTTTCTCAACACATTGAGATGCACAAGTATCTTATCAACAAGAACATTCCTTGGACTGTAACGTTTGAGGAAGCTGCTTTTTCTTGGGGAGAAAACGTATTTTTCCCAATCATGGAAACGTTAAGGAGATGGGAAGTGAAACACGCATTTAAACATATTCCTTTAAATGAACTCTTTTTCCAAGTCTCCGATCACTGGTATTTCTTGCAAGAGAGTAATCCTAACGTACCAGCACAATATGCAGCAATAGATTATGCTGCCCGTTACGGTAAAGGCTTAGGTAAATACCTTTCACATCTTATGATTCCCAATAAAGCAGCATAGATCTATATTCTACTTCATCCCCCTAGTGATTACTTCACAAAGGGGGAACAGTAGAGGATCTATTACTACCACCTTGTTCATTCAACATACCCATTCACATATCCTTACAAACCAATAACATACAAACAACAACCTACAAATGACCGAATAGGTAGAATAAGAACTTGAAATGAAGGCCTTTCTCTGTTTAGTGTACGAAACCACTTAATGGGAATCTGAAAAATAGAAAGGTTTAATGGAGATATAGTTCTGGCTTGGTATCTTGATAATCAAAGAAGTAATGTATCATGAACAGTTTTTCCACCTCCGATATATTCACCATTGCCCTAGGTTTGAATGAGCCTTTCGTTAAGAAACCCCTTTTATATCATTCGTTGTTGCTAATTTGGGGAGCTACTTATATTGGATATTTATTTATACTACTACTAACTACAGCACTGGGCACTACAATAGAGGTCCTATCCCATAATTGAATGTGATAGTAGTTGTCACCACCGATTATTACCAAAGTTTATAATAGGCACCATATCCGCCGGGCTTAACATCAGGGTGTTCATACACTAAAACAGTCACATTATTCTTACCAGCGTTTTTCTTGAGGATTTGGTTAACCTTTCCAGCTAGATGTACCTCCTCTGTACTTACAGTTTCAAGGCCTTGATATTTGCCCTTATTGTCAGCTACGAATTTGGATACACTTATTTTATTCCTATTAAAAAAGGTAATAGCGTTGCTCTCCATATATTCATTTGTGAAACCCCATTCCAGGCCGTTATATATCCATTCTGTATCAATCATAATGACCCCTTCATATAGAAGAACAAACCTGTTTGGCACTGGCTCAGGATCAAAGTAGAAAGAGAGAGTTGTGTTATTTGCTAAGGTAGATATATCCCATCTATGGGCAGTTATTTGATTAGTTTTTAGATTGTAGGACGTACCTAAGTCATTACTCTTTCTTTCATCAAATTTCACGCTACTTGTCGAAGCATACCTAGCTGTAATAGTAAACTCCTTTTTTGCGGTAGGTAAGGTAATCGTTTGATTGGTGGAAGTAGAAACATTAAGTCCTCCAACCCCCCCCATTCACTCACCTCCCAGGTGAGGAAGACTGATCCACTTAGTCCTTGGCTTAGTTCTACTTGGCTTCCTCCTAAGTACTTCCTTTGACCAGTTTTTCCATCAAACTTGATCGCTGTCGAAGATGTCATAAAATCACCTTTGTGATCTCTCGATTTAGGAATAAGCACAACAAGATTTGGTGAAACCGAAATCAATTGATTACCTCTTCTTTGCCCAAACGTTGGCTTCCCTTCCTTGTCCCTTCCTTGTCAATTTTGACGATGTATGTCGCATCACCTGCATCGTTGCCGCTCAGTTTGAGTTCATATTCCCACGAACCATTACTCTCTTTAGGAATACCATTGATATTAAGAATTATACCGAATTCATCTCCAATCGAGATGCCACTAATTTTGCCATCACCGTCATCATAATTAATTTTAGTTTCTTCTTTATTACCAGAGAAATCAAGTTCTATCGTATCTTCTTTACCCAGTGGGCCATCAGCCTTAAAAGCAAATCTTGCTATTACATCAATATCCTCATGAAGCGTTATAAGCTTCGTTTGCTCGTTTGTTTTATCAAGGCCATTGATTCTCTTGGCCTCTTCTATCCAGTGGTGAAACTCATACTTGTCATCATCACTATCTTGAGCCAATAAGGAGACTCTACTTCCCTTTAAATAAACTTTATTAGTTTTCTTATCAATGTCATCAGCATCGACCTCAAATATGCCTTTGCCAAAACGATCAGCAGTTAGAGTAACTTTTACTGGACTTACATCGATATTCTCATCGTCTACTTTCTGTCCAAATGTTGTCTTACCATCTGCTTCAACTTTAATTACGTACGTTGCATCTCCTGCATCATCATCTTTAAGTGTAAGCTCATATTCCCACGAACCTTTATCTTCCTTAGGTTCGGTGCCATCTTTGATTTTAAGGTCTATATCTAAACCATCTCCAATCGAGATGCCAGTCAAATTGTCATCATCAGTTTCAGCTTTTTCTTTAATGCTGTTATCGAGATTAAGAGTATCTTCGGTGTATGCTCCCAGAGGCCCATTAGCTTCTTTGTAGAACAGTGTGGTCAATATGGTTGTAGCATCGATTGTTAAAGTAGTAAGCAGGCTCTTGTCATCGCTGTGCTGCTTGGTGCTTCCTTCTTTATTAACATACGCAGTGAACATCTGTTCAGCATCTGGAGCAATTGATACGCTACCTTACTTCCCATCAAGTAGGATTTAGTCGATTTGCTGTTCACATGCAAATCGCCTACGGCAAGATCTCCCAGTCCCATTGGCTTTTCGGCTGTAAGCATTACCTTTTCTGTTGTTACAGGAACCATTTCAGTTACTGTTTTACCATCTTCCTCATAGGTGAATCGTTGTTCGATTATGGTGCCTCCTTCATAATCAACATGCATGACATAACGAGTTTCATCGTTATCTACGAATTTTAATACGTAATTGCCTTTATCTGGATCGTGATAAGGATCACGCTCATCGTAGATTAGGTTAGCTGGTTCAGGGCTGTTGTCTTTAACTACGACTTTCTTATCTTTTACTTCTATGCTAACTGGATTACCACTTGAGTCTGTGGCAATGATTGTATCTCCCTCTTTGATAAATCCCGCTTCTAACCATGGGATCATGTCTGAACAGCTCACGATTGCAAAAGTGAGCATGAGAATAATGCTTAAAAATGTTCCTAATCGTCTCATCATTTACCTAACCAGAAGATGCATATTCGCCACAGCACTCAACGCTACGAACTATCTTACTGTAGTTCTATTATCGTCATTTATCACCTTATTTATAATTTTTCTACTTATTCACATTAGAATCGGGCAATATACCGCAAAAATATCTTTGTGATTCATAGCTTTAGTTTTGTAGTATTCATCTTATAATTATGTTTGAACCCTATCTCATAACGTATATTTTTCGGAGTTTTGCTAAGAAAGTTATGGTTCTTTGAGGTACTAAAGCGATGGTAGTTCGCCCTCCTACTTTACAGAGAACATCGTTTATATTGCACACCAATAGACAAACACCTCTTTTGAAATCTTACAACAATCGATTATTCTTCAAGGGTCTTTTACCACATACATGAAAGGGGAAAACTCTTAAACTCACAAATGACCTAATTGGGAGCATAAGATCGTGAAATGAATATGACAATTTCTACAATAGAAAGGAGTTATGTGGTAATAGCTGTTTTATCAAATGGATTTTAGATTATGAGGTAAACGGTGAGATAATGTAAATCTTAAAAGAGGCTTTACGTGCTTATAAAACCAAACGCCCTAAAATGTTACTCATCTTTGTATAGTAACCATAAATTCACCTTCTCTATTAAAAGGTGGTGAATCCCCGTGGGTGATACGTTTGGAGAGAGGTAATGACAAGGACCATTGAAAATAAAAAACCAGTCTGGAAGTTGGCAATAAAAAGGTTAAGTTCTCCTATCTTACTAGCCCAGACTTTCTTATGCCAAAACTTGTTTATAATACCTGAACTGTTACTGTATTATTTTATATTTCCATCCCGTTGTTGGGCTTCCTACAGGGCTTTCCAATACCCAAACTGTCACATAAGGATAACTTGCCTCTATTGATATTGAGTGAGAATTATTTTCAATCCCAGAAGGAACTCTCTTAAAATCTTTGAGATACGTTTTATTATTGAATGAATAGAACGATTCTTCAGTTCCAACCCAACCAGTATTTAACACTCGCCTGTTTTTATAGAACACAACAAAATGGTTACCTACTGCCTCTGGATCGTATTGGAATGCAAGGTTTTTTCCCGTTTGAACACTCCAGTGGTGTACCGTCACCTGATGGGAATTTGAATTTGCCATGGTCGTTCCAATAGCAATCTCTTCAAAAGGATACAAGCGAGTGATCGAATAAGTCGAATTAGAAAATTCAGGGCCAAACCACCCAATTACATTAGTATCTCCGATTACTGCTAACGTCACATCCCTGAATCTCACTGCGGAGTTTCCATTATCGACATTCTCTATTGTCTCTTTAAGCAAGGATTCAGTATTGTCCTTCTCTATCTCCCAGTTAAGGAAGGTCACTTGATTGTCTTTAGTGTTGTACCCAAGAAGAACTTGCGAGTTACTAAGATATTTCGTCTCAGAGTCAAAGGCAAAAGGCGAGGAATCAATTTGAACTTTCCCCGTAGTGCTAGTTTTACCTGAAACACCTGCCATGCCACCATCTACTTCTCCCACTTCCTTTGCATTAGCTCGGAGAGTTACTATTTTTGCCTTAACAGCAATTATATCATCTTCCCCTACTACTTTCTGTCCAAATGTCTTATTACCATTTTCATCGACGATGACTACATAAGTTGCTTTACCAGCATCAGGAACATCAAGTGTAAATGAATACTCCCATGAGTCGTCAGGATTTTTATTTGGTGGAGTATTGTCCTTATTTTTTAGCTTTATCTTGTTTTCATCATTTTCACCAATTGAGATACCCTTTATCTTACCATCCTCATCATAATTAATTATCGTCTGTTCTTTAGTGCCACCACTGTTTGAAAAATCAAGTTCTATAGTGTCTTCAATCCCTAATGGACCAGCTTCTTTAAAAGCAAATCTTGCTATTACTTTTACATCATCATCTAGTGTTATAAGCTTCAAGGGTTCTGTTGACTTATCAAGTCCTTCGACTTTATCTTCCTCTTCTATCCAGTGGTGAAACGCATACTCACCATCATCACTATCTTGCGCTGATAATGAGACTTTACTTCCCTTTAAATATGAGAATTTAGATTCGTTTTGAATAGTATTACCATTCACTCTCAGCATGCCGTTACCAAAAGGCTCAACTGTGAGCTCTATCCTTTTTATTGTTATGGGAACCATTTCTGTAATAGTTTTGCCGTCTTTTTCATAGGTAAGGCGTTGTTCAATTGTGGCCTTTCCATCACTATCGACATGCATGACATAGAGAGCATCGTCATTGTTTTCGAATTTAAGAACATAGTTACCTTGGTCAGGATTGTGGTCTAGATCTTGTTCATCGTAGGTAAGTTTAGTAGGAGTTGGACTTTCTGGAATCGTTATACCATCATCTACAACAGTAAGAGTTATGTTGTTACCACTGGAGTCTGTGGCAATGACCGTATCTCCCTTTTTGATAAACCCGGCTTCTAACCATGGGATCATGTCTGAACAGCTAGCGATTGTAAAAGTGAGTATGACAATAATATTTAAGAGTGCTCCTACCCTTCTCATTACCCACCTGACTAGAAAATGTATGTTCACTACAGTTTTCTACGCATGTACAATCTTACTGTAATTCTATTATCGTAATTTGTCATCTGATTTATAATTTTTCTACTTCTATTTTTGGTTTATTACCATCGGGCTAAAACAGCAATGTCGAAAAATTAATCTGTTGGTGAAAAAAGTGTTACTAATCCAATGTCTCCCATTACCCCAGAGAGTGTAAGATGAACTACTTTCACACTCTTTGCTTTTGAGATCTGTATGTGCTCTCTTTGTGATATTGTCACTAGCTATTACATTTAAAATGAGTAAAAGTAGTTTCATGAATTCTAAACGATATGGCCTTTATACATCTTTAGCACTGATTACCCTACTTTATTTTGCACTGGGGTTTATCTCAATCTACTTTGCACTTTTGGCTGTTGTATGTATGACTCTCCCTTTTTTGCTAGCACAAAGAGCAAAGAAGCGAATATGGTGTCACTCTTATTGTCCTCGTGCCTCCCTATTTTCACACATGAATAAAGATCAAAAGTCGTGGAAACGTGTTCCTCTCACCTTTACCAATGGGAAATTTAGAACATATGTACTGTGGTACTTTGGACTAAATCTTCTTTTTATGACGGGTTCGACCATTCAAATAGCTTTAGGAAATATGGCTCCTATGCCCTACATCAGATTATTCATCCTTATTCCATTTGTGCCACTTCCTCAGCTTATACACCTTAGTGCCCCACTATGGTTAACTCATCTCTCGTATCGATTATATTCAATGATGCTGAGTTCTACTTTGTTAGGGATTGTCCTCGCCTATCTGTATCGCCCTCGCTCATGGTGTAGTATTTGCCCAGTAGGAACATTAACTCAAAACATGGTTCGTCAAAAAAAGGTAATCTCTCACACATAACAATACCTTTCTCTTTATGGTGCCTTTAAAGATATACCTCTTATACAATAACTCACTTTACTCATGACTAGACGGTATCAAAAGTAATATGACCGAATGAGATGCCTACTTTTAACCGAATGAAGTAGTTACTTTTGACCGAATGGGATGCCTACTTTTAACCGAATGAGATACTCACACATATTTTCCTTCTCTTCAAACTCCCTTTTTAAATGCAAAATCCCCCATGTAATGGGGGTGTCACCTCAATGGGTGAGATAATTCATTCTCCCTTCCCTTAAAACTACCCTTAAACATGATATGAAAGTCTGCCTTTAAACACTACCCTACATAACGGAGAGTAGATATGGAGTATTCTAAAATTAAAGATGTGGTCATTGTTGCGATAGCTATCGTATTAGCTATCGCCTCTTTATCACTTATTGGGTCGTTACATATCGACAGTTCAACTGATGCATTTATGCCAAGTCAGCATGAGACTGTTAAGATTAATGAACGAATCGAAGAACAATTTGGATCAATTGATGCCATCATGGTGGCTATCACAACAGCGAATGATTCAATATTAGAACCTGATGCATTACAAGTAATAGATCAGCTCACAGATGACATTGAAAAACTACCTACAGTAAAACAAGCTCTGAGTTTAACGAACACTGATCATATGCAAGAAGGTCTTGATGGCTTTGAGGCAGTTCCCTTATTTAGTGGAACAAGTGATTTAGAGATTGCTTCGCTACGCGAACGCCTTCACTCCTGGAAAGAGGTGTATGAGGGAAACTTAATTAGTAGCGATGAGAAGATGGCAACTATTGTCATTCAAAGCGAAGCAGGATCGACTCAACACCAAACAGACGAGTTATTAGATAACGTCGTCTCTTTGGTCAATGAGATACAAAACGGGGATCTGACTTACTCGTTTATTGGTCTTCCTCTTATTAAGCAACAGATTAATAGATCTTTGTTAAGTGACGTAGCTTCATTAGCTCCTATAGTAGGCCTTCTTATTATCTTAGTGCTCTTATTCTCATTTAGAAAACTCAGCGGTGTGATTCTGCCTCTTGTTGGCTTAGTCATTTCAGCTGCTATCTCATTGGGAATCATGGCCATATTCAACATTACAGTGACGATGGCAACGATGTTAGTTCCCGTATTGTTACTTATTGTTGGTAGTGCGTATGCCATTCATATTATGAGTCACTTCTATGAAGAGATTGTCTTATTTCATGGTGTTATTAACGTACAGCAAACTCACCAAACAATTTCGATGGTTGTGAAGCGTAATAGAATTCCTATCATTATGGCAGGAGCTACTACTGCTGCAGGATTTATTGCCCAATTTACTAGCCCCTTGGGGCCATTTAGAACCTTTGGATTGTTAAGTGCTATTGGAGTTGTTCTTTCTCAAATCAGTTCGTTGTACCTCTTACCTGCTTTATTAAGGCTCACGTACAGTAAGCCTGTAGATGTAGGGAAATTCAGAGCAAAAGAGAAAAAAGATAGGCCTTTACGATCACAAAAGATGTTCTCTTTATTTGAGAAGTGGGCCCTTAAGAGAAAAGCTACCTTGTTAGTTATCTCAGTTATGTTATGTGCATTAACACTCTTTTTAGTCCCTTCAATTAAAGTCGGAACGAACATGTTAAAATTCTTCCACCCTTCGACAAAACTTGTGCAAGATACCAATCTATATAACAAACACATGTCGGGTAGTGGAATGCTCACTATCTTAATCGATTCACATACCGATGGAGATATCTTAGAGCCACAATTTTTGGCAACACTTGAGAAGTTTGCCCATGATATAGAGAGCCTAGACGGAGTTGGTAAGGTTCAATCAATTACCCCTTATTTAAAGAGAATGAACCTGTTAATGAACCAAGACAAAGAGCCTTACAAAGAAGTGGTAAGTGGACAAGCCGACTTTGATTTTTTTGGTGGGGATTTTGGTTTCTTTGGTGATGAACCACTGTTTGAAGAAATCTATGAAGAGCCTGCCACTTGGGATCCTCAAACCTATTTTGAGATTCCCACTGAAGCAGCTAAGTATGGTCTACAAACCAATCAAGATCTAAAGAATTTGTTATCACAATACTTGTTGTTGTATTCGGGTAATTTAGGTCTTTTAATCAATGATGATTTAGAACCTAGTTCAACACTAATCACCATCCAGATGAAAAACACCGACAACGGGTTTGTCCGTCATATTCGTAACCAGATACAAGAATATTGGGATGATTCTCTTCCTTCTGGGTGGGATTATGCTGTTGGTGGTGGAGAGGCAGTTGCTTTAGCACTCACCGATTTAGTTACAACAAGTCAAATCTACTCGTTAGGTGGAGCACTACTTATTGTATGGGTGTTAGTGAGTTTTATCTTCCGCTCCCCTATTGCCGGGTTATTTGGTTTAATTCCTGTTTTATTCGCACTTATGGGAATCTTTATTTTCATGGTCCTCTTTACGATTCAACTCGATGTGATTACAAGCTTACTAGCAGCCTTAGCTATCGGAATTGGAGTTGATTATGCAATCCACTTTATAAGTGCGTGTCAACGCCTTGGGGGCAAGTCGTGTGAGGACGGTGGCTTAAGTGTCATCATGAGAACCACTGGACGAGCAATTATTATTAATGCTGCAAGTGTAACGATTGGTTTTGCTGGTCTTATCTTCAGCCGATTCATCCCCATTAGACAAATGGGAATACTCTTTTGTGTTTCCATGATATTTAGTGCTTTTTCGAGTCTTACGGTACTACCGATGGCTCTTATTTCCTTAAAACCGAAGTTTCTATTTCCTCAAGAGACTACTGATAATACAAAAGAACAAAGGAGGGTTTCTCCATGAAACGGATAAAACAACTTACTTTAATCATCCTCATGCTCATCATAGGGGCAACACTGTTTGCCCAACTCACAGCAAATGAGATTATGCAAAAAGTAATGGATGAACAATCATCTGATAGCGCTGCATTAGATATTCGCCTCTCACTTATTGAGGCAAATGGTGAAGTGCGTGAAAGACGTATTCAAACATTAGCCTTAACTGATAATGGTCTAACAAGCACCATAACGGTCTTTCTCTCCCCTGCTAGTGTAAAGAACACCCGTTTTCTCACTCGAGAGCGATCAGATGGTGGAGATGACCAATGGATTTTTTTACCTGCATTAGGAAGAGTAAAAAGAATTAGTGCTACCGAAGGTGGAGGCTCTTTCATGGGAAGTGATTTCACCTATGCAGATATGGCTTCAACGACCTACGATACAACAGAAGCTGATCATACCCTTCTTGGTGAAGAGAGGGTGAATAATCGTGATGCTTATAAAATCTCCTCTGTTCCTCATAAAACAACGAGTTATCTAAAAACAGTCATTTGGGTCGACAAAGAGAGATTCCTCCCTTTGAGAGTTGAGTTTTATGAGAAAGACCCAAATAAAGCTACTAAAGTGTTAACCACTGAAGAGATGAGTTACGAAAGTGGAAGATGGATTACTAAAACAGTTTTGATGACCACTTTAGCAACAAATCACTCTACCAAAGTAGAGATTCTCCAATCAAAATATGACATTCCAATGAATAGTGGTTACTTCACTACTTCGTTCTTAGAAACTGGGAGAGTGCTATGAGAAAGATAACAACGATTTTTCTTTTGCTTTTGATTATAGTGCTTCCTCTATCTGCTTTTGATGGCTTTAGTGACATCTTTGGTTTTGATGAAGAGCTGGAGAGTTCAACTACTACAAGTTTTACTCAAGAATCAAAAGGAATTGACCTCTCTGGTACTGTCTCTTTCTTCATTGAAGGAAACAAACTAGGTACAGACTTTCAAACAGCAGTTCAAGGGGGACTTACCCTAGATCTCGCTTGGAGAGGCTCTATTGTTGATGCAAAAGCTTCATTAGAACTTCTTCCCACAATAGATAACGAAATGGAGTGGATCGAT
>Ga0265293_10010724_pt1 | contig 12719 bp, 8 predicted proteins | sample Munlanlewell138R_FD_192505 | JGI IMG/M metagenome (GOLD analysis project Ga0265293, IMG submission 192505) | Leachate microbial communities from a municipal landfill in Southern Ontario, Canada - Leachate well 138R | ecosystem: Engineered > Solid waste > Landfill > Unclassified | place: Canada... | reverse complement strand
CGTAGCCCTTGGCCTCGCCGCCGTAGGCGGTGGCCAGCACCGTCGTGATGGCGGCCGTCAGCGTGGTTTTGCCGTGGTCAACGTGACCGATCGTGCCTACGTTTACGTGCGGTTTGGTCCGCTCGAACTTGCCTTTTGCCATGACGACTCCTGACTGTGGAACTAAGCGATAAAAGAAATTTTTTGATTCGTTGGTGCCCATGACGCGGATCGAACGCGTGACCTCTCCCTTACCAAGGGAGTGCTCTACCACTGAGCCACATGGGCAACGTATTCGTTGCCTTTCGCTTTTTCAAGCGAAAGATGACCTGCGCTTGGAGCGGGTGAAGGGAATCGAACCCTCGTCGTAAGCTTGGAAGGCTTCTGCTCTACCATTGAGCTACACCCGCTTGAGATTCTTTCGACACCGATACACCCATGGCTGGAATGTGGTACGCCGCATTCGACAACTGGCAGCCATAAGCGCTTGGTGGTGGGAGTTGGATTCGAACCAACGTAGGCGCAAGGCCAACAGATTTACAGTCTGCCCCCTTTAACCACTCGGGCATCCCACCAAAAGCGAACCACGAATTATGCGTGTTTTTTTTGGGACTGTCAAATTAGAACAAGGGAAAACCCTGGAAACGGGCCTGCTCGGCGTATTGTTCCTTTTCTTTTGCAGGATTCGCAGGCCGCCGCCGCAAGGCTGCTCGGGCCAGTCAGGCCTCGAGCACGTCCGACATACCCTGGCGTTCCAGCAGCGCGTTCAAATGATCCCAGCCATGGAAGCTGATAATCAATTGCCCATGATTGCGCGCGCCCACTTTCAAGCTCACTTTCGTGCCCAGGTGATCCGACAGGGCTTGCTCCAGGCGCTTGGCGTCTCCGCTGTTCTGTTTGGAAGCGCGGCGCGACGCCAGGGGCTCTTCGGCCTCCCTCAAGGTCCGGCCGACCAGTTTCTCGGTTTCACGCACCGACAGCCGCTTAGCGATGATCTCGTTGGCGACCAGTATCTGCATGGCGGCATCCAGGGCGAGCAGCGCCCGGGCGTGCCCCATGTCGATATCGCCGGCCAACAGCATGGTTTGGACGGGTTCCGTCAGGTTCAGCAGGCGCAGCAGGTTGCTGGTCGCCGAGCGCGAGCGTCCTATCGCCTGGGCGGCTTGTTCGTGCGTCAATCCGAACTCGTCGAGCAGCCGGCGCACACCATGCGCTTCTTCGAGCGGGTTCAGGTCTTCGCGCTGGATGTTCTCGATCAGCGCCATGACGGCCGCATTCTCGTCCGCGACATCCCGCACCAGCACCGGAACTTCTTTCAATCCGGCGATCTTGGCGGCGCGGAAACGGCGTTCGCCGGCAATGATTTCGTACTTGCCGGCATCCTTGCCGGACAGCGGGCGCACCAGCACCGGCTGCATGATGCCCTGGGTGCGGATGGATTCGGCCAACTCATTCAGAGCTTCTTCGTCCATACGCGTGCGCGGCTGATACTTGCCCGCCTTCAGGCTCTGCAAGCTCAACGCGGACGGCGCGGCTTCGCTTTTCGCGGCGGACTTGCCCAGGTTCTCAATCGCGGGCGCATCCTCGCCCAGCAATGCATCCAGACCCCTGCCCAACCCCTTGGGTTTTCTCGTCGCCATGTCAGTATTCCTTTAATTGGTTCATTTAACTGCGCGGCCGCGCCTGCAGACGCAATGCTTCCTTCTTCACCCGCGTCAGCAGTTCTTTTCCAAATTCGATGTAAGCTTTGGCGCCGCGCGAGCTTTTGTCATAGACCGTGCCCGGCAAGCCGTGGCTGGGCGCTTCGGCCAACCGCACGTTGCGGGGAATGATCGTTTTGAAGACCCTGTCGCCGAAATGCGATTCGATCTGCGCGGAGACCTGTTGTTGCAGCGTTACGCGCGTATCGAACATGACGCGCAGCAGACCGATGATCTGTAGATCCGGGTTGATGTTGCGATGCACCCGCTTGATGGTGTTGACCAGATCCGACAAGCCTTCCAGCGCAAAGTACTCGCACTGCATGGGAATGATCACGCCATGAGCCGACGCCAGGCCGTTCAAGGTGAGCAACGACAGCGTGGGCGGGCAATCGATCAAAATGAAATCATAGTCGTCCAGGATCTGCCCGATGGCGTCTTTCAGTTGCTGCTCGCGCCGCTCCATCTGGATCAAATCGATTTCCGCGCCCGAGAGCTCTCTGTTGGCCGGCAGGACGTCGTAGCCCCCCGCTTCCGAGTGAACCTTGACCTGGCCAATGGCCGCCTCTCCGATCAGCATTTGGTAAAGGTTGTATTCCACCTTGTTCTTGTCGATGCCGCTGCCCATCGTCGCATTGCCCTGCGGATCCAGATCGATCAGCAACACCCGCTTGCGCGAGGCGGCCAGCGCCGCGGCAAGGTTGATGGCCGTCGTCGTTTTACCCACCCCGCCCTTCTGGTTGGCGATGCAAAATACCTTGGGCACTTCAAGGGAGTTAGTCTGTGTCATAGAGATCCTTGGCGAACTAGTCGCACCAAACAACGTTGCGCGTCGAGCTGCGGCACGCATAACGTGTCTATGCTCTCGACTATCCATTCATCCTGCTGCGCCAAAGCCTGGATTTCCTCATCCGGCCGACGCCCCTTCATCGCCAGCATGACCCCGCCAGGCGCGGCATGGCGGCCGGCCAGCGTCACGAAATCCAGCAAGGACGAGAAGGCTCGCGATGTGACAATGTCCGCCTGGTATGGCGGCAATTGCTCGATCCTTCCGTGCACCGCATGCAGATTCTTCAAGCCTAGAACGCTCCCGACCTGGCGCACGAACGCCATCTTCTTTTCCACCGCATCCACGCAATGGACTTGCCAGCCGGGGTTGATTATCGCAAGCACGATACCGGGCAACCCCGCGCCGGAACCCACGTCGACGATGCGCAAGGCGGCGTCGCCGGCAATCTCGATGACGGGAGGAACCAGGGACAGGCTGTCGAAAACATGCTGCACCAGCATTTGTTCCGGATCGCGTAATGCCGTGAGATTGTACGTTCGATTCCAACGCTGGAGTTGAGCAAGATAGGTCAATATCGCCTCATTCTGCTGCTCCGCGACGGCCACGCCCAAATCCTTGGCTGCGGCATTCAGCCGCTCTTTGAACTTATCCGCCCTCATCTACGCCGCTTTCTTCTGATACTGCATGCGCTTTATATGAACGAGCAGCAACGATAGCGCGGCCGGCGTAACGCCGGAAATGCGGCTGGCCTGCCCTATGGTCGCCGGCCGGCTGGCTTTCAGTCGCTGGCGCACCTCGATCGACAGGCTTTTGATCGCGTCGTAATCGAGATCATCCGGTATGGGATGCGCTTCCTGGCTGGCGAGCTTGTCGATGTCCTCTTGCTGCCGAGCCACGTAACCCGCGTACTTGACCTGGATCTCGACCTGCTCGGCCGCGACCGGGTCCGCCAACCCAGGCCCGGCCAGGCTTTCTCCGTTGGCGCGTTCGACGCTCATCAGGGCGCGGTACTCGACTTGCGGCCGCCTGAGCAAGTCGTAGAGCGAATACTCATGCTCGACCTGTTTGCCCAACAAGCGTTCGGCGGCGTCCTGCGCCAACGTCTTCGGATTGATCCAGGTCGTCTTCAAACGCTCTATTTCCGCCGCCACCGCATCGCGCTTTCGGCTGAAAGCTTCCCAGCGCTCATCGCTCACCAGACCCAGACTACGCCCGTGTTCCGTCAACCGCATGTCCGCGTTATCCTCGCGCAAGCTAAGGCGATACTCGGCCCGCGACGTGAACATGCGGTATGGCTCGGTTACGCCGCGCGTCGTCAAGTCATCAATCAACACACCAAGATACGATTCGTTACGTTTTGGCATCCAAGGATCAAGCTCTTTCGCTTGTCTGGCGGCGTTGATCCCAGCCAACAAGCCTTGAGCGCCGGCCTCTTCGTAACCCGTCGTCCCGTTTATCTGGCCTGCGAAGAACAAGCCGTTTATGGACTTGGTTTCCAGGCTGGGCTTTAACTCCCGCGGATCGAAATAGTCATACTCGATGGCATATCCTGGCCGCGTAATGACGGCCTTCTCCATTCCCGGCAAGGATCTCACCATGGCCAACTGAATGTCGAACGGCAAACTGGTGGATATTCCGTTGGGATAGATTTCCGTGGTGCTCAACCCTTCCGGTTCAAGATATATTTGATGGCTTTCCTTGTCCGCGAAACGATGGATCTTGTCTTCGACAGACGGACAATATCTTGGGCCCACCCCTTCTATCGTGCCGCTATCGCTATACATCGGAGAACGATCCAAGCCTGAGCGAATGATATCGTGAGTCCGTTGGTTGGTATGCGTAATCCAGCAGGGTAATTGCTGAGGATGCATGCTGGCATTGCCCATGTAGGAAAAAACCGGCACGGGATTGCTATCTCCCGCCTGGATTTCCAACTTACTGTAGTCGATAGCATTACCGTCTATTCGAGGCGGTGTTCCCGTTTTCAGGCGCCCTTGAGGAAGCTTCATTTCCTTCAAGCGCTGGCCCAGCGAAATCGCAGGTGGATCTCCGGATCGGCCGGCAGAATAATTGTTCAATCCCACGTGAAGCCGGCCGTTCAAGAATGTGCCGGCAGTGAGCACCACCGTCTTGGCTCGAAACTGTATTCCTATCTGGGTTACGGCGCCAACCACCCTATCGCCATCCAACACGAGATCATCCACGGCTTGTTGGAAGATGATTAAGTTGGATTGGTTTTGAAGGATGGTACGTATTGCTCGTCGATATAGTGAACGATCTGCTTGGGCACGGGTTGCCCGAACAGCTGGCCCCTTTGAGCTGTTCAAGATTCGAAACTGTATGCCAGCCAAATCGGTCGCATAGGCCATGGCTCCGCCTAACGCATCTATCTCCTTGACCAAATGGCCTTTTCCTATCCCTCCAATGGAAGGATTGCAAGACATTTGTCCCAGAGTTTCGATATTGTGGGTTAGCAACAGCGTAGAGGCGCCCGAGCGAGCCGAAGCTAATGCAGCTTCAGTTCCCGCATGGCCGCCACCGACGACAATTACGTCGAAGTGTTCTTGATAAATCATGCTTACGTCTACGTAGAGACCGTATAAATGTCAAATTATACTTGCTGCCTATATCTTGTTCCACGTGAAACATGAAAAGATACGTAAAGCTTGAATGTTTCACGTGGAACACTCGGTTTGTCTACGTCAAGCATTCTCAAAAGTTTCTTTTTTCAAAGCTTGCCTCGACTCTAAGAGTCAGGCACTAGTTCATGCTAATGAATTCTTGATACTAAGATATGTCTGGTCCAGAATGTACCAACATAACGTGCTTCTTAATGCATATCAATCGATCAACAGAATCGGTAAAAGAGAAAGTTCATTTGAGGATTCCGAGCTCTCATTTTGCAAGACACTCAATACCCAGGTAAGAAATTCTCTTTGATCAGAGCCGCACCGAAGATAAATAGAAAAACAGGGACTGATCTTGAGTACTGATGATATGACTATATTTAGTCTAATCGGAAGCACGACCTCCGCTTTACAGATCTAAAAATATCTAGTTTGGTATAGAGCGTGGAGGTACGACATCAATGTGGATAAGCCCGACAAACAGTCAAAGTTTGAATAGGACATAACCTGATCAACAGACTATGTTCCACGTGAAACATGGTTCAGGCCACAAGTATTCATAGAGGTGGTACAGAAAGGCCAGGTTACATAGCTGAACTCATCAAATCGGAACAGCCTGTGGATAACTTTGTTGATAAAGGAAGGATAACAAGTGGACAAATTAGAAAGCCCTGGCACATCATGCCAGGGCTTTCTCTATGTACGATGAAATCAATCAGACTTATAGAGGACGGATGTCCGCTGCCTGGGGACCTTTGGGACCGTCATTAATTTCGAATTCAACGGCTTGGCCTTCGGTCAGGCTGCGATAGCCTCGGCCGGATATCGCCGAAAAGTGGGCGAACACATCAGTACCACCGGCATCCGGCGTAATGAAGCCGAAGCCTTTCTCCGCGTTGAACCATTTAACTATACCTTTTTGAGCCATGAGGTAGCGTCCTTAAATCTTTATAAATGAAATATGCAATGAGACAAGAACGCTGATACGAAATAGATTTAAATCAATCCTGACTTAACCACTAAATACGAGACCTGCGCAAAGCTTGAATTCATCTGCCTGTGAAAGCATACTCATGAGGAACAGGGATTTCAAATAAGTATTCACACTAATGTGGTATTTTTTCGCAGCTATTTCCTATATAGCACCGCTTGAAACACAAACGATGTCATTGGCCATTCCAGTCGATGCCGGCCCCGATTTCCAGTGTAAGAATCAATAATGCATCGGCCATTCAACGGAATAGAAAAACGGATCGAATAATGATTTTGCAATCGAAACTACCGAATATCGGCAGCACCATTTTCTCTACGATGAGCCAATTGGCTGTCACGCATAACGCGATCAATCTAGGGCAAGGCTTTCCGGACTTCAATCCCGACAAGCAGCTCATCCAATATGTAACAGACGCCATGTTGAACGGCCATAATCAGTATCCTCCCATGCCCGGCGTTCCCGATCTGCGTGAACAAATAGCGAAAAAGGTTCTCGACCTGTACGGCCGTTCCTATGATGATGCATCGGAAATCACGGTAACCAGCGGAGCGACCGAAGCGCTGATGACAGCCATACTGGCCACGGTCGGATCCGGAGACGAAGTCATCGTCATCGAGCCGTTCTATGACCTGTACATTCCGGCCATCGAACTGGCAGGAGGCAAGCCGGTCATCGTTCCTTTGTCGGCACCCGATGAATCCAGGCCTACCTATCAGATAGATTGGAATCGCATCGAACAATCCGTGGGCCCAAAAACGCGGATGATCATCCTGAATTTCCCGCACAATCCGACGGGCATAAATTTGAAACCCGCCGATCTGGACGAGCTGGAGAAAATTGTTGCCGACACCGGCATTCTTCTGCTTTCCGACGAAGCCTATGAACACATCGTATTCGACGGCCGGCGCCATCACAGCCTGGCCAGCAGGCCGTTACTGGCCGAACATGCATTCGTTGTGTCGTCGTTCGGAAAAACGTATCACACGACGGGATGGAAAGTAGGGTACTGCTGCGCGCCCGCCGGACTCACCAAGGAATTTCGCAAAGTCCATCAATTCGTGGTGTTTACGGTAAGTTCACCCATGCAGGTGGGCTTGTCGCGCTATATGCAAGATCCAAAACCGTATCTCGAATTGTCGGCGTACTATCAGAAAAAGCGGGATCGGTTGACGTCGGGCCTGGCGAAAACCCGATTCGAACCCTTGCCAAGCGAGGGAACGTTTTTCTTGCTGGCTCGTTATGACGCCATTTCGTCGATGTCAGAACTGGAGTTCGCCAATTGGCTGACCGTCGAACATGGCGTCACCGTCATTCCTGTCTCCGCTTTCTATGAGGATCCTGCGGCGCCAAGTTCGAATCATCACCTGGTGAGGTTTTGTTTTGCCAAACAGGACCAGACTCTGGATGCGGCGATTGCCAAGTTGCAAAAGGTGTAGAAAAAGAGCTTCGGCTTTCCATGATGTTGTTAATTTCTTATATATACAACCGAGAATGATGGATGGGAGCCTGTGGACAAGTAGGATAAGACTAAATAGTGTTTTAAATCAAAATATTACATAGATATTTGGAGTGGACAACAAGGTTGGTAATCTCAGGACGGTATTTGGAGAACTTTTGGGTGGGGATCGAATGAGGGGCTTGTGCGCATCCAGTGCACAGCCTATGCACAGCTCCTTCGCCTAGAGCTTATCCACAAGCTCCTGTCCTGTCGCCCCGCATTGGAGAGGGGACTGGAAAGGTTCAACCCTTGGTTCAGTAGGTAGGGATGTGGAGTCCGGTGTCGAAGACTAGGCGCCTTTCGGGCCACTGCAGCGCGCCGAGCCGAAAGCGCGATTGATCGGCTTGCCTCCCGGCGCGCCTGTCCCTCCAGCGGGCGCCGACCGAAAAATCGACGCAAAACACATTCCGGTGCTTGCCATGCCACGAGCCGGATTCGATATTCGAGAACAAACGGCTGTAGCGGGATACCAGCTGTCCTTGAACGGGGTTGTACAGGCGCCAGTAATGCCCGATGACCACCGGTTTCTTGTCTTCATAGTCATCCCACCACGTCGTCCTATCCGAGAATCGCCATCTGTTTCCCGCGAAGAAAGCCGTGCTTGCCTTGGTTTCCACGCCCGACGTGAGCACTTTCAGCGGATTGATCGTTTGTTGCGTCGCCTCGTATTCGGCAATGGCGTGTAGAAACGGCGGTGGATTATGTTCGTCTTCCAGCTCATTGGCCCAATTGACTTTTTCTTCCAGATACTTGGCATATAGGCCGGTTTTCCCAGCGGCGTGTCGAGCAAGTTCGTCCCAGCGCCGGTAATGCTCGCTGACGGCAACCGGCGACGCAGAGGCGACGGCATTTGCCGCCGCTTCAGTCCAGGCGGCATGAACGACGCGGATATCGTCTCTTTCCAGTATGACCGGCAGTTTCTCAAGGAAGGATCGGATGTTTTCACGTTCCTGGATCGGCGCACGCTCGAACGGCGCATAATATTTTTGATCCTGTGAGAGCCGTTCATCGAAAAACCACCCCGAACCGTCCTTGATGTCGTTGGTCAGCAGATTGAGTTCGTGATTGCCCAGAATGGCTTGTGCATGGCCGCCTGTGATCAGCCGTTGCGCGAGCTTGATGACGCTGTAGGAATAGGGGCCACGATCGCACAGATCACCCACGAAGACGATTTTCCGGCCTTTTGGATGTCGGCCATCATCTTTATAGCCCAAATGCCATAGCAAGGCTCTGAGAGCTTCCAATTCGCCGTGTATGTCGCCGATGATGTCCAGTGGGGCATCGGGAAGGCGTTGTATGAGGGTCATGATGGGTTGGGACGTTGTTACAAGAGGGCGACGTGTTCATGCAAGCTTGAGCGGCAAGTTGGTCCTGCGTCGAAAGACATTCTTCTGTTTGTATATTTTCTCTTATATATAACGATGATTACTAATGGGTGTTTGTGGACAAGTCTAATAGTCTGAATTTGTGCTGTGAATTCAAGCGGATGCCGGTATTTTCCTTGTGTGGATAAGCGCGGCTTGGCGCGTGTATGAATATTGGACAAATTTTTGGACGGGATGCGCAAGACGGTTTTGTCCACTAACCGTCAACATATTATGAACACCTGCGCGCCATAGATCTTATCCACAAGGCGGAACGCCGGCCATGCCGATGGCGGAAACCGCCGGCATGGCCGAGCAGGGACTGGAGTATCGTATCAATAGCCCAGCGTTTTGCCGTCCGGTCTGCGAGGATCGGAATAGCCGTGCAGGGATCCGTCGTCCCGGATTTGTATGCTCTGCGTGCGTCCCATGGAAGGTTTGAGGTCGATGGTGTGGCCGCGTCGGGCCAGCAGGCGCAGCGTATCGGGGCTGAAGCCTTTTTCGATGCGAAGCTCGTCAGGCAGCCATTGGTGATGAAACCGTGGCGTGGCTATCGATTCGGCCGGATTCATGTTGAAATCGATGGCGTTGACGACGACTTGCAATACCGTTGTGATGATGCGCGCGCCGCCCGGACTGCCGGTGACCAGGTAGGGTTTGCGGTCTTTGAGGACGATGGTGGGCGTCATGGACGATAAAGGCCGCTTGTTCGCTTGCACGGCGTTCTTTTCGCCGCCTATTAGCTTGAACAGGTTGGGCGCGCCGGGTTTTACGGAGAAATCGTCCATTTCGTTATTGAGCAGTATGCCTGTGCCCGCGGCCACGATGCCTGTGCCGAAGTAACCATTCAGCGTATAAGTGACGGAAACGGCGTTGCCTTCTTTGTCCACGACTGAGTAGTGCGTAGTTTCATCGCTTTCATATTGCTGGGGAACGCCGGGTTTGATCAATTCCGCGGGCCTGGCTCTTTCGCCGACCTGCTTGGCAAGCTCGTCGGCATAGCGCTTGGACGTCAATCCTTTCAATGGGATCTCGACAAAGTCAGGATCGCCAAGGTATTCGGCCCTGTCCGCATACGCCAGCTTCATGCTTTCGGCCATGTAATGAATCGTTTGGTCGCTGTTCGAACCCCATTGCGCCAGCGGCCAGCGTTCGAGGATATTCAGTATCTGTACGAGATGAGCGCCACCGGACGAAGGCGGCGGCATGGTGACGATCTCGTAGCCGCGGTATGTGCCTATGATGGGTTCGCGCTCGACGACTTTAAAGTCGGCCAGGTCTTGCAGCGTCATGGTGCCCGGGTAGGGCGCCATTTCCCGGGCGATCTTGCGGGCGATATCGCCTCGATAGAATGCGTGCGAGCCTTGTTCCGCTATTTGACGCAAGGATAGGCCCAGGTCTTTTTGAACGAGCAGGTCGCCGGCTTTCAGAGGTTCGCCGTTACGCCAGAAAATGGCCTGGCTTTCGGGCAGGCTGCTCATGGCTTCTTTCTTGATGATCAACGTATCGGCCAGGCTTTGACTGACGGCAAAGCCGTTCTCGGCCAGCGATATGGCCGGTGCCACGAGACGGGAAAGAGGCATGCTGCCCCATTTTTTCAACGCATGTTCCAGTCCGGCGACGGTGCCCGGCACGCCTACTGCGTAATGAGAGAGGAGGGATTTTTTGTCGATGACGTTGCCCTCGGTATCCAGGAACATGTCCCGATGGGCTTGGCTGGGCGCCGTTTCACGGAAATCGAGGGCGATATCCTGGCCGGTTTTTGCATCGTGGATGATCATGAAACCGCCGCCGCCGATATTGCCGGCATAGGGCAAGGTTACAGCCAGCGCGAAACCTATGCCGACCGCGGCATCGATTGCGTTTCCGCCTTGCCGCAGTATGTCCAGCCCGACTTGAGAGGCGATTTCCTGTTGCGTGGCGACCATGCCGTTATGGGCAATGACAGGAAGGAATACGTCAAGGTCGTAGTCGTAAGCGGCGTTGGCGTTTGGGGCGGCGGCCGTATGTACAGCGGGGGATAGTGCTTGGGGAGAAGGGGGGCTGGAAACAGCGCACGCGCTCAACGCGGCGATGGCGGCAGCCAGCAGGCCGGCTTTTGTAAAGCGGCGGATATCCTGTAAATGCATTGGGACCTCTTTTTGTTTTAAACGGGCACATGACAAGCATGTGCCCGCACTTTACCAGCAGAGGCCGAACACAGCTATCAGATATTTCCAGATTCGGCGCGATTGGCGTCGATAACCGTCAATGCCGCCATGTTGATGATGCGGCGCACGGTCACGCTGGACGTCAAGATATGGATGGGGGCATTGATGCCAAGCAGGAAAGGCCCGATCGCGACGTTGCTGCCCGCGACGGTCTTTAGGAGGTTGTAGGCGATGTTCCCCGCGTCGACATTGGGGCAGACTAGCAAGTTGGCGGAGCCTTTCAGCGGCGAGGTCGGCAGTATGCGCTGGCGCAGCGCTTCATTGAGCGCGCAATCGCCATGCATTTCACCGTCTATTTCCAGTTCCGGCGCTTGGGCGTTCACCAGTTCCAGCGCCTTGCGCATTTTCTCGCCCGATTCCGCATTGCTGTCGCCGAAATTCGAGCGCGACAACAAGGCGATTTTCGGCACCAGGTTCAGGCGCTGCATTTCCTGGGCCGCGGCGATCGTGAATTCCGCAATTTGTTCGGCGCAGGGATCGTCGTTGACGTGTGTGTCGACCAATGCCACGGTGCGGTTTTCGAGCAGCAGAATGTTCATGGCGGCATAGGTGTCGGCGCCGGGCTGCTTGCCGATGACCTGGTCGATGAAGCGAAGGTGGTCGTGATAACCGCCCACCGTTCCGCAGATCATGCCGTCGGCATCGCCAAGGTGCACCATCATCGCGCCGATCAAGGTCAGGCGGCGCCGCATTTCGACGCGGGCCATTTCCTTGCTGATACCGCGGCGGCACATCAATTCCCAATACGTGGTCCAGTATTGATGGAAGCGTTCGTCGTACTCGGGATTGGTGACTTCGACATCCTGGCCCAGCTTCAGGCGCAGGCCGAACTTCTCGATGCGCGACAGCAGAACCGCGGGCCTGCCGACCAGGATGGGACGCGCGATTTTTTCATCGACGATGACCTGGACGGCGCGCAGTACCCGTTCTTCCTCGCCTTCGGTAAAGACGATGCGTGATTTGCCGCCGTCTCTGACGTGTTGACGGGCCATCGAGAAGAGCGGCTTCATGAATGCGCCGGAGTGATAGACGAACTGCTGCAGCTGTTCCGTATAGGCGTCCAGGTCCGCGAGCGGACGGGTCGCCACTCCGTCCGCCATCGCCGCCTTGGCGACCGCGGGGGCGATGCGCACGATCAGGCGGGGATCGAAGGGCTTGGGAATCAGATAGTCGGGGCCGAAGGAAACGTTGTAGGTGCCGTAGGCGGCGGCGACGACCTCATTCTGTTCTTCCTGGGCCAGGGCCGCGATGGCGCGTACGGCCGCCTTTTCCATTTCCCGCGTGATGGTCGTGGCGCCGACGTCCAGGGCCCCGCGAAAGATATAGGGAAAACACAATACGTTGTTGACTTGGTTGGGATAGTCGGAGCGTCCGGTCGCCATGACGATGTCGTCGCGCACAGCATGGGCGTCTTCGGGCAGTATTTCGGGATGGGGGTTGGCAAGCGCCAGGATGAACGGCCGCTTGGCCATGCGAGCCACCATGTCGGGCTTGAGCACGCCGCCGGCCGACAGCCCCAGGAAAACGTCGGCGTTGTCGATGACTTCGGAGAGCGTG
>Ga0265293_10010720_pt1 | contig 12721 bp, 11 predicted proteins | sample Munlanlewell138R_FD_192505 | JGI IMG/M metagenome (GOLD analysis project Ga0265293, IMG submission 192505) | Leachate microbial communities from a municipal landfill in Southern Ontario, Canada - Leachate well 138R | ecosystem: Engineered > Solid waste > Landfill > Unclassified | place: Canada... | reverse complement strand
AATAAACACTTCACTTTCAATAGTAAGTGGGGCAACCATATTCACATTACAGCCAATAAAGACATCATCACCAATAATGGTTTTATGTTTATTGACACCATCATAATTAACAGTAATTGATCCACAGCCAAAGTTTACATTAGATCCAACTTCTGCATCACCAATATATGATAGATGTGCAGCTTTCGTGCCATCGCCAGTTGTTGAATTTTTAACTTCAACAAAGTTACCTACTCTATTATGAGCACCAATATTTGCATGATTTCTTAAATGAGCAAATGGACCAACAGTTGTATGTTCACCTACAGTTGAATCATAGACAAGTGAGTGCTTCACCTCAGCATACTCATCAATATTACCATTATGAATTTCAGTGTTAGGGCCGATAATCGCACCTTCACGAATGGTAGAATTACCAGTAATGGTTGTATTTGGATAAATGGTTACACCTGGTTCAATAATGACATTGTGTCCAATAGTAATCGTATTAGGAGATACCATTTCAACACCATTTAACATATGGTTTTTGTTTATTTCATCACGTAAATATCTTTCAGCAATACTAACTGAATATAGATCATTTACGCCCATCATTTGATATGCATCACGCACAACAAATGATCCAATCTTATAATCATGTTTCATTAGAGCAACAATATCTGTTAAATAATATTCGCCTTTACGTTCATTTTTTTGAATGGTCTTTAAAACTTTAAATAAAGCTTTATTATCAATCACATAAACACCTGAATTGACTTCTTGAATTTTCTTTTGTTCACCTGTACAATCTTTATCTTCAACAATGCCTGCAATTGAACCATATCTATCTCTAACAATACGTCCATAACTCTTAGGGTTTTCAAAGATCATCGATACAACAGTTAAATCATTTCCCATCTCTTCATGTGCTTTTAATAACTTATCTGTTAGTTTGATATTCATTAAAGGCATATCACCAGGTAAGATAAATGTTACCCCTTCTTTATCTGCTAGAATGCTTTCAGCAGATAAAGCAGCGTGTCCTGTCCCAAGTTGTTCCACTTGTTCAGCATATTTAACACGATCACCTAATATATCCATGATGATTTCTTTTTTGTGTCCAACGACAACTACAGTTTCATCAATCTTTGTTTTTTCTAGTTTCTCTACAATGTATTCTATCATTGGTTTTTTTAAAATTGGATATGCACATTTCGGCATTTCCGTTTTCATTCTTGTGCCTTTGCCAGCTGCAAGCACAAGTCCATAAGTCTTACCCATTGTTTTCACTCCCTATACTTTTTATTTTAGAAACGATGCTTAATATGGTTTGTTTCATGATTTGTTGGTTTTGATGAGATACAGTCACTCTAATTAGACTTTCAGTTCCTGATGGTCTAACTAAAAGTAAGCTATCTTCTCCTAAGTTTTCTTTTGTATACTTAAGAAAATCTTGCATATCTTTAGTTTCTAAGATGGACTTATCAACACCTTTGATGTTAATCAGTTCATAAGGAAATAAAGTAATATCTGATCTTAAATCAAAGATAGTCTTTTTCTCTTCTGCCATAATAGATAGTAAGACCATAGCCACTAATAAGCCATCACCTGTATGAAGTAAGTGTCTCATAATGATATGACCACTATTTTCTCCACCAATCGTATAATCATTTGATGTAAGCTCTAAAGATACATATTTATCACCAACATCGGTTAATGAATAGGTGATTCCTTGTTCTTTTAACGCTTTTAGTATACCAGGGTTACTCATTTTTGTTAAGACAACATGGTTTTTGTTAAGTAAACCTTTTTTCTTTAAGTAAGCGGAGATGATATAGATGATTTCATCACCATCATAGATTCTTTCACTATCACAAACAAGTAATCGGTCACCATCACCATCAAAGCTAAATCCAATATCAAAGTTATTGTCTTTGACAAAACTTTGAATCATATCCATATGTGTCGATCCACATTCTTTATTAATATTTAAGCCATCAGGCTCATTTCCAATTTGGACACTGCCTTTAGCATACTTATCAAAAAGTTCTTTAGCAATTTGATAGTTTGCGCCATTAGCTGAATCATAAGCAATTTTAAAATTTGATTTGCCAATTTTAAATTGATCATAGATTTTTAAATAAGTTTCTTTAAAATCTTTAGCATATTCAAAATTCCCAAATGGTTTAATATTATATTTAGGTGAATCTAAAAATGTTTCTAAAATCGCTTCTTCTTGTTCGGTTGTTTTAAAGCCTTTATTAAAAACTTTAATCCCATTATCCGTATAAGGATTATGTGATGCAGTCACCATAACACCTATAATTTTCTTTTCTTTTGAATAATATGCAACCATAGGTGTTGAACAAACACCGGCAAACTTGACATGTGCACCTCCTGATAATGCACCAGCTGCAATCATATAAGCAAGCATTGGTGATGATAATCTTGTATCAAAACCAATAATGATATCATTGATATCTGTTGCATGTTTTAATCCTTGTCCTAATTTAAATGCGAGCGCTGCATCAAGTTTTTCAAATGCAACACCCCTAATGCCATCTGTTCCAAAATATTTTCCCATATCTATACTCCTCCTATTCGACTGTAACACTTTTGGCTAGATTTCTTGGTTTGTCAATATCAAGTCCACGTTCTAAGGCTGCATAATAAGCAAACAGTTGTGTCGGTACAACCATCACCATTGGTGTTAAAAGCGGATGTACATCTTTTAAGATGATATCATCATCTTTATGAGATGTATTTGATAAAGATATTTTAATGGTAGTTGCACCACGTGCAACGACTTCATTTAAATTTGATCTTGTGTTATTTGAAATTTCAGGATTTGAAATTAATGCGACAACTGGTGTACCTTCTTCGATTAAAGCAATCGTTCCATGTTTTAATTCACCAGCAGCAAACCCTTCAGTTTGAATATATGATATTTCTTTTAATTTTAATGCAGCTTCTAAAGAAGTATAGTAATCAAGAGTTCTTCCGATATAAAAACAATTGCGTTTTGTAATAATTTTATGGACTAACGAAGAAACATCTTGATGCTCTAGGAAATCTTCAATTGATAATGCAACATCTGTCAAAGCTTTTCTTAAATCAAATTTAGCTTGTGATAATGCATAACCTAAGATAGCTAACACACCAATTTGAGCAACATATGCCTTAGTTGATGCAACAGCTATTTCAGGACCTGCAAAAAGCTCTAAATAATAATTAGACTCTCTTGCAAGCGTTGATGTCTTAACATTTGTAATCGTTAATGTTTTATAGTTTAATTTTTTTGTTTTCATTAAACAAGCACGCAAATCTGCAGTTTCACCAGATTGTGAAATCATAATGAAAAACGGATTTTTAGTTAAAAGAGGTGTATGATATGCAAACTCAGATGCGATATGCACCTCTACAGGAAGCCCTGCTAATTCTTCTAATATATATTTACCAATAAATCCTGCATGCATTGATGTCCCAGCTGCAAGCACATAGATTCGATCAGCTTTTTTTATATCTTCTAAAATCTCATTTGTTATCATCCGATTATCATCAACCAAATAATGTTGAACGATTCTTCTTACAACAGAAGGTTGTTCATAAATCTCTTTTAACATGTAATGCTGATATTCACCTAATTCAGAAAATGATTCATCAAGATCAACTTCTGAAAAATTAAGTGGTTGAATTTCATGATTTAAATTATATAAACTTACACCATCTGCTTCACATACAACAAATGTATGATCTGCAAGTGCGATATATTTATTAGAATATCCCACTAAAGCCATGAGATCTGATGCGATGGTTACACCATCATCAGATACACCTAAAACTAATGGGGATTTATTTTTAGCTGCATAAATCGTATTTGGCATCTCTGTATCAATGACTAATAGTGCATAAGATCCTTCTAATAATTTTAAAGTAGTTAAAATTGCATTTTCAACACTTAATGTATCACTAAAGGATTCAATCAGTTGTGCTATCACTTCAGTATCTGTTTCTGAATAAAAGAATGAATCATTTAAATATTGTGATTTTAATTCATCATGATTTTCAATCACGCCATTATGAACAATGATAAATCTTTTGGATTGTGAATAATGCGGATGAGCATTATCTTTGGTCACTTTACCATGCGTTGCCCATCTCGTATGCCCGATACCAATATGGGATTTTAAAGTATCAGAAGTTAGATCTTTAAGCTTTTGGACACGTCCAAAATCTTTATAGATATCAAATGATCTAAATTTGGAATTAAACAAAGAAATGCCCGCGGAATCGTATCCACGGTACTCTAATTTAGTTAGTCCACTTAAGACGACTTCTTTAGCATCTTGTTTATGTCCGATAAATCCAACAATCCCACACATATTAAATCCTCCAGATAACCTTTTTTTAGTTATTCATATTATACTATATAATTACTTCAAATTTAATACAAAATCAAAAAAAATGACTCATCATATCGATAAGTCATTATTATTTACATATTATTCAGCAAGCGCATCAATCACATCATCATAACCAAGTACGCCTCTAAGTCTACCTTTTGAGTCAGTAACTGGAATATCATGATCTGATTCTTTTAAATCTTTTAAAACATCTTTAATGTAACTGTTTCTTAAGACTGGTTGATAATTTTCTGTTTTAATTAATGCTTTAACTGTTTTATTTCTTGTTTTTTCTAAATCTTCTTTTAAGACTATTCCCAAAAGTTGGTTTTTATCATCTGTAATATAAATAGAATCTATCTCTTTTTCTTCCATAAAAGCTAATGCTTCATCAATAGTTGCACTTGGAGATAGTGAATGTTTAACTTTTCTCATGATTGATCTAACCTTTAAGATTCTAGATCGATCAACATCTGCAATAAAGTCTCTTACATAATCTTTTGCATGATTTTGATCACTTACATAAATACCACTTCGCTCTTTAACACTTACTACTTGATAATTACTTAAAAGCTGCATTGCTTTTCTTATCGTTTCACTTGAGACATTATATTCAGATGATAATAAAGATCTACCTCTTAATTTATCATCTTTTTTAAACTCGCCTTTAACAATGCGTTTTGCAATTAAACAAGCATTTTCTTCATATCTTGAAACATGGTCATTAACTTTCATTGATCTCATCCATTTCATCTATTTGTTTGATTTAATTGTATCATAGTTAAAAAAGATGATATCCTCTATCTCCAAAATCTCTCATAATCTTTTTTATCTTTGATATTATAATCTATCATTTCTTTTAATAACTGATAATCTATATCTTGATCCCAACCGATTCTAAAAATCATTGAAGTCGGTTGATAACCTTTAGCTGTTAATTGATCTTTAAATATGTCAATTGTTTTTTGTTCAGGTGAACAAGCTAAATGCTTTTTAGCAACACTAAAACCAATGATATAAGTATTTTTATGCGTAAACATCGGTTGATTCCACTTAATTGTTAAATCAAGATTAGGATATGTTTTTTCAACCCAATCTAGAACTTCTTTTGTTTTTGCTCTATGTGCTACTGAATCAATGTTGTTTAAAAATGCTTCAAACGGATGCATTAAGACACCTTCTTTCTTAATTTAGATATATCATAAATCATAATTTTTAGTTAACTGAACTACTTTTAATCTATAAACAAGATATAAACCGATACTTACTAATATAAGAATTGATAAATATAGATAAGTCGTTTGTCCTAAAAGATCAATAATAGAGCCTGAGATAAGATTTGATAAAATCGCACCAAGTCCATAAGCAGTAAATAAATAGCCATAAACTCTTGCATAATCTATGTGATCATATAAGTGTTTAACCATCGAAGGCATAATGGATAGCCACGCACCTAAATTAAACCAAAATAAGCTATAACTTAGTAAAAACAATCCGTAATGTTGTCCTTTATTTAAAATACCTAATAAAGCTGCTATACCAATTAAAAGTAGGCTTATGATGCTTGGTTTGATTAATCCGAACTTATCGATTAAATGTCCAAATAGTGGTCTTGCAAATCCATTACAAATCGCAAAGATAGATAAAGAATAGGTAACAATATGAACATCAAACGCATAATAAGTTGCACCTACTTGAAATGATAGACCTATCATCATAAGTCCTATGGATGATGTTAACATAAAAAGAATATATAAAATAATAAACTTTTTACTTAAAAGTTTTTTTAAGGTTAAATTTGATGAAGGCTCTTCTTTATCATCAAATTTAACTTTAAATAAAAACGCAAGTGGTAGTTGTGTGACTAAAAATATGACTGAAAATATTAAAAACGTTTGATCAAGACCATAATTTATAAGTAAGAGTTTACCAATAGGTGCTGTAATAAGAGGTGATAAACCAAAGCCAAGTAAGACAGCTCCTGTTAAAAATCCTGTTTTTACTGTATTAGATTTTTGAATAATATATAAGGGTATACCATAAACAATACCAATACCACTACCAATCATGACACCATATCCAAATATAAATAAGATAAATGAAGTTGATATAAAAGATATAAAAAAACCACTGATAATGAGTAATGTACCAAGCACTACCAAATATCGTAAATTTTTCTGGTTTAGTATTCTTCCTGTCAACATCATAAATAATGCATAAAAAAATAGTGATAACATATATGGTAATCCACTTTCAAAAGTGGATAGTTGATATGTGTTTGTTACTTCTGTTCTAAAGATGGAGTATGCATATACTGTACCCATCAGTAACATCATCCAAAAACTTGAGATAATGAGTGTTGTTAGTTTTCCTCGTGTCATCTTGACCTCCATTATTTTGAAATTCAAATCTTTTTTATTATAGCATAAAAATAATATCTAGTAAAAGTATATAATTACAAAAATATAGCTTGTAATGATAGAATGCAATTAAACGGAGGTATTCCTATGAAAGTGATCATTATTGGAGGGGTTGCGGCTGGCATGAGCGCAGCTGCAAAACTAAAAAGACTTAATAAAGATGCTGTCATTCATGTTTATGAAAAAGAAACAGATTTAAGCTATAGTGGTTGTGGTATGCCTTATTTTCTTGGTGATGTCATCACAGATGAAAAAAAGCTTATTGCAAGAACTAAAGAAGAGTTTATGAAAAATGATATTAAAGTCTTTTTAAAACATGAAGTCATCAAAGTTATACCAGAACATAAAGAAATACAAATAAAAGATTTAAAAAATAATTTAATGATTAAAGATGCTTATGATAAACTTTTAATCGCAACCGGCACTTATGCCAAACAAACACAGGTAGATGGTAGTAATGAAGTTAAGATACATGTTTTAAATCAGCTTCATGATATGAGAGCTTTAAAACCTGTAATAGATAAAGCTAAGAGTGTTGCGATTATCGGTGGTGGATATATCGGTGTGGAAGTTGCTGATAATCTTGTTGAGCTTCGTAAAAAAGTTCATCTAGTTCAAAGAGGCGATCAACTATTATCAGTCTACGATAAAGATATCGCAAGTAAAGCTAAAGATATTTTAGAAGACCTTGGTGTAAACATCTATTTAAACGAATCACTAAAATCATATGAAAAAGATAATGATAAAATTATTGTTAAAACTGATTATAGAAAATTAAAAGTTGATGTTGTTATAGAAGCGATTGGTGTTAGTCCAAATACAGCATTTTTAGAAGGTAGTGGTATAAACATGCTAGATAATCGAGCTATCATCACTAATAAATTCTTTGAAACAAATATTAAGGATATTTATGCAGCTGGTGACTGCACCTCATATCACCATATCATTAAAGATGAACTTGCTTATGTGCCTTTAGGCACACATGCAAATAAGAGTGGTAAGATTGTCGCTCAAAATATGGTAGGCAAAAACACATCATTTTCTGGTATCGTAGGGTCTAATATTTTAAAAATTGGTGAGTTTGCATTCGCAAAAACTGGTATAGGCATTGATGAAGCGAAAAAATTAAACTTAGATTATGATTATGTTGATATTACAGCTAAACACCAAACCAGTTATTATCCAGGTGCTAAAGATTTATTTATAAGATTTATTTATGAGAAAACTAGTTTAATTTTAAAAGGTGCTGAGTTAGTTGGGAAAACTGGTGTAAGTGATAGAATTAATATCATGGCACTTGCAATTACTAAAAAAATGACAGCAAGTGAATTTGCAGAGTTAGATTTTGCTTATGCACCTCCTTTTTCACCTGTATGGGATCCACTTTTGATTGCTGCAAGTCAAATTAAATAATAAAAAGGAACTTCTAAATCATTGAGATTAGGAAGTTCCTTTTTGTTATAGTTTTGGTGTTTTATTTAATAAATATTGATATAATTTTTGCTCAAATAATGGTTTTGTTTCACATTTTAAATGAGTGAACATTGCCAATACCAATGAGTTTAGCCAGATATTACGCTCAATAAGATATAATTTTTGATAATATCTACACTTTTTTGATCCTTACATACAAATAGATTTTTATCTTGCAGTTGATAAGGTTCATTTTTTTCATTTAATAAAATGTAGCCTGCTTCTTTTACTAATAAAATACCTGGACATAAATCCCAAAGGTTTGTCACATTGGTATAAAAGAGATTAAAGATACCTTCTGATGTTAACGCAAGTTCTAATCCTATTGATCCTAACATTCTTGTTTTAAACTTATGATCAATAGATAAATCAATAATCTTCTTAAAATAAGTTATATCACTTGATTTATGACTTAAACCCACCATAGAAATCATGAAGTTAGATGGATCTTGTTTATCACTTACATGATATTTTTTATCATTTAGATATGCACCTTCACCTTTTATCGCATAATATGTTTTATTAAAACTAGGTGCATAAATATAAGATAAGACAATATCACCTTTGTCATATAAAGCGATTTGAACGACATATAACCCTAAATGAGCTGCATAATTGCTTGTGCCATCAATTGGATCGATGAGCCATGTTCTATCCTTTAAAACGGTTTTATTATGATATTCTTCTGAATGGATAAAATCATTTGGAAATGCAAGTTTTATCTTTTCAATCAAATGTCTTTCAATATATAAGTCTGTGGATGTTACGATATCTTGTTCGCCTTTAAAAGATGTATGTTTAACTGTTAATATGGCATCTTCATAAATTTGTTTTGTGATAGTTTTAAGTAAGTTTAGTTCATTATTATAGTTCATGTTATCATATCCTTTTCTTTGATATGTCTAGTATAACATTATTTAGTTCTTATTTAGAAAATGAACTTTCATAATCATCGATAATTTTTGTGATTTTACCTATTAGATTTAACATCCAATCAGGCTTTTGTTCTGGTTGTTCACTTAACGCATATTTAAGTCCAAAATATTTATTAAGTGAATCAAATCTTTTTAGTATATCTAACTTTGATGGATCATATGTTTCCATCTTATAGATTTGATGATAGCCTTTTAAAAAGCTTTGATGGAATTTAGGATCTATTTCATCAAGTGCAATCATCACATCATGCATATAATATCCATATAATGAATCATTAAAATCAATTAATTCAAATCGTTTTGTATCACTATCATAAAAAACATTATCTGGCTCAAAATCGTAATGGATCATTCCGTAAATCAAATCAAGATCGTTAATCTTTTCTTTAACCTCTTCGATTTCTTTTTGAATCTTAGGATGATCTGTTTTAAATGAATTTATAATCGTGATATAGCTCGTATGATCAAATGGATTATGATAATCAACTGATAACATATGTATCTTAGCAAGATATCCACCTAATCTTTCAGTGATATCATCATTTAAATCAATCTTATCTAATCTATGACCCTTAGCTTCTTTAAATACCACTGCATAATAATTATTTTTATTAATAAATATTTCATCGTTAAGTTTACTCATGATAGGTCTAGCTACACGAATATGATGATCGTTTAAATATCTCATGAAATGAAGCTCAGAAATCATTTCATCTTCTGTTTTTTTATCATAAGGTGTAATTCTTAAGTAATAAAGATGATTATCATCTTCATATACATAAATAGAATTATCTGATGCTCTAAAAAATGCGAGTTTGTTTAAAATTTTTGAATCTAAGTGATAATGTGTTAATGCCTCCTTTGCAATATCTAAGTTTTCAGTCATGTGAATCAGTTTTTGCATAAAAGTCCCCTCTTTTCTTTATCTATAAAAATAATAACACAAAAGCCTAAATGGATTCGATATGAGTTTGAAAAAAACGCATCTTTTTATAATATTAAATAATTAAAATTTAAGTTTTTTGAATAATTCTTTAAAAAAAGATACTCAGATTTTGAGTATCTTATCATTGATATTAGCTTATACTGATTAATAATAAACACCTTTGTTAGGCTAAAATATAACTTTTTAGTAAATTGTTTTATTATCTTCATGATACGATTTAAAAAGTTTTAAACACGTATCTCTTTCATGTTCTTCTAAATGTAGAATTTTTTTGTCTTTCATATCTTTTTTTATAAAATCATACATCAAATCATCTCTAAAACCAATGTCTTTAGCATCTTTCAGTCTACATCCATAGATAACTTCCTTAATATTAGACCACATGATAGCTCCTAAGCACATCGGACATGGATATGATGTAGTAATTAAAATATGTCCAGATAAATCATGAGTCTTTAATTTACTACATGCTTTTCTTATCGCATTGATTTCTGCATGAGCTGTTGGATCATGATCACCTAAAACAGAATTTGATGATACAGAAATAACATCTCCCTTTTGATTAATGACTGCAGCACCAAAAGGCCCACCTAAATCTTTATTCATGGTTTTTCTTGCTTCACTAATCGCTAATGTCATCCCTTGATCTATAATACTACTCATGTTATCACCTTCATATACATCATCATTTTGTCCCAAACAAACGGTCACCTGCATCACCCAATCCAGGGATGATATATGCATCGTCATTTAGTTTTTCATCTAAGCTAATAAGATAAATATTCACATGTGGATATTTATCTAATATTTTATCAACACCAGTTTGTACACCAATAATAGATAAAACAGTAATATCAGTGACGCCTTGTTCTACTAAAAACTCTATCGCTTTAGATACACTACCACCTGTGGCTAAAAGTGGATCTAAAATAAAACATTTACTATCTTTAATCGTATCTGGATATTTCGCATAATAGACTTTAGGAAGCAGTGTATCATGATCACGATACATGCCAACGTGCGCAATTTTTACACTAGGTATTAAATTTTGAATACCTTGTGTCATACCCAATCCTGCTCTTAAAATAGGCACTAATACAATGTCTTTAACAATTTGATAGCCAGTTGTCTTGCAAATCGGTGTTTCGATTTGAACTGTTTTAAGCTCAAAATCTCTACTTATTTCATAGACCATAAGTGCACTTAATTCTTCAACAACCTCTCTAAACATTTTTGTTGAACAATCTTTATCACGAATAATGGTCATTTTATGTTTCATTAACGGATGTTTAAAAACATGTAATCCCATATAAACCTCCCTTTAATTGATTTTTATTTATTTTTTTAATGCCTTTAATAAAGACTCAGATGTTGTTGTCCATCCAAAGATGCCGCCTTGTTGATTAATCATACGAATAGCTGCTTCTTGATCTCTTGGATCAAATGTAGCTGTTCCATCTTCAATCATTAAGCATTCATAGCCTCTATCGTTTGCTTCTCTGATGGTTGAATGCACACATACATGTGTGGTTACACCACAGACAATCAAACTCTCTATGCCTTTATTTTGAAGTATAGCATGTAGGTCTGTTTGATAAAAAGCACCTTTTCCAGGTTTATCAATAACGACTTCTTGATCCATAGGTTTTAATTCATCTACAATATCATGACCATACTCACCGCGTATTAAGATTCTACCCATCGGTCCTTCTTCACCAATTGATGTTGATCTTCTTTTTTTAGCATAAGGAACATCACTCATATCTGGTCTATGACCTTCTCTTGTATGTATGATAAACATATGATTTTTTCTTGCTTGATCTAAAATATTCTTAACGGTTGGAATAATAGCTTTAGTTGGTGTAATATCATTACCCAATGCTTCTCCAAATCCTCCGAATTCACAAAAGTCTCTTTGCATATCAATGATTAATAAAGCAGTTTTTTCTAAATCAAAATCGAAAGTAAACGGTTTTGCGTCAACTTGAAACTTCCTCATGGATTAAATCTCCCTTCTTTTTGTAATACAGTGCATAACCAGCAAAAATAAGTGCCATAAAGATATAACCGATCATCATGCCTTGATTCATATTAATACCTACGGTTGTTCCGTGTATAATACCAAAAAATGATAACAATGCAGCTGATAGGGCAACAATCGTTGCATGTATAAACTTATGATCAATAACATATACAGCAATAGAACCTAAAATGATACCGATAATAATACTACCAGCACCTAATCCCATCATACCGTAATAGTTTAGTCCTGCAACTTCTAATATATCATATCCAATATCACCTGCAGAACTATTAAGCGTTCCAAGGGCAATATCTACTGCATTTTTTGTCCAATCAGCTAATGCTGGAATAATCGCAAGCACAACTGCAGGTGCATATTTATGTTTAACACTTGTAAATGCTTGTGTAGTGATTACAATACCAATATATAACAAAATCGGTAAAATTGCGACTACTGGGATCACATTAAGTAAAACAGAAAATAAACCTAGGACTGTAAGTAAAAATATTGATATACCTGTTAAGAAAGAATAACCTATTCTA
>Ga0265293_10010719_pt1 | contig 12723 bp, 10 predicted proteins | sample Munlanlewell138R_FD_192505 | JGI IMG/M metagenome (GOLD analysis project Ga0265293, IMG submission 192505) | Leachate microbial communities from a municipal landfill in Southern Ontario, Canada - Leachate well 138R | ecosystem: Engineered > Solid waste > Landfill > Unclassified | place: Canada... | reverse complement strand
TAGTCTTTACTCTAACACTACTGGATATGGAAACAGTGCAATGGGTGTGTATAGTCTTTACTCTAACACTACTGGATATCGAAACAGTGCAATGGGTTTCCAAAGTCTTTACTCTAACACTACTGGAACTTATAACAGTGCAATGGGTGTGTATAGTCTTTACTCTAACACTACTGGAACTTATAACAGTGCAATGGGTGTGTATAGTCTTTACTCTAACACTACTGGAACTTATAACAGTGCAATGGGTATAAATTCTGGTAGATACATCAACGGTGGTGGAGCTAATGAAACTGGAAATAATTCTGTATTCATAGGTTACGATACAAGAGCTAATGCAGATGGAGAAACTAATCAAATAGTGATTGGTGCAAGTGCTGTAGGTAATGGAAGTAATACAGCTACTTTAGGTAATGATAGTATTACGAAGACTATATTGAAAGGCAACGTCGGCATCGGGACGACGAGTCCCACCTTAGGTAAATTAGACGTTAATGGAAATATAAATGCTACTGGTTGGTTATATACTACTGGAGCTACTGGTTGGCAAAGTTTGACTTATGGTGGTGGTTGGTATATGACTGACTCTACTTGGATACGTAATTATAATTCTAAAGGATTATTTATAAATGCAGATATCCAACAATCAGGTAACGTAGCATTATACAATACTTTTACGTCAGGCATTTTAGGATCAGGATTTTCTATAGGTCAAATAGCTACTGGTTCTAATTTAGAAATAGATAACATAACTGTAAGAAATACTCTAAGAACTCATATATTTCAGAAGGATGTTGTAAAAGTAACTAATGGTTATTTATATGTAAGTGATAGTGGAATTATCGTAAGTGCTACAGGAACTACAGGTGCAGGAACAGTAACCTTTAGAGATGATAAATCAGCGACTTTAACTGGAATGACAATGTGGGTTAAGGATGCTAATTCTACTACGGGAACTATTGTATCTGTTAAATTTACAGTTGATTCTGTAGCAAGCACAGGAGGCACTGGTCAAGATGCCTATACAACTTATAATGTAACTGCTATAGAAGGAACAACCTTGGCTGATTTACAAGCAGGAATGACAGCGGTTAGAACAAATGCTGGCACTATATTATTAGATGCTTCAAGCACTTATTCACCGTTTATGGATGTTGCTTATGATGGAGTAGTTAAAAGTAGATTCGGTAATTTAGCAGATATAACAAGCACTACTTTTGGTCAACTTGCTAATTATGGTGCCTGGTTAAACTATATGTATGCGGAAGGTAATGTTTATATTGCTGGAAACATATGGTCATTAACTGGTGGTTTTGGAGGTTCATATTCTAGTCCTGTAATAACTGTTGCTAATTATGGCTTGACTATAAATTCTAATGGAGGAACTTCTAGCACTCTTGTTAATAATTCTATAATGATAGGTAATATAACTGGTACAGCTAATAGTGCATTAAAGCTTACAAATACAGGTACTAATAATACATCTGGATTATACGGATATACTTCAGCAGGTTCAGAATCATTTGCGTTACGTTTAGACGGTACTGCTAATATAGCAGGTTGGGCATTTGATCATCAAAAAATTTACAACTCTAATATCACTATATCTAATATAACAGCATCGGCTACATCAGGAGACATAGTTTTATCTGGTGGAGATGCCAAACAATATATAGGCTCAGGATTGACTTTTGATGGTGCTACTACAGGAAGTATCAAGGTAGGTTCTACTATTATACTAGATGGTGCTAGTACAGGAAAATTAGCATTAGGTACTAGTGCAAGTTCAATAACGGTGGCAGGTAGTGAAGTAGGAAGTGTAATTGATGGTGCAGGATTATTTAAATCTTATCTAAATGCTACAAATTATATAAGACGCGATGGTACTTCATTAGATATTAAAGCTACTGTATTTGATTTAGTAGCAGGTAGTCTAAAAGTATATGGCAGTAGTACAAGTTCGTATATTAAATTAGGTGCTACTACTGGAATAACTGATACTACAAATCAGGGTACATGGATTGATAATAGTGGTAATCTAATGTCATTCGGTAATGCTGATAATTATATTCAGCGTAATGGTACTACTCTTATTATAAAGTCTACTGATTTGATTTAAAGACAAGTGGGAATATAGGGTTAGGTGCTACAAGCTATTCAGCAGGTGATGGTGTATGGATATCAAGTACTGCAAGTAATCGTTTTAGAGTAGGTAATGCAAGTGCTTCTAGAATGCAGTGGGATGATACTAATTTAGAGTTTTATAATAGTAATAATACAAAGTTAGTTTCTTTAGGAGCCACTAACCAGATAGCTGGGTGGAATTTTAATGCAACGCAATTATACAATAGTACAAATATAATACTTGATTCAAGTGCTAAATCTGTTAGTATTAATTCTGAAACTTTTGGTGCAGATGGTATTCAATTACAATACAATGCAGGTAATCCACGAGCGTATATAGGAAACGGTTCTAATCGTTACTTTAATTTTGATGGTACTAATGTAAGCTGGGAAGGAGCTAATACTTCTTTAACTACAGCAGGATTATTTACAGCTAGTAACGCAGTTATTACAGGTAATGTTACAGCTAATACTCTAACAGCTACAAGTTCAGGTACAATAGCTAATTGGACTATTAGTTCTTCAGCATTATCAACTGGAGCGTTTAATACTCTAAATACAATGTATTTTGGTTCAAGTGGATTATCATTAAGTAATACTTTTAGTGTAACTGCTGCTGGTGCTTTAACTGCAACAGGTGCAGATATTACTGGAGCACTAAAAGCAGATACAGGATATCTCGGTGGAGCAACAAACGGATGGTTAATAGCTGCTGGAATTATAACAGCTACAGGTACTGGATTAATAAGAACTTCTAGTACTACTACAAGAGTAGAATTAGATAGTACTGGATTAAAAGCTTATAATGCTGGTACACAGAGAGTGCAGATATTAAGTGATGGTTCTGGTTGGTTTGGTGCTAGTGATAAGTTCTATTGGACTAATGCAGGTGCTGTTACTTTTGCTGGAGCATTAAGTGCTGCTACAGGTTCTTTTAGTGGAACATTATCTGCAGTTTCGGGTAGTTTTTCTAATTTAACTGCAACAGGATACATTACGGCAGGTAATGCTAAATTAGGTACTGGCGTAGTTAGTGGATGGGATGGTTTATACTTAGATACAAATAATAAATGGTATCGTTCAGCAACAAAAACTTTATTAGAGATAGGTGGTAGTTCAGGTATAAATTATGATAGTACTGCTAGTCCTAAAATAACTATGGGCGGTGATGTAGGATTTGCTGGTAGTATTATAGGTGCTGTTACTTCTACTGGTTCTATACAAGGTGGGTTTTTTCAGACTGATCCTGTTGGTGGTTATTATACAAAAATACAAGGTAATTCTATTACTTTTACAGGAGGTGGTAATTCAGCTATCTTGAGTTATAATAGTTCTACAAATAGAGTAGATTTTACTGTTGATGGTGGCACATATTCATATACTTTATATAGTGTTAATGCTCATACTAATACATTAAAGTTCGATATATCATCATCTAATACAGCATATTTTCATGCTTATGATTCTACTAATGATATAGAACTAGTAGGTGATTTTAGAGTAAATGGAAATTTAACTGTTACAGGATCTTATCCGTCGAGTAATACTTGGGTAGGTACAGCAACTAGTAATTTGAATATGAGTGGTTATAACATAACAAACTTAGGTACTATTAGTGCAGGTACCTGGACTGGAGGATCTGTTTATATAGGAGGACTAGCTAACGGATATAATTTTTACTACTCAGGTGGTACTACAATAAATTGTAGTACTGATTATAAAGTAAATGGTATTATCTACGCTACAGGTGATATTTATGCTAATTATTCAGACATAAGATTAAAAGAAAATATCCAATCAGTAGAGAATGCGTTAGATATTATCAAGAAAATAAGAGCGGTTACTTTTAATTGGAATGATAATAAACTAGTAGCCGATCGTAATCATTCTAAAGATATTGGTTTTATAGCACAAGAAGTAGATGATATATTTCCGTTGGCGGTAGCCCCATTTGCTGATAGTGGTTACTTTACAGTTGATAAAACTAAAATGATACCTTTAATATTAGAAGGCATTAAAGAAAATGCAAGTGAAATAGACAAGTTAAAAGATAGAGTTAGACAACTAGAATTAGAAAATAAAGAACTAAAAAGGAGATTGAATTGATATGGCACAACAATTGTCAGTAGGTAGGTATGGATATGCTAGTGGTCAGCACTCAAATTTTTATGGTACAGGACAAAGCAGAATCGGATATGGATATGGTAGTTCTATAGAGTGCCAATTTCCTGATGATTTTTTAGCTACTTTTGATAGTATATCAGGTTTAACTACCGTTTTAACATCTAGCAATTCTCCCAGAACACTTACTGCTATATTTACATCTGTTGGTAATAAGTTTAATGATAGAATAAGATCACGGGCTAGAAATTTTAGTTGGTCTAAATCTAGTGGTACAGGTAATGTATCATTTAGTAGTACAGATGGATATCAAATTACAGTGTCTGCTACCCATACGGGTAGTATTACAATCAGATGTGGTTTTAGAGATTCATTTAATAGTGATACTTGGATATATAAATATATAACTTTTGATGTATTTGTTACGGAGACATAATGATGAAAGAAAATTTGTATAAATTTATAGAGTTAGGTAATTTTGGTCGTTCTTTTGAAGATGATAATGGAAACGATGTTTTTACATTACAATATGGTGATGAAGATTGCTGTATTTTTATTATTAAAATAATATTATATTTTTTATTTTAATTCTGAATAATTTGAGATATATAATATATTTATATTTTATATAATAGGATTATAAAAAATGTCAATAGTATTATGTGTAAAAGAAATATTAGATTTAAATCCAGGATTGGAGAGATATATATCTTTAGTAGATAATGAATCATTAGATTTTACTACTAAATATAGACTAATGAGAATTAAAAAGAAAATTAAATCTGAAATAAGAGATTTTGAAATTTCTAGACAAAGATTATTAAAAAAATATGGAGAGCGTATATTTATTAAAATAAAAGGTGATACTAAACAAAAATGGAAAGCTACTGATAATTATAATATAATTAATAAAGATTCTTTAGAAATTTTTAATAAAAAAGTAGAAAAGTTATTAAATCAAAAAGTTGAAATTGATTCAAAATTTAGAATTAATATATCTGATTTAGCACAATTACCACTATCAATTGATGACATATTATCTTTATATCCACTATTAAATGATAATTTTGAAAATTGGTTAAAAGAAAATAAAAATAAAATATTTGCAGGAAAATACATCTTTAATAATAATTAATATAAAAAGGAGTAACAAAAAATGAAATTAGATTTAACAAACTTAGAAACATTAAATAACTTCAACTATAATATTTCAGTTAATAAAGCTAATGGAGAAGAACCTGGTATTAACGTTAGTATTTCTTATAATGTAACTTCTCAAGAAGGCTATGAAAAAAATAGTCAACAATCAAAACAATATACTTTTACTGGAACATTTGAAGAAATCCGGGATGCGGTAGAAGCTGAATTGGGAATTACTTTTATTTTATAATTTTTAGAAATTTATTTACTATATATTAAAAAACTCTTAAGGAGGAAAAGATGTCAGTTAAATTAAAATATTCTGATCTTATTAACTTAAATAGTGGTTTAGATAAAATTTCTAAACTATCTCAAGAAAAAGATTCTAAAGTTAATTTTAGATTAAGTGTAATGGTTGCAACTCTTATTAAAAAGTTTTCTGATATAATGGAAGCTTATAATACAGAAAGAGAAAAATTACTTAAAAAATATACTAGTCCAGTATATACACAAAGTAAAACTAAATTTCATGAAGATGGTTCTCCACAAATGGAAAATACCGGAAATGTTAATTTTGAAAATCAAAAAAATCAAGATGATTTTATAAAAGAACATAATAAGTTATTAGATACTGAAATTGAATTTGAAAGTTTGTTTAAGTTTAAAATGAAAGATCTTGAAAAGTTATCATCTGTTGGATTTGGTGTTCCTGAAGTTAGTTCATTAATGCCATTAATTGAAGATATAGAAACCTATAAATGGAAAGATGAAGAAGAAGAAGGAGGTGAATCTTAATTTTCTAAATTATCTTATAAGGTTATAAAATTATATAATTTATAAAGGGACCGTGGTCCCTTTTTTTTATTTTCTTATATATTTATAATAAATAATATGGAATATTAACTCGTGATTGATAATGAATTAAAAATAAAAGCACAAAATTGGATTAATAATAATTTATTTGAAAACACTAATTATAATATAATTGGAATATATTCTGGTAGATTTCAACCGTTTCATATTAATCATTATATAGCTTGGAAATGGTTTTCTAAAAAATTTCCAAATTCATATATAGTTACATCAAATTCTATAGGGCCCAAATCTCCATTTAATTTTTCAGAAAAGAAAAAAATTATAACAACAATGTTTGATATATCTAGCTCTAAAATCATTCACTCTCAAAATGTTTATAAACCGGAAAAAATATTATCTAATATGGATCCTAATAAAACAGTTGCTGTATTTGCACTTGGAAAAAAAGATTCTGATAGATTAAAATCAAAATATTTAATACCATATAAATCTGGAACTAAATTAGAACCAATATCTAAAAGGTCTTATTATATAATTCTACCAGAACCGACTATATTATATAGAAACAAACCAATTTATGGTACTACTGTTAGAGAAATATTTTCTGGAACAAATGAAGATTTAAAAAAGAAATTATTCTTAACTATATATAAAAAATTTAATAAAGGAATATTCAATTTATTAGATAAAAAAATAACTATGAATGAATCTATTACTAAATTTTTAACTCAATCATTAAATGAAGCTTCAAAGAATGGAGCAAATGATGTTGATGATGGACCTGGAAGTTGGTATCAAAATTTAGATTCATATAAAGGTGATACAAAAAGAAAATCAAAGATTTGGGGCTATGAAATTTTACAATATTTAATAGATACTATGGATGATATAGATGATCCTAGAGAATATCCTAATGGGCCGGTTAATTCTATTTCATTCGGTCCCGCTGGTGTTGGTAATCATATGGCTACTGTATCTAATCAAATAAACCTTTCTGGATTATTAGCTAATAAAAAATGGAAACGACATATTGAAAATATAATAGATAAATTAGGTTATTCTTATTTAAAATGGGATGATCCTAATTTATTTATAAAAGAATCTAAACTACTTAATGAAGGGGGCGCCGGAGGACACCTACGTCATCCGTTTGATGATAATGAATTAACATTTCAAGACTTAAAAAATATGATTGACTTGGGTTTACAAGGTAAGTTAGATATGGTAAAAGAAAAAACCGACGGGCAAAATATTTTTATAACTGTAACTGATAGAGGAGTTGTAGCTGCAAGAAACAAATCACATTTGAAAAATTTTGGTAAAGAAGCAATGGATCTAAATGGTGTTAAACAAATGTTTAGTGGTAGAGGTGAGATTGAAAAAGCATTTGTATATGCAATGAATGATTTGACTGCTGCATTACCAACTTCTCTAAAAAAAGAATTAAAAAATGGAAGATATTGGATTAATTTAGAAATTATGTTTCCACCAACTAAAAATGTTATTCCATATGGATTTAATTTATTAGCATTTCATAATATAACAGAAGTTGATAAAGATGGTAATACAATAGGATTAATTAAGACTTGGTATTCAGATCTTCAAAAAATTGTTAGTAAATTAAATAAAAATGTTCAAACTACTTTTAATATTGACTATAATAAAATTATTAAATTATCAAAAGTAAAAGATTTTTCAAAAAAGAAATCATATTTCTTATCAAAACTGAATAAATTAAAAAATGAATATAAATTAGGTTGGAATAATCGATTAATAGATTATCATCTTGCTAAATGGCAGTCTATAATAAATGATGCTGAAAAGAAATTTAAATATAGTTTATCTAGTAAAGCTAGAAACTTATTAATTCAAAGATGGGTATATGGTGATAAATCAACTTCTATAACTAAATTTAAAGATTATATTGAAAATGAAAAGATGTTAGAGTGGGTAAAAACTTTTGATAAACAATCATATGCTGCTCAGTTAAAACAAAATTTAGAACCACTTGAAATGTTAGTATTAGAATGGGGTGTTGAAATTATTAACAATATGAAAGAATTTTTAGCACCCAATCCAGATGATATGTATAAAGAACTTCAAAAAGATATTGATACTACATTAAAACAATTAAAATCTTCATCAGACGTCACTGATATTGAAAAGGTTAATAATCTTATAAATAAAATTAATACATTGGGAGGAATGGAAAGTATATTACCAACTGAAGGAATTACTTTTATGTATAAAGATAATTTATATAAAGCTACCGGTGCATTTGCTCCACTTAATCAGTTAATGGGAATCCTAAAATTCAAAAGATAAATTAGAGAGGTAAAAATGTCTACTATTCATATGGACAGAATTAAATCGGTTTTACGTGGCGAGACCACACGAGTTTCAGTTGGTTGGAATGGTAATGGACCAAAACCAAAAAATTATGTTGAAACAATAAAAGGTGTTGATGGTAAAATGTATGATGTTTTTCAAGAAGGTAAAAAACAATATGTATACAAAGATGGAGCTAAAGTATCACGTATATTTGTAGAAGAAGAAACTTTAGCTGCAATGCCATTATTTTGTCCTAAGTGTAAAAAGGTTATGAAGGGACGTTTAGATACAAAAATGTATAATATACACGGTGTTTGTTTTAATTGTACTATTAAAATACAAAATAAAATGATGATAGATGGTACTTGGAGAACATATGAAAAACAAAGAGTATTATTAAATAAAATATCTTTTATTAAAGAATTACTTAAAGAAGCTAATGATATAAAAGCTAATGGTATTAATGAAACTATTAATTTTGTTGGTGAAGATGGTAAATTAGAAAAATGGAAAAACGTTGATAAAGAAAAAATAGAAGAGTTTTTAAATAGTGAAATTAAAAATTTAGAAGAAGAACTTGAGAAATCAGAAAAAGAATTATCAGAAACTGGAGAATTAATAGTTGTCAACTATAAAGAAAAATAAAGAAGATAATATAAAAGAGCTTATTAAAAAGGAATATTCTAAATGTGCCACTGATCCTGCTTATTTTATAAAAACATATGTTAAGATTAAACACCCTAAACGTGGTATTATTCCGTTCTATATGTTTCCATTTCAAGAAGATACTCTTAATGTAATGCTTAGTACTGATAGATTAGCAATAAATAAGGGAAGACAGATGGGAATGTCTACTCTTTCTGCTGCATATTCACTTTGGTTAATGACTTTTCATGATAATCAAGTTATATATACAGTGGCTACTAAACAAAGAGCTGCTGTGAATCTTATTAAAAAAGTAAAGGTTGCATATGATAATTTACCATCTTGGTTAAAAGAGCCGCTATCTGAAGATAATAAATTATCAGTTGCATTTGCAAATGGTTCATCAATCACTGCTGGTTCTGCTGCTTCTGATGAAGGTCGTTCTGAAGCGGTATCTTTATTTATTATAGATGAAGCTGCTCATATTAAAGCAAATGTAATGAAAGAACTTTGGGGTGCAATTCAACCTACTCTTTCTACCGGTGGTTCGATGATTGTTTTAAGTACTCCAAATGGTGTTGGTAATTGGTTTCATCAGATATATAGTGGTGGTGTTGAGGGAACTAATGGATTTACTTCTATATTTCTACACTGGTCATTACATCCTGAAAGAGATAAAAAATGGAGAGCTAAACAAGATAAAGAATTGGGTATTAGAAAAGCTAAACAAGAAGTTGATGGTGAATTCCTTTCTTCAGGAGATGCTGTATTTGATGGTGAATTAATTGAAGAATATATTAAAAATAATTCTAAAGATCCTATAGAAAAACCTATTATAGATAAAGGCGTTTGGATATGGAATGCTCCTAAACCAAATACTAAATATATATTAGCAGCTGATACATCTCGTGGAGATTCTGGTGACTTTAGTTCATTTGAAATATTTGATATAGAACATTTAGAACAAGTAGCAGAATTTAATGGTAAATTAAATACTACAGAATTTGCAAATCTTTGTATTAAATATGCAACAATGTATAATGATGCTGTTCTTATTCCAGAAAATAATGGTTTGGGTTGGGCAACTGTTCAAACAATATTAGATAGAGGTTATCGTAATCTATTCTATTCAGAAACTGATTTTAAATGGAATGATCCTGGTAAGCTTAAAGCCAATGGTAAAAAGAAAAAAGTACCAGGATTTTCAAATTCTCCAACAACCAGACCATTATGTATTAATAAATTTATAACTCTTTTTGAAGAAGGTTCTATTGATATTAAATCAAAAAGATTATTAAATCAAATGAAAGTATTTATATGGAATGGTAAAAAAGCTGAAGCTATGAGTGGATATAATGATGATATGATCCTAACAACCGCTATTGGTTTATATGTTAGAGATATGGCACTTATTAAATATAATACATATGAAGATGATTCTAAAAAATTAGTAGATTCAATTATAGTTTCTTATAATAATAATGAAATTAAAAAAAGATGGGAAAAAGAAACTAAACAACAAATAAACGTTAATACTGGAAAGAATATTGAGGATATGAGTTGGGTATAATAAAAGAAAATAGTTTAATAAATTATGCAATAGATTTTGCAATGAATATACATCTTAATCAAAAGAGAAAAGTGTCTGGAGATCCATATTTTATACATTCATTTAGAACTTATCAAACTGCTAAAACAAACGGATTAACAAAAGAACAACAAATTTTAGCTATAATACATGATACATATGAAGATGGAAATAATAAAAGTTGGATAGCTAAACAAATAAAGGAAAGATTTGGTGAAAAAATGTTTAGATTAGTACTTTTATTATCACATAATAAAGAAATTAGATATAACGATTATATATATACTTTATATAATAAGTCTCCATTGGCATTAGAAGTTAAGTTATGTGATATGTTAGATAATTTAAGAGATAATCCGTCTCCTAAACAAAAAGATAAATACAGAAATGCAATTATTTTTTTATTATCTAAAGGAGTTGTTGTAAAAGGTTCATTAATAAATAAGATTAAAAAAATTTTAAGGATAAATTAAAATGGCTTCATTATTCGATAAACTAAAATCATTTTATTCTGGTGGTATTACTATTAGAAATATTAAGAATGATACAATTAAAATATTAGACGTATATAATACACAATCTTTAGGTAACTTATCAACCAACTATTTACAAAGTCAATTAAATGGTATTTACCGCTCTGCTCATATAAATTATAGTGGCAAAACTGGTTGGGGCGGTTCTAATGAAACAGATCAGATATTAAAACTTTATAGAGATTATGAAATAATGGACCAGGATCCTATAATTTCTTCTGCAATAAGTATATTATCAGAAGAATCAACAACAAGAAATGAATTTGGAGATGTGTTATATATTTACGCTAGTGATGAAAAAGTAAAATCATTATTAGAAAACTTCTTTTATGATATTCTTAATATTGAATATAATCTTTTTTATTGGATACGCAACTTAGTTAAATATGGTAATTGGTATATGAAATTGGATATAGCAGAAGAATTAGGTATTGTTGGTGTTAATCCAATTTCTGTTTATGATATCATAAGAGAAGAAACATATGGTGTTGAATCTAAAGAACAAGTAAAATTTAAAGTTACAGATAATTCTGAATTTGCTGGTGAATATGATTCATATGAAATTAGTCATATGAGGCTTCTTGATGATGCTGTTTACTTACCTTATGGTAAATCAATGATTGAAGGTGCTCGTAAAATTTGGAAACAATTAAGTATTATGGAAGATGCTATGTTAATTCATAGAATTATGAGAGCTCCACAAAAAAGAGTATTTAAAATAGATGTTGGTAATATAGCACCAGATCAAGTTGAACTTTTTGTTCAAAACTTTATTAATAAAATTAAAAAAGTACCTTATGTTGATCAAAATACTGGAGAATATAATCTTTATTATAATATAGAAAATTTAACTGAAGATTTTTATATTCCCGTTAGAGGTCAAGAATCTGGTACAGAAATTGATACTCTTTCTGGATTGGAATATTCTTCAATAGATGATATTGAATATCTTAGAAATAAAATGATGGCTGCTCTTAGAATACCCAAAGCTTTTTTAGGATATGAAGAAGGAATAGGATCAAAATCCACTCTTGCAAGTGAAGATGTTCGTTTTGCTAGAACTATTGAAAGAATACAAAGACAAGTTGAACATGAATTAATTAATCTTGCAGTAATTCATTTATTTATGCAAGGTATACCTTTAAATAAATTAATGGATATTGAAATTTCATTAACACACCCTTCTACTATATATGAACAAGAAAAAATAGAAATATGGAATGTAAAAAACTCATTAGCCAGAGAAATTAAGGAAACTAAATATTTATCATCTGATTGGATATATGAAAATATATTTGGATTGACAGAAAAAGAAGTTGAAATTGAACGTGGTAGAATTCTTGAGGATATTAAAAGAAATTATAGATATGCTCAAATTGAAGAAGAAGGTAATGATCCAAAAGATACTAAACAACATGTTTCTTC
>Ga0265293_10010717_pt1 | contig 12724 bp, 9 predicted proteins | sample Munlanlewell138R_FD_192505 | JGI IMG/M metagenome (GOLD analysis project Ga0265293, IMG submission 192505) | Leachate microbial communities from a municipal landfill in Southern Ontario, Canada - Leachate well 138R | ecosystem: Engineered > Solid waste > Landfill > Unclassified | place: Canada... | reverse complement strand
TCATACTCCTGCTTATGGGTAAATACGCTTATATGATGAGTGCAATCAATGAGTTAAACATACCTGTAATCATAGTCTTCGTCTTGGGAGCAGCAACCGGTTTGATCTCCTTTTCACATTTACTCTCATGGCTGTTTAAAAAATACCATGACATAACAATAGCTCTTTTAGCGGGTTTTATGGTTGGCTCTTTGGTCAAAGTATGGCCATGGAAAACTCCGTCATTAAATTATGAAGGCATAGATTATCCTGCCTTACCATCACAATTTGAAGCTGTTACAGGTCACTCCCCTCAAATTTTCCGGGCTCTTTTCTTTCTTATAATTGGATTATCAATAGTGTACGTTATAGAATTCTTAGCCAACACTATGAAGAAATAAAAAATAGTTATATCTTTGCACCTCTTATCAAGAATGGGCATTGGTTCGGTAGCTCAGTTGGATAGAGCAACAGCCTTCTAAGCTGTGGGTCTTGGGTTCGAATCCCAACCGAATCACAAAGCAAAAAATGTAAGTCGCACTTTGTGCGACTTATTTTATTTACGGCATTCGTCCCCCCACTAGAGATCACCTAGCGCCAGTGAGGTAATCCCAGCGCCAAGGTCATCTAATTCAAAAGATACGCAATAATAGCGGCATCAATACTTACCCCAACCGTAGCAAAGATAGATTCAGTTGCATTTCCACTGACTGTGATTGTTATCTCTTTTGTATTAAGAAGTATAGAAGCTGCCTCATCCAGAGTAGATTGAGGAACATTGAGGGTGAAAACATTATTATCCGGTGTAATATTATTAAGCGTAACAATATGTCCAATGTCTTTAACATGAAGAGATATACTGTTGACAATCTCTCCCTCTTTAAGCCCGGTTACCGTAACTTCAATTTTTTTGAGGTTGATCTCTTTAATCTTTTTGATATAAGGTTCTATATCAAAATTCTCCTCAATCTTGATGGTCTCGGTTACATCGAAATCTACAAGATTGTTTTGAGAGGGTGAATCTCCGGATTTTACTAAGTACTCAGAGAGATTGATAGGGAACTCGGCTTCAAATTTAGTATTAATAGTGAGGGTCATAAGATCTTTAAGCTTTTCACATCCGGACAACATTAGTGCTATAGAAACTAATGTTATAATTATAAAATTTTTTCTCATAATTTTCATATACATATTAAATTCAATCTGAATATCATACACAATGCAAAGTTAGAAAATTAACATAATCATTAAGTGGAAAGTTTAATTATCTTTACGTACTTTTCTCAATATTTTAATAAATAGAATTAATGGAGGAGAAAAATGGAAATCCGGCCTTAGTAGATCTTGCCGGTTTTGGTTTAACCATACTATTGTTACAATATATATTATCATAGATAAATGCAAAAAAAAGTGATAAGAAAACCGGATTGGTTAAAAATAAAACTGGAGACATCCGAATGGTTTTCCGAAACTGGCAGAATAGTAAAGGAGTATTCTCTCAATACAATATGTCACAGTGGTAAATGTCCCAATCAAAATGAGTGCTGGAGCAGAGGCACTGCAACTTTTATGATCTTAGGAGATATTTGTACACGCTCATGCAGATTTTGTGCTACAAAGAGCGGTAGGCCGCAATTACCGGATATAAACGAACCGGACAATATTGCAAGATCTGTCTCCCTTATGGCTCTAAAACATTGTGTTATAACATCTGTCACAAGAGATGATTTGCCCGATGAGGGGGCTGCACACTGGTCAGAAGTTATTAGAAAATGTAAAGAGGTTAATCCTAACACAACTATTGAGGTTTTAATCCCTGACTTTAATCTCAAGAGTGATCATTTAGATAGGATAGTTGAATCTAAGCCCGATATAATCGCCCATAATATTGAAACGGTTGAGAGGTTGACTCCTAAGGTAAGATCAAGAGCAAAATTCGATATCTCTTTAAAGGTTTTGAATTATATATCAAAATCGGGAATTTTGACCAAAAGCGGATTTATGGTAGGGCTGGGAGAAACAGATGATGAGGTTGAGATTACTTTGGTAAAACTCTTCGAAACAGGATGCAGGTTAGTAACAATAGGACAATATCTAAGACCCTCCATGGATCATCTTGAAGTGTGTGAATATATCACACCAGCACAGTTTGATCTCTACAAAAAGAGAGCATATGAAATAGGCTTTAAACATGTGGAAAGCGGCCCTCTTGTAAGGTCTTCCTATATGGCAGACAAAGCATTAAGAGGCCCTAATCCGATTAATTGAGAAATGGATATGAACTTTGTTGAAATCCTGACTCCAGGAATTGTTGACTATCAAAAAGGATGGGATCTGCAAAGAGAACTTTTTAATAATCTGCTTCATTCAGAAAAGAGTGAGCGGGCTAAGATTATGAAGTTAATCTTGCTGGAGCATCCGCATGTGTTCACCATGGGGGTTAATGGAGATAACTCCAATATACTTTTTACGGATGAGCTCTTAAAAAGGATCGACGCCTCGTTTTATAAGATTGAAAGGGGAGGAGATGTCACTTATCACGGATTTGGGCAGCTTGTAGGCTATCCGATTATTGACCTTGACTATTTTCGCATTGGAATAAAAGATTATATCTATCGTCTTGAGGAGAGTGTGATTCGAACAATTGCTGAATACGGCATTGCAGGAGAGAGAGATAATTCTGCAATTGGTGTTTGGATAGGTGCTAACACTTCAAATGCAAGAAAGATATGTGCCATAGGAGTTAAGATCTCAAGGTTTATTACTATGCATGGTTTTGCATTAAATGTAACAACCGATCTCAACTACTACAGATATATTAACCCTTGCGGATTCATTGACAAAGGAGTCACCTCTATAGAAAAAGAGACAGGCCTTAAACCTACCTTGGATGAGGTTATTCAAAAATATTCTTACCACTTTAATGAGTTGTTCCGTTAATCTGTTTGATTAGCACATCAATTCCAATAATAGGCGGTTAATTTTTTTACAACGGGAAAATATCTTATATTTATAGGATATTTTTTATTTAGTGATATAATACTTAATTAATTATTATGAACTTTAACCATTTGATACTGACTATTGAAAGTGGTATTTGTACAGTTACAATCAACAATCCCGAATCATTAAATGCTCTAAATTCTGAGATGTTAAATGAGTTGGGATTGGCCTTTGATTATATCTTATCTCTTGATAATACGAGAGTTGTGGTGATAACCGGAGCAGGCAGATCATTTGTTGCAGGAGCGGATATCTCTGAGATGAGCGGCATGAATGAAGCAGAAGGCGTTGAGTTTGGTAAGAGAGGAACTTCAATTTTCAGAAAGATAGAGACTTTCCCTAAACCTGTCATAGCGGCAGTAAACGGCTTTGCTTTGGGGGGAGGGTGTGAACTTGCAATGTCATGTGATTTTAGGATAGCATCCGAAAAGGCAAAATTCGGGCAGCCCGAAGTTACTTTAGGCATAACACCCGGTTTCTCCGGCACTGTAAGATTAACGAAAATTGTTGGATCAGGCGTAGCCAAAGAGATGATCTATACCGGTAAAATTATTGATGCAGCCGAGGCGTTAAGGATAGGGTTGGTGAATGAGGTAACTCCGGTAGAAGAGCTTATGAACAGAGTTAATGAAATAGCTGCAAAAATTGCTTTAAACGCTCCTTTGGCAGTTCGATACTCGAAAGAGGCTGTCAATAAAGCAATTGATTCAGATATTGATACTGCATCTGGGTATGAGAACCGCCTGTTCGGACGCTGCTTTACTACAGAAGACCAAAAAGAGGGGATGCAGGCTTTCCTCGAAAAAAGAAAACCAATTTTTAAAAACAAATAGTACAAAAAATCATAAAAAGAGAATTATGAAAATCTGCGTAATAGGTACAGGGACAATGGGTAGCGGTATAGTACAGGCTTTTGCACAGGCCGGATCAGAGGTTATCATGAAGGGAATCTCCCAAAAAGAGCTGGATTGGGGGCGAAATAATATTTTAAAGAATCTTAAAAGGCTTGAAGAGAAAGGCAAAATAGAGGAGGGAGCAAAAGAGGAGATAATGTCAAAAATTACTGAGACCATCATTTATGAAGATTGCGCCGGTGCCGATATAGTTATTGAGGCTGTTTTGGAAGAGATGCCCCTTAAGAAAGAGATTTTTTCACAGTTGAATAAGATTTGCAAGCCGGAGACAATCTTTGCCACTAATACATCTTCTCTTTCAATAACAGAGATTTCGGCAGCATCGGGCAGGCCAGATAAATTTATTGGGATGCACTTCTTTAATCCTGCTCCTGTGATGAAACTTGTGGAGGTGATCAAAGGCCAGTTAACTGCAGAAGAGGTTGTTGAGAAAGTCTTTGATTTAGCAGTTAAAATTGGAAAAACTCCTGTGAAAGTAAATGAGGCGCCGGGTTTTGTAGTAAACAGAATCCTTATCCCTCTTGTTAACGAGGCGGTTGGTATTTTAGCAGAGGGAGTTGCTTCAAAAGAGGCAATTGATGAAGCCATGAAGCTTGGAGCTAATCATCCTATGGGGCCACTTGCTTTGGGAGATTTGATAGGGCTGGATGTTTGTCTTGCAATTATGGAGGTTTTGCACAGTGAGTTTGGTGAGGATAAATACCGCCCTCATCCCTTATTGAGGAAGATGGTGAGATCTGGCCAACTTGGTAGAAAAACCGGCGTAGGCTTCTATGATTACAGATAAAGTTTAATAATTGTCTTAACATGACAAATATTAATTATGAAAGCCTCATGCAGAGGCGAATCAGGAAGATTCTTATGATCTGCAGCAGTTATGATGCTTATACTCTGGAAGAGGATGGCAGAATTGAGGTGCAAATCAACAAAGAGTATATTGATTTAAACCTAAGCAATCCCCCGACTTTCACATGGGTTACATCTTCATCGGAGGCGTCAGCTCTCTTAAATAGCACAGGAGGCAGTGATTTTGACATCATTATCAGTATGTTCAATATTGGTGATACAGATGTCTTCAATTTCTCTAAAAAGATTAAGAATGAGGGACGGGAAATCCCATTCGTACTACTTACACAATTTTCTAAAGAGTTAAACAGGAGAATAAAAGAGGCAGATACTTCGGGTATTGATTATATATTCAGCTGGCATGGCAATGCCGATCTTATTCTGGCCATTATTAAGCTGATTGAGGATAGTATGAATGCAGATGATGATATTCTTAAATGTGGTGTTCAGTCTATATTGCTGGTCGAAGATTCTGTAAGGTACTACTCTACCTATCTGCCTGCTATCTATAAACTCGTTCTGCAGCAGAGCAGTGAATTTTTGAAAGAGGCCCTTAATGAACAACAGCAACAGTTGAGAAAGAGAGCCAGACCAAAGATTCTGCTTGCAACCGATTATAACGAAGCTGTAGGATTATACCTGAAGTATAAAGAGAATCTCTTAGGTGTAATCTCTGATGTTGCATTTATGATAGATAAAAATGACCCATATGAGTTTGAAAAAAGTGATGCAGGCATTGATCTCTGTAAATTAATAAAGGGAGATGATCCTCATATGCCATTCTTGCTTCAATCTTCGCAGGAGGAGATGAGAGAGAGGGCAGAAGAATTGGGTGTGGGATTTCTGGAAAAGTATTCAAAAACGTTGTTAATAAGGCTGAGTGAATATATAAGTGAAGAGTTTGCTTTTGGAGATTTTGTCTTTAAGGACATATTAACAGGAGAGATTATTGGGAGGGCTAAAGATTTAAAAGACCTTCAGTCACTGGTTATGGAGATACCCGAAGATGTTTTGATGTATCATGTATCGAGAAACAGACTCTCAAAATGGATGTACTCAAGAGGCCTTTTCACTTTAGCCTCTAAGATTAAGACTGCTCATAGGGATCAATTTGATTCTGTTGATAAGTTTCGTGAACATATAGAACAGCAAATCAAAGAGTACAGAATGATATTGGGGCATGGCGTAGTGGCTGGATTCGACAGAGGTACATACAATAACTATATATGGTTCTCTCGCTTAGGTGAAGGTTCACTGGGAGGAAAAGCCAGGGGGATAGCGTTTATAAATAATACTCTTCAAAAGTACAATCTTCTGGATAAGTTTAAAGGTGTTAAAATTATAATTCCGAGGACTGTAGCTATAGCTACAGACTATTTTGACGAATTTATCCGAATAAACGGACTGCAATATGTAATTAATTCCGACATATCAGATGAGGAGATTTTAGCTGAATTTGTAAGCTCCAGATTGCCGGAGGCGTTGATCACAGATCTGGAAACTTATATCTCATACACAACCAGTCCGATTGCAGTAAGATCTAGTTCAAAACTTGAAGATTCTTATTATCAACCTTTTGCTGGAGTATACTCTACCTACATGGTTCCTTATTCATCAAATAATGACCAGATGTTGAGATTGTTAGGGAAAGCTATAAAAAGTGTATATGCTTCAATCTACTTCTCCTCAAGCAGAGCTTATATCATGGCTACTTCAAATCTCTTGAGCGAAGAGAAGATGGCTGTAGTACTCCAGGACATTGTTGGTACAGAAGAGAGCGGATTCTTTTTTCCAACTATTTCTGGTGTAGCCCGGTCGGTTAATTATTACCCAATTGGGAATGAGAGCCCGGAAGAGGGAATAGTAAATATGGCATTAGGCTTGGGAAAGCTGGTAGTAGAGGGAGGTAAAACCTTGAGATTTTCACCGAAACATCCAAAACATGCATTACAACTTTCTACTTTAAACCTAGCGCTTAGAGAGACTCAAAATGTAATGTATGCTCTGGATTTGAAGCCTGAGGAGTTTAAAACTTCGTTGGATGACTCTATAAATCTTAAGAGGCTTGAGATAAATCAGGTAAAGCATTTTCGGAATATGAATTATGTTGCTTCTACATGGGATAATGAGAGCCAGCGTATTGTAGATAGTAATCTTGAGGAGGGCAGAAAAATCATCACCTTTGCCCATATTTTGAAATTCGATACAATTCCTCTTGCTCCAATATTAAGTGAACTGCTTGACATTTGTAAAAAAGAGATGCATTCCGATATTGAAATAGAGTTTGCAGTAAATATGGATGTGCCTAGGGGAGAGGACGCTCTTTTCACTCTTTTGCAAATAAGACCTATTATTAACACTCATAATAATGAAACATTCGATTGGACACAACTGCCTGTTGACGATTCGATAATTTATGCAGAAAAAGCTCTTGGATTCGGTACCACCGAAGGGGTCTCCGATATTATTTATGTTAAGGGAGAGAGTTTTGATAACTCATATACTGTCGAAATAGCCAACGAGTTAAATGAACTGAATGAAAGAATGAGAAGTGAGGATAGAGGCTACATTTTGGTAGGGCCAGGCAGATGGGGATCCAGTGATCCCTGGTTGGGGATACCAACTAAGTGGCACGATATCTCGGAGGCAAAGGTAATTGTAGAGTGTGGTCTTAAGGAGTTTAGAATAGATCCCAGTCAAGGAACGCATTTCTTCCAGAACATTACCTCAATTGGGGTAGGGTATCTTACCATAAATCCATTTATGGGAGACGGAGTATTCAATTCCGGTTTACTTGATTCCATCTCTGCTGAATATGAGAGTAAATTTATCAGGCATGTCAGATTTAATAAACCGCTCTATATCTATATTGATGGTAGGAAGAACAGAGGTATTGTTAAGATGTAGCAGTTTGTAGGATTATAATGAAAAAAGCAATTATTGTTGGAGCCTCTTCCGGAATTGGAAGAGGTGTCGCCCGGCTTCTTGCAGAGGAGGGATATAGCGTTGGCATAACAGGGAGACGGCTGGAGTTGTTAAATGAACTTAAGGCTTCAAAGCCTGGCTCATTCATTGTTAAAAGTTTTGATATTAACAACTATGATACAGTTCTTAGGAATCTTGATGAGTTGGCTCAGGAGTTAGGTGATGTTGATCTGTTCCTTCTCTGCTCCGGTATTGGTAAAAGAAACCGAGATTTAATATTGGAGTGTGAAATAAATACACTAAATACAAACGTTATTGGATTTACCTATGTAATACACTGGGCATTCAAATATTTTGAAAGAAAAGGAAGAGGGAATCTGGCAGCTATCACTTCAATAACCGGCGTAAGGGGCTTTGCCCTTTCTCCCTCTTATTCTTCTTCCAAAGCATTTCAAATAAGATACTTAGAGGCTCTGAGACAGAAATCTCAAAGCGAGAAAATGAATATTAAGATTACTGAGATTAGAGCAGGGTTTGTTGATACTGATATGGGGAATGGAGATGGCGCGTTTTGGATTGCTTCGGTAGAAAAAGCGGCTAAACAGATATATAGTGCATTAAAGAAGGACGGAGGTATTTTTTATGTCTCTCGCATATGGAGGCTCGTTTCGTTTTTTTTAAAGATTGTTCCGGGAGCTCTTTATGAAAGAGTCAAATTATAGTACTACTTTAAATTAAAAAGAGGGCGGCTTTTACTTTTTAGTCACCCTCTTTTACTGTTTCAATGATAACTTTTACTTAATAAGTGAGAAGCTTCTTTTGATAAACTTGTTGAGTTCTTCACCTTTAAGCATCCCGTTTGAGAGAAGAGCCAGATCGCAAACCTGTTTAATGAGGTCGTTCTCCTTACCGTATGAAGCCATGAGGCTTTTCCTCTCTTCACGAATCTTGTTAAGCTCTTCTTTAAGACTCTCCTTTAGCTCCTTATCGGTTGTTGAAATCTCTTCGCTCTTCATCCCTTTAGTCCTTTCGTCAATCTCTGCTATCTGGCTGTTGGGAAGAGCCATTTTAGCATTCAACTCCTCAATTTTTGGACTGATATTCTCTTTCTTGTCTGATAGAATCCTTGAAATTAGAGGATGATTATAATTCACCATGATGTTATATGATTCCGGAAGGGAGCCATAAAAGTTCATCCCTCCTCCCAGAGCAGACATATCTCTGTACCTTCTCATAAACTCTGACTGAGTTATAAGGACAGCGCTTTCATTTTCTCCCAAATTCTCAACCGATAGGTGATAATTGGCCCCTTCGGGCATAACAGCTTCAAAAGCGGCGCTTATATCGGAGAGCTCTTCCGGAGAGATTTCCGGCTTGGATATATCCTCTTTTAGAATTAATTTATCAATATGGTCTGAATCAACTCGGGCAAATGAGGTATCTTTTAGCTTGCTCTCTAAGTGATTTACAAAGTGCGCCTCAAGCTGGTTGTCGAAAACCAATACATCATACCCCCTGTTTTTAGCACTCTCAATGTAAGAGTACTGTTCTACAGTGTCTGTGGAGTACAGATATACAACCTTTTTATTCTTATCAATCTGCGAAGGTTCAATCAATTTCCGATACTCGTCATAACTATAGTATCTGTTATCGGTATTCTTTAAAAGGGCAAATTTTTCGGCTCTTTCAGCAAATTTTTCCTCCGAAAGCATACCATACTCAATGAATAGTTTTAAATTATCCCATTTCTCCTCCAGTTTTTCACGCTCATTTTTAAAGAGATCTTCTAGCCTGTCAGCCACTTTCTTAGTTATATGACTAGATATCTTTTTAACATTTGCATCCGATTGCAGATAGCTTCTTGAAACATTCAATGGAATATCGGGTGAGTCAATGACTCCATGTAACAGGGTGAGGAAATCGGGTACTATATTTTCTACAGAATCTGTTACAAAAACCTGATTGCAATAGAGTTGAATTTTATTACGCGACAGCTCAATTTTATCTTTGATTTTTGGAAAATACAATACTCCGGTAAGAGTAAACGGATAATCTACATTAAGGTGAATGTAAAAAAGAGGATCTTCTTGCGCAGGATAGAGTTTGCGGTAAAATTCCATATAATCCTCTTCCTTCAGATCGGATGGTTTTCTGGTCCAAAGAGGGTTTTTATCATTGATAATATTGTCCTTATCTGTCTCTTGCTCTTTACCATCTTTCCACTCCTTTACTTTACCAAAGAGTATATCTACAGGTAAAAAACGGCAATATTTATTTAGTAAATAGCCTATTTTATGCTCTTCTGCATACTCCTTCGATTCATCATCAAGATGTAGTATAATATCTGTTCCTCTCTCTTTCCTTTTACCTTTAGTTAATTGATACTCTGGTGTACCCTCACAGCTCCACTTAACCGGAAGAGCATCTTCTTTCCAGGAGAGGGTTTGGATCTCAACTTTTTTAGCAACCATAAATGAAGAGTAAAACCCAAGGCCAAAGTGTCCGATTATATTATTGAGTTGATCTTTGTATTTATCTAAAAATTCTCCGGCACTTGAAAAGGCAATTTGATTAATGTATTTTTCGACCTCCTCCTCTGTCATACCTATACCGTTATCACTAATTGTGATTATTCCTTTTTGAGGATCGGCAGTAACACTAACTTTAAGATCGCCCAGTTCTCCTTTAAATTCACCGGAGCCTGACAATGCTTTTAGCTTTTGAATAGCATCTACACCATTAGAAACCAGCTCTCTTAAAAAGATTTCATGATCTGAATAGAGAAACTTTTTAATTATCGGAAAGATATTCTCTGTTGTAACTCCAATTTTACCTTTATGCATAGCTTATCTTTTTAAATTATTACTCAATGGAAATCAAATTACATACCATTTAAAATATGTCTTGATTTATATGACAAAACGACAGGACTATAATAAATAAAAAAGACCTGCACCGGATGATAATACCAAAAATGCAGGTCTTAATATTATAATTGCTACTTGTGTTTATTTGTCCAGCATCTCCTTCATGTAGGGGTAATAAATTTCTGTAGGAGAGATAAAGGTCTCTTTAACTGTTCTTGGACTTACCCATCTTATGAGGTTAAAGCTGCCTCCGGCCTTATCATTTGTTCCGGATGCCCTGGCTCCTCCAAATGGCTGCTTCCCAACAACAGCTCCTGTTGGTTTATCGTTTATGTAGAAGTTTCCGGCTGCATATCTTAATCTATGGCAAATTTTTGACACGGCAACCCTGTCCCTGCCAAATACTGCTCCGGTTAAACCGTAAGGGGATGTTGTATCGCAAAGCTCCAGAGCTTTATCCTCTTCGGAATCTTCATATATATAAGCTGTGAGTACAGGGCCAAAAATCTCCTCTTCCATGCTCTTAAAATGAGGATTTGTAGTGAGAATAAGTGTTGGAGCTACAAAATATCCGACAGACTTATCATAGGTTCCTCCGAATACTATCTCTGCATCTTTAGAGCTCTTTGCGTATTCTATGTATGAGACAATATTATCGAATGATGCTTCATCAATAACGGCGTTTACAAAATTTGAAGGATCGGTAACATCTCCCATTCTTGCCTCTTTCGACAGTTTAACAATTTCTTCTTTAAAATCGTTCCATATTGATGAAGGAAGATATATTCTTGATGCTGCAGAACATTTTTGTCCCTGATATTCGAATGCTCCGCTAAACGCTGCAGTAGCGACCTCCTTTGCCGGAGCCGATTTGTGTACAAATATGAAATCCTTTCCTCCGGTTTCACCAACTAATCTTGGGTAGGATTTATAGCTGCTAAGCTTGCTTCCGACAGTTGTCCACAATGTGTTGAATGTAGCATTTGAACCGGTAAAGTGTATTCCGGCTAAATCTTTTGATTCCATTAAGACCTTTCCGATGAGTGCTCCGCTACCCGGTAAAAAGTTAATAACACCATCGGGAACACCGGCTTCCATAAAGACCTTCATTAAGTAGTAGTTTGAAAGTATAGCAGTTGTAGCCGGTTTCCACACTGTAGTGTTTCCCATCATTACAGGAGAGAGATTCAGATTAGAAGCTATTGATGTAAAGTTAAACGGACTTAGTGAGAAGACAAATCCTTCAAGAGCCCTATACTCCATTCTGTTTAGTTGGTTGAAAGAGGAAACAGGTTGATTTTGATAAATATCACTGGCAAAAGCTACGTTAAATCTTAAAAAGTCGGCAGCTTCACAAACGGCATCAATCTCTGATTGGTAAATATTTTTACTTTGGCCAAGCATAGTGGCTGCATTTATAAGCGCCCTGTATTTAACAGTTATGAGGTCTGCTATTTTTAGCATAATTGTAGCTCTGATTATCCAGTTAAGATCTGACCATATTTTATGGGCATTTAATGCAGCATCAATAGCCATTTTAACCTCTTTCTCTGTTGCCTTGTGATATGTTGCCAGTGTATGTTTATGATTATGCGGCATAACGACTTTACCGGTATTGCCGGTGAATACCTCTTTACCTCCAATAATCAGTGGTATTTCAATTTGAGTATTTGATTGTCTTTTAAGTTCTTTTTCTAATGCTACCCTTTCCGGACTTCCTATTAGATACTCTTTGATGGGTTCATTTGCAGGGATTGGAAAATTGTAAATTGAATTATTCATACTTAAATTCTTATTTTTAGTTTGATTTTATATATCACAAAATTAACTAAACTTTAGAATAAAACTTAATAATTGATATCTTTACACTCGAAAAACAGCAAATATAATAGTATAAATATTGGATTATGAGTTATAAAAAATTGCATTACAGCTCATTAGTACTCGATTCTCATTGTGACACCCCCTCTCTCTTAACTAAAGGTTATGATTTGTCCAAAAGGTTAAGAAGAGGTCATTTTGATTTCTACAGGATGAGAGAAGGTGGGGTAGATGCTGTTTTTTTTGCAATTTACACCTCAGGAAACCTTGAACCCGATGCATCAACCACTAAAGCCTTACAGTTGATATCTGCAATATATGATACTTTAGAGGATAATTCTGATATAGCCTCTTTAACGTTAGACAGAG
>Ga0265293_10010715_pt1 | contig 12726 bp, 10 predicted proteins | sample Munlanlewell138R_FD_192505 | JGI IMG/M metagenome (GOLD analysis project Ga0265293, IMG submission 192505) | Leachate microbial communities from a municipal landfill in Southern Ontario, Canada - Leachate well 138R | ecosystem: Engineered > Solid waste > Landfill > Unclassified | place: Canada... | reverse complement strand
CCATAGAACGACAGGGACACCACCAGGAAGCGCAGGGTGGGGTCGGTACGCAGTTTGTGCCAGGCACCCGACAGGGTCATGATGCCGTTGATCATGCCACCCCAGGAGGGAGCCAGCAGGATCAGCGACATCACCATGCCTACGTTTTGGGTCCAGTCGGGCAGCGATGAGTAGTGCAAATGGTGGGGGCCGGCCCAGATGTAGACGGCGATCAGCGCCCAAAAGTGCACGATGGAGAGGCGGTAGGAATAGACCGGCCTTTCAGCTTGCTTGGGTACAAAGTAGTACATCATGCCCAGGAAGCCGGCGGTGAGGTAGAAACCTACAGCATTGTGACCGTACCACCACTGCACCATGGCATCGACTGCGCCGGCGTAGGCAGAATAGGACTTCCACATGGTCGCCGGCAGCGCCGCATTGTTGACGAAATGCAGCATGGCGATAGTGAGAATAAAGGCACCGAAGAACCAGTTGGCCACATAGATATGCTTCGGCTTGCGCTTGGCGATGGTGCCAAAGAACACGATGGCGTAACAGACCCAGACCACCGCGATGGCGATATCGATGGGCCACTCCAGCTCGGCGTACTCTTTGGTGCTGGTGTAGCCTAGCGGCAAGGTGATCACCGCCGCAACGATAATCGCCTGCCAGCCCCAAAAGGTGAAGGCCGCCAGCGGGCCGCCGAACAGCCGCACCTGGCTGGTGCGCTGCACCACCCAGTAGGAGGAGGCAAACAGCGCGCTACCACCGAATGCAAAAATCACCGCATTGGTGTGTAGCGGGCGCAGCCGACCAAAATGAAACCAGGGGCCAAAGTTCAGTTCCGGCCATACCAACTGGGCGGCGATAATCACCCCCACAAGCATGCCCACAACACCCCATACGACTGTCATGATGGCAAACTGTTTTACCACCTTGACATCGTAGTCCGGCCCTTGACCGGCCACAGCGATACCGTTCATCTAAAGTGCCCTTGCTGTCGGAAGTTCGAGCCTGTCGACACCACTCATTGCGTAGTGATATCGACAGGCGGTTTGGAGGGTTAGGGTGGATTGATTGTGACCGATTCTCTGCTCTCTACCCATGACTTGCATCAATCATTCGTAGAGAAACTCATCGGCCTCTGTCATCAATCAGCGCGCGATTATAGCAGAGTCCGCCCCTTATTTGCGGCAATTCGCATGCGCAGAGCGTTGAGTTTAATGAAGCCCTCAGCGTCTTTTTGGTCGTAAGCACCGGCGTCATCATCAAAAGTAGCGATCTTCTCGTCGAACAAACTATCTGCCGACTTGCGCCCCACTACCGTGACATTGCCCTTGTAAAGCTTGACCCGCACACTGCCGTTGACGAACAACTGGGATTCATCGATCAGCCCTTGCAATAGCTGGCGCTCGGGAGACCACCAGTAACCGTTGTAAATCAGCTCGGCATAGCGCGGCATCAGGTCGTCCTTGAGGTGCGCCACTTCGCGATCGAGAGTGATGGACTCAATAGCGCGGTGAGCACGCAACATCACCGTGCCGCCGGGCGTTTCGTAGCAGCCCCGGGACTTCATGCCCACATAGCGGTTTTCTACCAGGTCGAGGCGACCGATACCGTTGGCGCCGGCTACCTTGTTGAGGTACTCGAGGACCGTCGCCGGGCTCATGGCAACACCGTCGATAGCAACGATATCACCCTTGCTGTACTCCAGCTCCAGGTAGGTGGGCTTGTCGGGTGCAGTTTCGGGGGATACGCTCCAGCGCCACATGTCTTCCTCAGGTTCCACCCAAGGGTCTTCCAGAATCGCTCCCTCATAAGAGATGTGCAGCAGGTTGGCGTCCATGGAGTAGGGAGATTTTTTGCCGCGCTTCATTTCCACCGGAATAGCGTGGGTTTCGCAGTAGGCCATCAGCTTGTCCCGCGACAGCAGATCCCACTCGCGCCAGGGAGCAATCACCTTGACGCCGGGCTTCAGTGCGTAAGCCCCTAACTCGAAGCGCACCTGGTCATTGCCCTTCCCGGTAGCGCCGTGGGAGATGGCATCGGCACCAGTTTCGTTGGCAATTTCCACCAAGCGTTTGGCAATCAACGGGCGGGCTATAGAGGTACCCAGCAAATACTCGCCTTCATAGACAGTGTTGGCACGGAACATGGGGAACACGAAGTCGCGCACAAACTCCTCGCGCAGGTCCTCGATATAGATTTCCTTGACTCCCATCTGCTGCGCCTTGGCGCGCGCTGGCTCGACTTCCTCGCCCTGGCCAATATCGGCGGTAAAGGTAACAACTTCACACTGATAGGTTTCCTGCAGCCAGCGCACGATCACGGAAGTATCGAGGCCGCCGGAGTAGGCAAGAACGACTTTTTTGACATCTGACACGGGATGGCTCCTGGCTGGAGAGAGAGGGAGATGGATATTCGGGGCGGCATTCTACTGGTTTAGGGCGCGAAATTACAGGGTCTGGACAGGCCCCGTAGCCCAGGCATCCGCGATCCGGTACCATGCACCCCTTGATACACCACCAGGTACACCATGGACACCCTCATCATCACCCGCCCCGACGACTGGCACCTCCATCTGCGGGACGGCGCCGCGCTGGCGACCACCGTCACGGCTGCGGCCCGCCACTTTGGCCGCGGCATCATCATGCCCAACCTGACACCACCGGTCACCACCACTGCAGAAGCCACCGCCTACCAGCAGCGCATTCTTGCCCAACGGCCCGCTGACAGCCGCTGGCAACCGCTGATGGTGCTGTACCTGACCGACGCCACCAGTCCCAGTGAAATTATCCGCGCCAAGGACAGCGGTATTGTCTACGCTGCCAAGGTCTACCCTGCCGGGGCCACCACCAACTCTGCCGCAGGCGTCACCGACCTGAACCGCATCAATGCCGTTCTCGAGATCATGGAAAAAGTCGGCTTGCCGCTGTTGCTGCACGGCGAGGTCACCGATGACAGCATCGACATTTTCGATCGCGAGGCCGTTTTTATCGACCGGCACCTGAACCGCATTGTGCGCGACTTCCCGGCTCTCAAAGTCGTGCTGGAGCACATTACCACCCGTGAAGGTGCGCAGTTTGTCGCCGCCGCTCGCGAGGGCGTGGCAGCCACCATCACCCCCCAGCACCTGCTGTTCAATCGCAATCACATGCTGGCGGGCGGCATCCGCCCCCACTATTACTGTCTGCCAATTCTCAAGCGCAACACCCATCAGGAAGCTCTGATTGCCGCGGCCTTGAGTGGCAGCCCGCGCTTCTTTCTCGGCACCGACTCTGCTCCCCACGCCCAGCACCGCAAAGAAACCGCGTGCGGCTGCGCCGGTTGCTACAGCCATCATGCCGCTGTGGAACTGTATGCCGAATTTTTCCACCGCCACAACGCTCTGGACAAACTGGAAGCCTTCGCCAGCTTTTATGGTGCCGACTTTTACGGCCTGCCGCGCAACAGCGACACCCTCACCCTGACGCACACTCCCTGGCAGCTGCCTGACAGCGTCGCTCTGGGCGAGGAGAACATGGTGCCTCTAATGGCTGGAGAAACCCTCAACTGGCGGGTAATTGATGAGTGATCTTAATTTTGGCGAGGAGCTGGATGCCCTCACCACTCTCGGCAATCGTTTTCGTGGCTTTCTGCCGGTAGTGGTAGATGTGGAAACCGGTGGCTTCAACGCCCATCAGCACGCCCTGCTGGAAATTGCTGCTGTCACCCTGGACATGGACGATGACGGCCGCCTGGTGAGAAAGGAAACCGTCGCCGCAGCAGTCATTCCTCACCCCGACATGGCTGTCGAGCAGGCAGCACTGGACTTTACCGGCATTGACCCCAGCGACCCGGACCGCAACGCTCTGCCAGAAAAGGAAGCGCTCACTCGCGTGTTTCACAAAGTGCGTGAATGTGTGCGCGACAACGACTGCACTCGGGCAGTAATTGTCGCCCACAACGCCCACTTCGACCTGGGTTTTCTCAATGCGGCCTGCGAGCGAGCCGGCATCAAGCGCAACCCTTTCCACCCTTTTTCATGCTTCGATACTGCGACCCTCGCCGGGCTCGCCTTTGGCCAGACCGTACTGGCCCGCGCCTGTGCCGCGGCTGGCATCCCTTTCAGCAACCGCGAAGCCCACAATGCGGCCTATGACGCCGAAAAAACCGCTGACCTGTTCTGCCTTATCGTCAACCGCTGGAAAGAGTTGGGAGGCTGGCGATAAATACTGCTTGAGGCAGAGCGTTTTTGCCCATTGAGCACCGCTGCGCTCAAGGCTGTAACGGTGAAATACCTGTCGCAGCCTTGAGCCGGTCGAGAAACGGCACGCTGAAGGCTCGCGCCTTGTCGGCACCTTTGCGCAACTCTTCATCGACATAGCCGGGCTCTGCCAGCAGCCGCTGGTAATTGTCCCGCGCTTCTCGCAACTGCTCATTGAGCAGCTCAAACAGCCTTTTCTTTGCCTCTCCCCAGGCAATGCCGCTGTCGAATTCGCGACGCATCTCGGCTGTCTGCTCCGGTGTCGCGAAGGCACGCCAGATCTGGAATACCGTGGAGGTATCTGCATCCTTTGGCTCGCCGGGCTCCAGCAAGTTGGTCTTGATCTTGTTGATATGTTTCTTCAACTGTTTTTCTTCGAGAAACAGCGGAATGGTATTACCGTAGCTCTTGCTCATCTTGCGCCCGTCGAGCCCCTGCAAGACGGCCACATTGTCATCCACTACCGCTTCCGGCAGAGTGAAATGTTCGCCGTAGAGATAATTGAAGCGCTGGGCCATGTCGCGGGCCATCTCGATATGCTGAATCTGGTCGCGCCCCACCGGCACCTTGGTAGCGTTGAACATGAGAATATCTGCCGCCATCAATACCGGGTAGCTAAACAGCCCCATGGTGACGCCGTAATCCGGATCCTCTCCGTCGCCGATGTTTTTTTGCACGGCATCCTTATAAGCATGGGCACGATTGAGCAGCCCTTTGGCAGCGACACACGTCAGCAGCCAGGTTAACTGGGGGATTTCGGGAACATCCGACTGCCGATAAAACACGACATTGTCCGTATTGAGGCCAAGCGCTAGCCAAGTGGCGGCAATTTCGCGGCTCGACTGACGCACCATGTCAGGATCCTGGCACTTGATCAGCGCATGCAGGTCCGCCAGAAAATAAAACGCACTGTGGCCAGGATTCTGGCTGCCGGCAATGGCAGGGCGAATGGCTCCCACATAATTGCCCAAGTGCGGGGTACCGGTAGTGGTGATGCCGGTAAGGTAGGTTTCAGAAGTCTGTGTCATGATCGAATCCTGGATAATCTTCTGGCCGAGGGAATAGCGGGGCCAGCCCCCCTGCCTCAACCGCGACAAGGAATAAACTTTAGGCCCCGGTTTCTGCAATGGTCAGCGCGCCCGGGCGATTATTGAAGAGAGCAAGAATTTGCTGCAATGCCCAGGCATCTGCTACACCCGCCAGCTCGCGAATAGAGTGCATGGCAAAAGTGGGCATACCGACATCGAGGGTTGGCACTCCCACCTCGCTCGCAGTAATGGGGCCAATGGTGCTGCCACATCCCATATCGCTGCGGGTAACAAATGCCTGTACTGGCACACCGGCTTCGTAAGCCAATTGGCGAAAAAGTGCAGCGGTGAGGCTGTTTGTTGCGTAGCGCTGCTTGACGTTGACCTTGATTACCGGCCCTTGGTTGAGCAGCGGGCCGTGGTTGTCATCATGCCTGCTAGTGAAGTTGGGGTGGACACCATGGGCGTTGTCTGCCGAGATCATCAGTGAGCGGCCGATTACCCGAGTACGGGTTTCGCTGTCGGGGATTATGCGCTCCAGCACCGACGCCAGCATCGGCCCCTGCGCTCCGCAAGCCGAAGCGCTGCCGACTTCCTCGTGGTCATTGCACACCAGCAGCGCAGTCTCATTACCCTCGGCGGCCAGCAGTGATTCGAGGCCGACAAAGCAACTGAGCAAATTGTCGAGACGCGCCGACGCAATAAAATCTTTGTGCAAACCCACCAAGGCTGGCTTTTGCGTATCGTAGAAGTAGAGCTCGTAGTCGAGTACCTGAGCCCCGGCTTCGCCTGCCAGAAAGTGCTCTGCCAGCAGGGTGCGGAAATCTTCTGTGCGGCCAGGGCCAGACTGGAACAGCACTGGCGGGATATCCGTCTGGGCATTGATGGAACGATTTTCGTTAGCCTGGCGGTCGAGGTGAATGGCAAGACTGGGAATCACCGCTACCGGCTCGGCAAAATCCACCAGGCAGTGGCGCAGCTCACCTCGACCATCGCGATAAACAACTCGCCCCGCAATGGATAAGTCACGGTCAAACCAGGGGTTCAGAAGGGCGCCGCCATACACCTCGACACCCAGTTTGACGTAGCCTTTGGTAATCACTTCCGGCTGGGGTTTGACCATCAGGCAGGGACTGTCAGTGTGGGCGCCCACCATGCGGATACCCGTGCCCAGCAGCTCATGACGCCCCTTCACGAAAGCGATGATCGAGCTGCCGTTGCGAGTACAGTAGTAACCTTGTCCCTTTTCCAGTGACCAGTCGGCACCTTCATCGAGCTGCCGAAACCCGGCCTTATCGAGCATCGCCGCGAGATTGGCCACGGCGTGAAAAGGAGTGGGCGAAGCCGCCAGAAAATCGAGCAAGCGAGTATTGAATGCGTCGCGAGCAGATTCATCACTGCCCGCAGCAATGGGGTGGGAGTTCATCGACATTTAGCCTAGTTTCTTACCAAAAAGACTCGCAGTATACCTTATGGGTCGCTCTACCGCGGCGCCGTAGCGCCTGTTAGCCTTGCCCGTCTGCGCTGCTGGGTCTGGCACCCTTTCATCTCAAGTCAGCCAGATGACTGCCAGCAACACAACCCCAAGGATTACCCGATACCAGACAAATGGCATCATGCCAATGCGATTGATAACAGCGAGAAATACACCAATACATAAATAGGCGGTGATACCCGAGACAATGGCACCAAAAATCAGAGCGCCCCATTGCACCTGCTCCAGGCTCAACAACTCCACCCCTTTGAAAAGGCCACTGAGAGTAATAATGGGAATCGACAGTAAAAAAGAAAAACGCGCTGCCGCGACACGATCAAACCCCAGAGCTAACGCTGCAGTAATAGTGATCCCCGCTCGGGAAGTGCCCGGAATCAGGGCCAGCATCTGGGCCAAACCGATATACAGGGCCTCACGCCACCCCATCTGATCCAGGCTTTTAACCCGCGCACCTTTGCGGTCAGCAACTCCCAACAGCAACCCGAACACTATCGTCGTCGTCGCAATGACCGCCATTGAGCGCGCGTAATCCTCAACCAGATCATTGAACAATAAACCCGCCAAGCCGCCGGGTATGGTGGCCAGAATAATCCACCAGCCAAGCCTGCTGTGTGCCGTAGAGCCGCCACGTGAAAAACCGCGAAACCAGTCTGTTATCACCTTCCGCAAATCGTTGCGAAAATACCAGACCACGGCTGCGAGAGTGCCCACATGAACCGCGACATCAAAGGCCAGCCCTTGATCCTGCCACCCCAACAGCTGCGACGGCAGGATCAGGTGTGCAGAGCTGGAAATAGGCAAGAATTCGGTTAGCCCCTGGATCAGAGCCAGTATTACCACGTGGAATAAAGTCATGGCGGGTTACCTTGCTGTACGGCCGGTAATCTTTACAGAGAAACATTCACGGTTGGCGAATTTTCTCACGCTTTTTCCAACTCACTTCATTGCGGAGATAAATCAGCTCTACCTCATCGACGGACCGCGCGCCTGCGCGCAATAATTCAGCTTGCGCCAGTTCGACGACGCAAGCAGCATCCGGAGTGAGAGCCACGTCGATCCGGTCGGCGCTGAGTCCCTCCATCAGGAGCGGCCATCCGTCCCCTACTCCCAAGTCGGGCCTGGCAAGACCAGAGTCTACCACTTGCCGGGGACTTGCGATCTGATCGTCGATCAAGGACCGCAGCCTGTTTTCCTCATAGCGATACAGACCCCAATAAATTTCATTCATGCGCGCATTGAGGGCGGGCAGAATACAACAGCCCTCAAGCTCCGCCTTGCGGGCCCCGGCCAGTGCCAAGGCAGCGAGTGTCGAGACCGGTATTACCGGCAGATCAACCCCAAACGCCAGCCCCTGAACAACGCCAAAGCCAATGCGCAGCCCAGTAAAAGAGCCGGGACCTGCGGTAAATGCCAACGCATCCACCTGCGCCAGCGAGATACCCGCCTCGCTCAGCAGCTCATCCACCATTGGCAATAATAAACGAGTGTGTTCGCGTGGAGTAGAAACAAATTGCTGGGTAATGACTCCACCCCGACACAGAGCGACGGAACAGGCCGTTGTAGCAGCATCCAAAGCGAGAATCGTGGTCATTTTCAGCCTATGAAAAAATCCCCCGCGATAGCGGGGGGTTTTTGTCCGTGGACAATTATGTCACTCTTCAGTCGAGCTGGCCGTCGGCTCAGTCGAGGTGGTCGCCGATTCAGTCGGGGCTGCCGCCTGGGTAGCAGCCTTGGGCGGACGACCGCGTCGACGGGGTGCTGCAGGTGCAGCTGTAGCGGCCTTGGGCGGGCGACCGCGACGAGCGGCGGGCTTGGTTGCCTCAGGAGCGGCCTCTGCTGTTGAACTGGCAGCCTTGGGAGGACGGCCGCGACGGGCTGCGGGCTTGGCTGCCTCGGAAGCAGCATCTGCTGCCGAACTGGCGGCCTTGGGGGGACGACCGCGACGAGCAGCGGGCTTGGTTGCCGCAGGAGTGGCCTCTGCTATCGAACTGGCAGTCTTGGGAGGACGGCCGCGACGAGCCGCGGGCTTGGCTGCCGCAGGAGTTGCCTCTGCTGTCGAACTGGCGGCCTTGGGGGGACGACCGCGACGAGCCGCGGGCTTGGCTACTGCAGTTTCACTGGCAGCTTTAGGCGGACGCCCCGGGCCACGAGCTTTTCCTGTAGCCAACGCTTTCGCTTTAGCCTCCGCCGCTTTCTTCACAGCCTGAATCTTGTCGGCTTCAATTTTGTTCAGCTCTTTTACCTGTTTGGCAATCACTGCCTTGCGAGCACGGAGCCACTGGGCCTCAAAGCGTGCCATAGCTTTTTGCAGCTCTTTTTCAGCGCGCTCTTCCAGGCGCTGCTCCAGAGCCGCCACCTTGGCTTCGGATTTTTGCTCCGCGACCGCCACTTTCGCCAACTCTGCCTCTATACGCATTTCGATTTTCGCCTGACGCAAGTCCTGGCGCAGTCCCTGGACCTGGGCGGTAAGATCTCGCGCATTGTCGCGCGCTTTGACCACGGCAGCTGTGGCAGCTGCCGTACCGGTTCTCGCAGCACGCTCACGCGCCTGGCTCAGCCTGGCTCTGGCGGTGGTTTCTTTTTTCACCGCCGCGGCAATTTTTTTCTCGATGTCATTCACCAGGGATTTCGCCTTGGCATCAGGGCTATCTACAACTTTTGTACGTGGGGTTCGCTTTGCCGCGGATGCTGTTCTTGTTCTTGATACTGTTTTTTTCGCAACTCTAGCCATTGATGTTCTCCAAGGTTGGAAAAAGAAAAATGATTGCAACTACTGAACAAATTTTATTCAATAAAGCGCAAACATTCAAAGAAAAGTTTTGACTTCAAGTCATTAAATGCCGATTGAGAGCGTCAATAGAGATTTATTCATACAAATAACGTGGTATTTCTCTAATACATTTCATCTTGACTCCTCAAACCCTGAAAACACTGACCAGCTTTCTCTCTCAGAGTTTCCAGGCATGAAGAGTAAATCGTCGAATAATAAAAAAGGGCCCTGCGGCCCTTTTGATAAATACAACATCTTGTCATAGCACAGATGTTGTCATGCAGTCTCAGCCCAGAGCCTCGATAAGTCGCTTTTCAACATCGGCAAGAGTACCGACACCAGAAATAGCTTTATAGCTGGGTGCAACCTCTGGCTCACGGTTTTCATAGTCCTGATAGAACTGGACCAGCGGCTTGGTTTGCTCATGGTAAACAGCAAGACGCTTGCGCACCGTCTCTTCGCGGTCGTCCTCCCGCTGCACCAACGGTTCACCCGTCTCGTCATCGGTTTCAGCCACCTTGGGCGGATTGTGCTCCACATGGTAAATACGGCCGGACGCTTCGTGCACTCGGCGGCCGCTCAAACGGCTGACTATTTCCTCATCGGCCACATCAATTTCAATCACTTTGTCGATGGCGATACCGGCATCAATCAAGGCCTGTGCCTGGGGAATAGTGCGTGGAAAGCCATCGAACAAGAAGCCATTGCCACAATCGGGCTGCTGAATGCGCTCCTTGACCAGGCCGATAATGATATCGTCCGATACCAGACCACCAGACGCCATGATGCTCTGAGCCTTTTTGCCAAGTTCAGTACCCGCTTTAACAGCCGCCCTCAGCATATCGCCAGTGGAGATCTGAGGGATCTGGTACTTTTCGGTGATGAATTTAGCTTGTGTGCCCTTGCCGGCACCCGGAGGGCCAAGGAGGATGATATTCATGAACGGGTGTTCCTGTCTGGATGGGTATCTTTGAAGGCGGCAAACCTTACACCCATTTGGAATTGATCACAAGATAGCCACTTGTTTCAGAGCAACCAATTGCAGGAAAAACTGCTGCGCTGTCTGACTCGGTGCTGGTATAGCCAAGCTCGGCAATACGACTAAACGCATGCCTTCACCCAAGGTGAAACGGCACAGTGTGTGTGAACGAAAACGCTATGCCAGCAGGCCTTTCGCCTCTCGCCACACAAGATCCAGCGCCTCGGCATCACGGCCGGCGAAGGTCTCTCCCCGCGCAGCGAGTAATTGTTCCATGCACTTAAAGCGCCCCTCAAACTTTAAGGTGGCGCGCCGTAAAACAGTTTCTGCATCCACTCCTGCGTGGCGCGCCAGATTGACGCAGCAAAACAACAGATCGCCTAACTCATCGGCAATCTCCGTTATATCCTGCGCGGTAATGGCCTGTTGTAGCTCCTCTATTTCTTCGCGGGTTTTTGCCATCACACCTTGGATTGATGTCCAGTCAAAACCCGCCCCAGCTGCCCGCTTCTGAATTTTCTGCGCCCGAACCAGAGCCGGCAACGCTGCCGGAATATCTGCCAGCAAGCTGCTATGCCCCTTGCTCTGCCGTTCGCCAGCCTTTATGGCTTCCCACTGGCTCTTTACCTGGTGCTCATCAGCGTCGCCGGTGGTGCGGCGACTGGCCAAGGTGCCAGCGGGAAAAACATGGGGATGCCTGGCCAACAGCTTGCGCACAATACCGTCCACCACCGAGGCAAAATCAAAGCGCCCCTCCTCCTCCGCCACCCGCGCATAAAACACAACCTGAAACAGCAAGTCCCCCAGCTCTTCGCCGAGATGGTTGTAGTCGCCGCGCTCAATAGTGTCCACAACCTCATAGACTTCCTCGACCGTAAAAGGTACCAGGCTGGCAAAGTCCTGACGGATATCCCAAGGGCAACCACTGTCCGGATCGCGCAGACGCGCCATCAGGGTGAGTAGATCATCGATAGTGTAGTGTGACCGCTCACTCATGCTCTTTGGTCTCCTCAAAGATCCGCTCCACATCAATAACGTTAGGAATACTGCGCAGCCGGGTGATCAGGATGCGCAAATCTTCGATACTACGCACTGCAACACCAACGACAATATCCACTTTGCCGTGCCGGCTTTGCCCCGAGTTAATGGAGGAAATAGACAGTTTCAAACGATCAATTGTCGAGGTCACATCGCGGAGCAGTCCTGAACGGTCGTAAGCTCGCACCCTGATCGGTACGAAGTACACTTCCGTCGGCTCCCCACCCCAACAGGCCTGCAACACCCGCTCGGGACGTTCTGCCTTCAGCCTCAGCAAGCTGCCACAATCGTCGCGATGGATGGTAACGCCCCTGCCTGAGGTGACAAACCCGCTGATTTCATCCCCCGGCACCGGGTTGCAGCAGCGGGCAATACGCGTCAATAAATCGCCGACTCCGTAAATATAAAAACGCGAATCGCCATAGCGTGCAGCATGGGGGCGATGGGTAATCAACGATACCCGGTCCGCCCCCTTTGGCTGCTGCCCGCGAGCTGCACGCAATACTTGCTCCACTTGAATATCGCCAGCGCCAACAGCCGCATATAAGCCCGCAGTGCCTTTTTTATTGAACTTTTCTGCCAGCGCATCGAGGTTGACATTTTTCACACCCAGCTGGCGGAAATCCCGCTCCAGTATGGATTTTCCTGCGGCAATATTCTTGTCTTGATCCTGCCTTTTAAACCACTGCTGCACCTTGGCTCGCGCTCTTGGCGTATGCAAGTAACCAGACGAGGTCGACAGCCAGTCGCGACTGGGCGACTCGTTGCGACCTGTAATGACCTCCACTTGGTCAGCGGTATGCAAAATGGAGGTGAGTGGTGCGATACGCCCATTGATCTTGCAGCCTCGGCAACGGTGCCCCACCTGGGTATGGATGCGATAGGCAAAATCGAGCGGTGTCGAGTTGGGCGGCAAGTCGACGACATGGCCCTCGGGAGTAAATACATAAATACGGTCGGGAGAACCCTCGTGCTTGAACAGGTCCTTAACGTCCTCACTGCCAATTTCATCGTGCCATTCCAGCACCTGACGCAACCAGGCAATCTTGGATTCGTAACTCTGCGTCGCCGCCGATGAGTCGCTACCCTTGTACTGCCAGTGGGCACAGATGCCGAACTCTGCCTCTTCATGCATATCGTAGGTGCGGATCTGGATCTCCACGATCCGGTGGCGAGGACCGATCACTGCCG
>Ga0265293_10010713_pt1 | contig 12728 bp, 16 predicted proteins | sample Munlanlewell138R_FD_192505 | JGI IMG/M metagenome (GOLD analysis project Ga0265293, IMG submission 192505) | Leachate microbial communities from a municipal landfill in Southern Ontario, Canada - Leachate well 138R | ecosystem: Engineered > Solid waste > Landfill > Unclassified | place: Canada... | reverse complement strand
AAGGCAATTAGGAAATTTAGAATAATCATACATCTCAATGCCTTCTTTCAGATCCACGAGTATCATCTCTAAATTATTAGAAAAAACCAATAAACTTTGAATTATACAATTGAGCAAAACACTTTTTCCCATATCGCTTTCCCCGGATATAAAAACATGGTTTAATTTAGACAGGTCCTCAACATATATATTTTCTTTCTCATCTACTCCAAGGATAAAAGGCAAATTCTTTTTCTTGATATCTGCATACTCAATATACTGCTCCAAATAGTACTTAGAACTAAACTTGGTCTTTGTTAAGAAGTAAATATCAATATACCTTAGATTCTTTTCTTGTTGCCTTATTTCGGCTATCTTGCGATTAAAAAACAATTCTAGTCTTGAATGTTTTGAGCTTATATCCTTTTCTGTTAGTTCATTACTAAAAATAGTTATAAAGTCTTTCTTTACGGATAACACATCTATTTTATTATCATACATCTCTCTAAGTTTCTTGTACTTATTATTTAGTAGTTTTATTCTGGTCCTCTCTCTATGCTTTTTCAGGTCTTGGATGAATCCATAACAAGAGAAAAAGGTAAAAGGAGAAATAAAATATAGTACCGGGTGTAATTTATACCCCCAGATAAAAAGACATGTTATAATAATACTTAGACAGTATATTACCTTTACTGTTTGCGTATTGAGTATTTTCTTGTATCTTAGAGAGGTCTTGAAAGTACTCAATACTTGTTTAAATGTGAATTTAACTAAATTCTTAGCTATGTATACTATAGCCTTGAAAAGATGATCCATAATTATTTCGTAAATATCAATTTTCTTTTTCATAATTTTATCCTTTCACCAATGACTCAATACCATCTAAAAATATTTTCCCGAACTCAACCAGGTAACTTGGATTATATGCAATAGCCGCAAGGATACAACATAATACAAATAGTCCTATCATCCCTTTAAAGCCATGTTTTATCAATCCCCATAGCAACACACATATCAATACAAGAGATACCAAACCACCAACAAAATTATTATCAAATATTTTCATTCCCGTGCCCTCCAATCGTTAATAAATATTTTCCGTTCTTATCCTTGCTAATAGTAAAATTGCCTTTTTTAACTTGTTTTCGATATTGCCGTTTTACATGTTGCCTATATAAGTACTTTACAAGGCTTATAACCGCTATACTAAAGTACTTCACTATGTTGTAGATTATCCTGAGACAAAAATATGTAAATTCGATTATCATGTCGGCTATCATCATATCCCTCAATCCTCCTCGCATTTTGAACAAATTCCATCTTCATTTAGGCAATATTCACAGGTTACTTTACTACAATACTTACATTCCCTTTGTCTCTTAAGATCAAAAGACTCTTTGCAGACCTCACATTTAAATCTATTTAGGAATCGCCGTAAATATTCATTTTCGGTAACTGTCTCAATATCATCTAAATGAGGATTGTTAGTAATATAGTTTACACATCCTTGATGCCTACCATCAAATAATATGACTCCCTTTTCATCAATTACGAATCTTCGCATTTATAACCCCCGCCCTTCTTCTAGATCCCAATCCTCAAAATACTCAATAAATAAATTATTAATAAGATTTATTCTTCTAGTATTCAAAAACTTAATGTCTATTTCTAGTGTGCTTTTGTCCATTCGCGGGCTCGTATTGCTTGCTATGATATACATTTCCCTGAAATATAGACTATATACAAGCCGTAACGGTAGCCCAACTACTTCAATACACCAAGCGTATTTATCATGATAAATTTTTTTGATTCTTGGCTCATAATGTTGGAATTCATCATCAAGATATATTTTCATACACCTTACTTTTTCTCGATATTCTAATTCTTTTTTTAATGTCATTGGTTACGCCCCCATATCATTTTATTAATGTCTTTGTTCCAACGGTCTCAATTAATCCATCAAGCTCCAAAGCTTTTTTTATTTCTATTATCTTATTCTTAGATAAGCCCGTAATATCCATCAAAGCTGATATCGATGGGCACACGTTGTCAATGTTATGGTTTAAAATTGCCCCTTTGATAATTTCCTTGTCTTTGTCTTGGACAAAATCAGAGAGCTCCAAAACTTTTGAATCATTGTTATACCTTGAATCATCAATTGAATCTTTGTCCATATCAATATTTTGTGTATTTAGTTCTCTATCTTGCTTATAAGTTAATTTGATACTTGAATCTTTGTCCATGAAAGAATTATATCTATCATTGATATCTTTTATGTATTTATATGTGAAATTAAATATAATCTTTCCTAAAAGGCCTTTATAAATACTATTTCTTTTAACAAATACTATGTTTAACCTAATTACAAAGGATAATTCGCATATAACCAAAATAACTACATCAAAAATTATGCATAAAATAAGGTTCAGAAATACTATATATCCGGAATTATCCGAGTTATGAAGGAATATAAAGTTAAAGCTAATACTTACTATCAACAAAAACACTTGCAACATACTTGCAATACCGATATATTGAGGGGCTTTGTTATATAGATACGGTTTAAGGCACGATATAACAAGTATTGTAAGTTGTGCAAAGGCTACAAAGGCAATATATGTTACCATTGTTAATATTGTATTTCTATACTCAAGCCCTCCGGCGATTGTCGTTAATGTCGTTACACAAGTCATTATAATGGCTAATAAAAGCAGTATATTGCTTATCCTTTTACGGATAGCAGGTTCTTTAAGTTGCGCCTTTAATTGCTTAATTTCAAGTAAATTAGGTATAAGTCTTTTTCTGTTTTCCAATACTCTTTGTTTGTATTCAGTTTTGGCATTATCCCGGGCAATTTGTTTTTGTGCCTTTCTTTCGTAATGCTTTTTGATTTGTTCCTCATTCATAAAAAACATTATTTTACCCCCCAATACTTTTTAATTTGCTCAATAGCCGTTTTGCTATCTATCTTTCCATGTAAATATAAATTAGTTATGTTTTCGCCCTGTCTAGAAGGTTTTAATCCCTCAATTGCCATTGTTGCCTTAACATTATTTTCAATCTTTTTAATATCAAACATTAAAAATTCCTCCTTTACTATTCTTGAGGAATACCTGTATAATAAAAATACATGGTAATCCTTTGGGGTTATTTGGTTGGTCAATACCTAATCTTTGATCGGTGAGGGTATTGGCCTTTAAATTATTTTATATATTCTAAATTGCAATAAAGAGAGTCGTAAAACTCGTCGTCGTACTCTCTTTGTTCATAATTTAACGCCTGGGGTGGTTTATAAGTCTCTCCTTGTTGCTTATCCGGGAATGAATATTTATTAACTACCGCGGCTATAAAGAATCCTTGTTTGCTTTTCATACCCACGCCCTTGAACTTAGACCAATTATCTAAATAATAATTAATAGTATCTGGATTACTTTTATTTAATAAATAACTAATACCTTTCAAGCTTATTGAGCCTATTTTTTTATCAATTTTTTCTTTTAGTTCATCCACAACAACAACATTTTTTTGATTTTCTCCAAATTGGTTGTTGTTGTTTAATTCATTACTTAGTAAATCATTATTTATTAATTCATTATTTAGTAGGACGTGATTATCCGCATGTTGATTATCCATATGTTGATTTTCAACATATGGGTTTTCTCTAATTGGCGGGTCCATTTCTTGATTTTCAACAATTGGCTCAACGTCACTATTTTCAAAGGTTTGTCTGGTTTCATAGATAATATATTCAAACTTTTCAAATCTGCCTTTATTAGTTCGAGTAATTTTCTTTTCTATATAGCCCGCGGTTATCAATTCCTTTATACCATTTCTTACCGCTGTCTCGCCGTCAATACTAGAGTTAATCAAATCGCAAATCATAATACGCCAATTATCAGGTTTAGATAACAAATATAATAGTATCCCTTTAGCTTTAAAAGATAAGCCGGTATCATTTACAAACTCTTTGTTTAGCATTATATAAGGGTTGTTTTTATCTTTCTTAACTCTCATTATTGTTTTATCGGTCATGTTTGCCACCCCTTTTCATGCTAATAGTACGAGGGTTTACATTTAACCTATCCAGAGGGTTAAACTTTTCAAAGTCAATTTGTAAATCCGGGCTAAACATCTCAACATACTCCCTAACGGTACTCATAGACGTGTGGCCCAATATTTTTTGAAGTCTAAACAAGTCCCCGCCGTTTATTATCCAGAGCTTAGCGAACGTGTGGCGGTAAATATGCAAGCTCCCATTGAAAAAGCCTTTTCTTATATTGTATTTTCGCATTGCTCTGCTTAGGCTCCAAACTTTCATCGGGGTGCTATCATCATTTACAAATAAAAACTCGTCTTCGCTTTTATGACTTCGATATAATAAATATTCATTTAGAACATAAGACAAATTTTGAGACATAGGTATTAAAGCCTCGCGTTTACCTTTTTTGTTCTTGATCTTTATTATTAAGTTGTCAAAATCAAGGTCCGATATTTTAATATTAATGACTGTGCTTGCCCTATTACCTGTTGCAATAAGATAATTGGCAATAACCCAATTACGATATTCGGGAAATATACACTTTTTAACATTGGGCTTTTTAAGTAATACTTCTAATTGCTTTTCGGTAAATGTTTCTTTTACTTTCTTTTCAGCTTTTATGAGAATTATTTTTACGGGTGGGATTACATCAATTTTAGACATGTAATTAAATATAGCTCTTAAACCCCTTAGACGGGTATTTACAGACACCTCAGAAATGTTGGGTAGGTCTTGTAGGTGTAAGTTGTAATCATCAATAAGCTTTTGGTTAATACTTTTGAGGCTTTCATCCTTGTGAAAAGTCTTAAAAGACCTAAAAGACTCGGTATAATAAAGTATTGTTGCCTCTGATAAGTTTTTAACTTTGCAATATGCTATAAATTGGTTAAAACAATCAGTTAAAGTAATTCCTTTTTTCATTTTCATAATATAACCCCTTTCGCTAGTCAGGACGATTATAGTATAAAAATATCTTGTAACTCAGACACATAGCCACCGAGAGGCTTTTTTTGACTCTTAATCAGTGGGCCTTGGGTTCGAGTCCCCAATGGCGCATTAAACCTAGAAGACAATGAGCTATGCGACGGTGAGACGTCGCATGGTTAAAGTTTTTACAAGATAAGTTTTATATGGTCTTATGTCCTAACAAATGGTTTTAAACTTATTTTAATTTAAATAAAATGGAAAGTCAAGGTATTTTAGACAAATTAATGTTTTACCATTGAGCGGCCGCAATATAAGTCTTTTAACATACAACCTTTATATTAGCGGGGTTTAAATAAACTTTTTCATAAAAAGTTTGGTTTCATATTGCCTTTTATTCGCCTGAGGTTGCCTCTAGAATTAATTTTAAAAGCATTTAGGTGTAAAGTTATCTCTTGATATTTAATGGCATTTAAAAAGGCAATTTAAAAACTATACAGAAAAGGTTTAGTTTCATATTGCCTTTTATTCGCATGAGGTTATCCCTAGAATTAATTTTAATATCATTTAGGTGTAAAGTTATACCCATGATATTTAATGACTCTTATTTTTAATTTTAAACGCTTTTTCTTTAATTTTAATATAATTTACGGTTAAAGTTATATTTAACGGTTCTTGTTGTTAATTGTGAACGTATTTTCTTTAATTTTAATAAATTTTTCTCATGGGTTTTCCATTTCATGTATTTTGGTTTCTCATCATGAAATAAATTTAACCCCGTTTTGGCTTCGATCTTATCAAGTTTATGTAGCACATATGCAAAGCCTTTAGCACATTGAGAGCTTTTATAATTTAGTTTATGGCAATTCCTGCAGGCATATCGGCCATCAACTAGATATAATATTAAAAATCTTTTTTGACAGTTTGGGCAGATGAATAGCAATCTTTCCCCTCGCCCTGTCTTTTGAAAAGTTATGGGTATCGTTCCATACTGGTCCTGAATATATCCGTTTTCCTTTAATTCTAGATGGTCGTATTTGAATTCCCTTGTATGCAATTTTGGGAAAAGCTCTAAAGTCCTTTTACTCATATGGCTATTTCTAAAATGGGCTTGCCATAGGGCACAGATGATGGGTAGAAAAGGTCATCCGCATATACACCATCTTCAGCAAAAATATAAAACCCATTGAAGTCCGTAATTATGCCACTCATAACATTTTGAATAATTTCCGTTACGTCCCAATTTTCATATTCCCCATCAACATTTAAATGATAATCATAAATGTTAGAGTCTATCGTCGGTAGGGTGTTGTAAGTTACTGTTGAGGCGTCCCAAGCGGATTTAATATATTTAATTCCGCTCTGTAAATCCGTAGCGATTAAGGACCTTTGCCTTTTTAATTTTAATGTTGCCTTTTTAATCGTTCCAACTAAAGAGCTAAGATTAAAATTTAATAATATTTCTTGATGATCCGAAGAATCCCCCCAGTATAAACTTAAAACGCTTGCGGCTCCATAATTATCATCAGGGTAATAATTGTATACATAAGTATCCCCAATAGGGTATAAAACGGTATGCCCAAATTTACCCCGCCTTTTTTTCTCTCTTAAATTTGCGCCATATGGCATATTAAGCACCACCCTTTGAAGCCATATAATTAATTACGGTCGCCGTTGTATCGGCTATTGCCGAAATTATTCCCCTAACATTATTTCCATATTGCCCGGACATTTCATAAAATCCGCCGTTTGCTGGTAGGATAATACCTTTATTTAATACTGCTTCGGCTTCTAATCCAAGCGTAATATCAACAGAGCCATAATTAATTAATACCGCATACGTCCTATCGGCATTTATTGGCAGTACTTCGGTTGAAGTAGTCCCAACGGTTGCCGTGCCTTGTATTGTACCTGCCAAACTATTGAAATTATTCATATAAATCCCTCCCCCTCTAATCCAATTATAAGCCTTAATAATAAATAAATCTAGTATGAGTAGTAAACCCCCGCCTTCTATATTCAAGGCTTGCGATTAAATACGATATAATAAATTATAGCCTAAATAATAAATAAATCTAGACAAGCGAGTCGATTTCAAAAATAATTAAAAAACACATAGAAAAGGGCGCTAAGTTGAAAGCCTTGCTATCAGCGGGTTACAAAAAGCCTTATAACGCCCTAATATCAAGGCTTTTTTGTATACGGGCTTTTGTAGCGTTTTTATATAGCCTTATCTTATTAATGTATCGACTAGATAATTTCCTGTTAGACTTTTAGCTTTTGAAAAGCTCTTACATAAAATGGAACAACTTAATTATATCGTATGCCCTTTTATTGCTTTGATATTAGCCAGTTTCAAAAGATATCTAATTTTTCTTTTTTCCTTTCCGCATATAGAGGCGGTTTTTAATTCGGGAAAATATTTTTGTAATAATCCCTTTTTGAAAAAATCAGATAAAATACTTTGATTTCTATATTCAAGTTTAGTAATGAAATGCAAATCCCGGTTATCCATATTATATAATATTGTCGTTTTATACTTGTTTGAGAAGATGATTATAAATTCCCTTCTTGGATACTCTTTCAATGTAAAGTAGTAACAATTATCTTTGTTCGGTTCGCATTCTGTTGTATTAAGTATTTCAAGTAATTTATTTTCTCTCATACACCCACGCCCTTTCTTTTTGTTTTTCCAGTTATGGAAATTAATTACCAATTACCCTATAATTAATTATCTGCCGGATATTTATAGAACGGTTGTTCTTTGCGGGTATTCTTGCGGGGATTTTGCGGGGGTGTTTGCGGGTATAATTTTGAATATACCCGTTGATATTAGCGCGTTTTAGATTCTTTTGCGGGGTTGCGGGTGTATTTTTGATGCATCCTTTATAGCAATATATACTTTTATATATATATTATCTATTTTCATATAAAAATATACATATTACTATTTTTATATGAATAATACACCCGCAACCCCGCAAAAAGTCTCGTAACAATTAGTAACACTATCTTTGGAGGGCGCGGGTGTATTTAAAAATCATACCCGCAAACACCCGCATACCCCCGCGGGCTATTTCCAATTTTTTAACGCGATGGCCCCTCAACTATAAAAAAAATATTTACGGGTACTTTGCGGGTAACTATACGGGTAACTAAAAAAACCCCGTAACGCACTAACATCAAGCCGTGATTGCCTTTTTATACGGGTACTTTACGGGTACTCCCCACGCCTTTCTAGACCTCTGGTGACAATGGATAGACAACATTTTTTACGGGTGTTACGGGTACTTTTTCTTATACTTTACTATTACATATATAAATATATTATTATTATTATTATTATTATTTATATAAAAGTACCCGTAACACCCGTAAAAAGCTTTGAACCCCTTTATATTAGAAGTCTAGAAGGGCGTGGGGGTACCCGTAAAGTACCCGTAAAGTACCCAGACTTGCCCGTAAATTTACCCGTAAAAAAAGAGGCTTCATGAAGAAGGCCTCTTTTTTACAAAGTATAAATTCGTTTTTCTTGCCGAATCATATTTCTGAATTAATTTAAATTTTTTCAGCCTCTGAGCAAATTTATAATTGCTATCAAATAAAGTCGCAAATTCGTGAGAAAGATTATACATTTCTTTCGCGGTTAACCATTCGCCCGTATACAGGGCGGGGGTTAAATCAAAAACACTCTCCAAACATAATAATTCTGCGGGTTTGGCTATGTATTTACTGTTATTTACCTCTATTTTTGATATTTCATCAAGGGTGAACCAATACCGCTCATCCCGTAAATAGCAATCATAAATATATCCCCATAGCTCAACATAATTTATTTTTAGTTCGGTATTAAGTTTTGTTGTAGTAAGCGTTGGGTATCTGCGGGTCCCTGTTAAATCTTTTAAAAAGTCATGATCGTTAGTAGTACCACACATTGACATTCTTCTTAACATAGTTGTGGGCTCTTTATCATATGGCATTCGTATTTCGTCTTTTGGACTTGTTATATACCCCTTCATCATTTCTTGGTCTGACTTTTTAAATGTAGATGCTATTTCCCCCGCTTCTGTTAACCAATGCGTGGCTGCCTTTTTTAGATGGTCCTTGTCTGATATATCGAATCCAAGAATTGTATGAAAATATTCCGCCCTTAAATTACCAGGCAATAAACGTGCAAACCATCTTGATTTTTGCGCCGACTGAGGACCCTCAAATACTAGCATAAATTGAGGCGCTTGATTTTCATTGTCTCGGTCTTGGTCATCAAATGAGCCTTCTCTTTTGCATACCATCCACACCATTTGTAATAATTGGTGTTTGACGTACCATTCTTTGAAAGTATCAGGGGATTCTATTGTACCAATCAAATCCTTAAAGGCCTTATTGCTAGGATTTTTAATATATTCCGAATGCGCCCCCTTTAAAAAATCCTCTATGGGATTATATTTACTGTCCCTCGCTATCGCCGTTAAGGTATCAATTAATCGTTCTTTTGTTATTTTAAGATTATGTTTAACACAACAATCCAATATTTTTGCCGTATAATCTTCTAATTTCATTCTTGTATCTTCACCATTAATAAAAAGCTCGTATCTAAGCTTAATTACATTACATTTGAGCAATATTTTGTAATGTAATAATAGGCGCTCAATATTTTCTCTTACGGGCATCACCTCAAACTTAGTAATTTTTGGCTTATCCTCTAGTTTATTATACTTTTTTAATGTAATTATGACATTGCTTTTACCATCCTTGTAGGAGACCAGCACAAAATTTTCATTCCATTGGACCCGATGGAAATCGGGATTATCATTTTGCATAACATAACCCGGCAAATACCTGTCCCTTAAAAGTATTTTGGCCCCTTGCATATTTATTTTTTTTGCGAACCTTACAACATCTATGGGATCGATTAACTTAAAACCGCCATCTATTTCTAACCCCACCGTACAATTTGAACTATAGTCAATCAATTTATTATTATTAACCGTTGAGCGCTCCAAACTAGGGGTATTACCAGCGCCAAATGGGCTCATACCCTTTCCATCAAGAGTGTAATCTAAAAAATCGGCTAAAACATCATCGATATCTACGTTTTCGGCTATATATTCTGTGTCTGGATCGGTGTATGGCTTGCCTTTATGCGCCTTATTCTCCGGCTTCTTAAATGTATTATAGAATCCCAATATATCCGATTCTTTAAGGGTTATATCCCAATGGTCGTTATAAGGATCTAGGGTTAACGCCACAAAGTGTTTCGTATTGTTAAAATACTCTATACCTGGGAGTTTCTTATCGTTGGTTTCTATGTCTACATCGGTAAACTCGGATAACTTACGTGAGGCATACTTTAGGCCGATATCAATTATAACCGGAACGTGTTGCCCCCGCCTGCTTGAACTATTGAAAGTAATACTTTTCATCTCCTCAGCCTTATCCAATATGGCTTTAAAGAATGCCCTTGGCACCTCTTTGCCATCTAACAAAGAGTTATCTAGGTCCAGCCATCCTATATTTCCGCCCATAGGATAATAACCTATTCCAAACTCTGGGGTTAATTTTTCTAATGCTTCAGCAAAAGTTAATAAATGCTTATCTGGGTTAAATAATGGTGCATTTTTTTCCTTAGCTTTTTCGACATCAGTAAGTCTTGGATGGAAGTTTCCATCTACACAAATAAATGGCATTTTATCATCTTTGCCTGTTTTCTTATTTTTAACCATTTTCCAAAACAAAAATTGTTTTTCATCTCCAAACAAACCCCTCGCCCTATCTTGATTTGTTTCTTTATCCGTGATAGGATTAACATAAATTGAGGATTTCGACGATGTTGTGCTAAGAGCCATTGTGTTACTATATTCCGGGGTTGGTGATTCAGCCCCTTTGATGTATTCATTCATGCCATAACCTCCTTACATTCAACTAACCGTGTTAGTTCAATCATTTTGTCCTTGTCGGATTCAAGGAAATATATGTTATCATTCGATACCTGCGCCCAATCTACTAGATCATTGGTTGTGTATGGCGAATTGGGCATCATAACAAAATATTTTCCTTTTTCAATGTGATACGCAATAAGTATATTTAACAAACGGGATTCTTTATACATACAATGAGCGTATAGCCAACCATCACATTCTGGTATTTCCATAAAAAACAATTTATAATTAGCTTTCAAAATTTCGTTAAGTTTTTTTTCTATGCAGATACTTATCGCTTGAACCGCTCTTATCGCGGTTCCTTTCTTCAAACAACAATTTTTATGCATTATTCCCACGCCCTTTTATGATCAATGTATCGCCTTTACGCTCTAGGATAACCCCATGATGTAATCCTAAATCTTCAACAGCTACGGGCGGGATACAAACCTTATAACTGTTACCATTAACGTTTAGAGTTCGTTCTACCTTAAAATTTTTGCTTTTGTTTGATACTCCTGGGCTTCCTCTGTGAAAAAATCTATCGAATAATTTAGTTGACATATTCAACCTCCATAATAATTATTTATACTTGTACCCCACTGAAAACAAGAATAACAGGGGTATACACATTATAATATCACGTTTTTACAGGTAAAGCAAGAACTAAATACCGGCAAAGCCGCTATATACTTGATGTTTATCAAGTACTATGCATAATAGAAAAGGCGTGGGTTAAATACGGCATTCCCCTAAAATCTAATTGTTAACAATCTAGTATCAAAAAGTATACTTTAAGATACTAAAAATCAAAGCCTATTTTCAACGTTTCAAACGTATCAAATAGTATCAAATAGAGTTTTGATACGTATCAACAAAAGTGTTGACATTTAGATACGTTTTTGATACAATATTAATATAATAAATTTGGGGGTGCGGCACTAATGAGAATATACGGATATCATAGAACTAGCACGAAAGAACAACATCTAGACCGAGGAATAAAAGAGATTAAAGATTTTATTAATAAAAATAATTTGACTATAGACGAAATGTTTACCGATCAGCAAACCGGCAAAAATTTTAATAGACCAGATTATTCTGTTTTGAAAAGAATAATTAAAAAAGATGATGTATTAATTATTAGCGAACTTGATAGACTTGGAAGAAATAAAGAAGACACATTAAAAGAATTACAATATTTTAAAAATAAGGGTATAAGAATAATGATTTTAGAGATACCAACAACATTAATCGATATGACTAAAATGGATAATGTAATGTCAAAAATGATGATGGAAACTATAAATAATATGTTGATTGAAATGTATGCTTCATTGGCTCATGCAGAAATGTTAAAAAGAGAAAAAAGACAAAGGGAAGGTATTGAAGCGATGAAAGCCAGAGGGGAATTTAATAAATATGGTAGACCCGGGATTGAAATTAATGACGAATTCAAACAGGTATACAAAACATGGAAAGCCGGTACAATCAAAGCCGTTGAAGCTATGAAACAATTAGATATGAGCAAAGCAACATTTTATAGAAAAGTCAAAGAGTTGGAGGGGGGTGAAAACGTTGGATAAAACTATTACATTGAATATTGTTGAGTTTGAGACAATAAGAGAATTGGTCAAAAGCGCATTGAAAGAATATAAGGACCACACAAACAACATTAACCCGGTATACGAAAAGAAAATAGAAAGATTAGAAGGTATATTAAAAAAGATTGGCGAGTAATTACCCCCCGCCCCTAATTTGATATTTACCATTAAAAAAGTTATTAGCGAATTTTTATAACTCGCTAATAACTTAATTTTTAATTCGTTGCTTATTGATCGAGAACGGATCCGTTAATCAACTTACTT
>Ga0265293_10010712_pt1 | contig 12728 bp, 9 predicted proteins | sample Munlanlewell138R_FD_192505 | JGI IMG/M metagenome (GOLD analysis project Ga0265293, IMG submission 192505) | Leachate microbial communities from a municipal landfill in Southern Ontario, Canada - Leachate well 138R | ecosystem: Engineered > Solid waste > Landfill > Unclassified | place: Canada... | reverse complement strand
AAGGCACGAAAGGCTATAAAAAATCAAGCTGGTTCTATAAAACTAAAAAAGAATTTTTCGTGAATTTTCGTGGTTTTCGTGGTTCAAAATTTAAAAGCACGATAGGCACGAAAGATTTCAACGAATAAAGAAAGAGTTCTTCGTGGTTCAAAATTTAAAGACACGAAAGGCACGAAAGGCTATAAAAAATCAAGCTGGTTCTATAAAACTAAAAAAGAATTTTTCGTGAATTTTCGTGGTTTTCGTGGTTCAAAATTTAAAAGCACGATAGGCACGAAAGATTTCAACGAATATAGAAAGAGTTCTTCGTGGTTCAAAATTTAAAGACACGAAAGGCACGAAAGGCTATAAAAAATCAAGCTGGTTCTATAAGACTAAAAGAGAATTTTTCGTGAATTTTCGTGTTTTTCGTGGTTCAAAAATTTTTCCATCAACAACGTCTTTTTTTTGTTCACCGTACCACTGGGGTCAATAGCCCTCATTATAGATATTGTCACAGCAGTTATAAGTATAGCCTTACAAAAACAGCTAAGCTAGCAAAGCGCTAAATTTCATGAAACAGCTATTTCACTGGTTTTTTGGCAAAAATTGCGACAAAAATCTTACATATACGCTACAAAGTGGCATTTATAGAATAGATGAAAAAAACGCTGCATCTTTCTTTACTTTAGGCATGGTATATGCGTACACTATTTAGTGAAGGAAATTGTTCCTTCTCGTCATAGCGGCCAACTCGGCCATGGCTAGGCTTAATCCAACGAGAAAGGAGAAAACGAAATGTCAGCACAAAAAGTTTCGGGAGATTGGTCGGTACGCAATATCCCTGCGAACAAAAAATCTTTAAAATGTCCCCATAACATGAATCCCGTCGGTATAACGCTGCATAACACAGCGAACAGTGCACCTGCTAGTAATGAAATTAGCTACATGCACAATAACAATACTTCGACTTCCTACCACTTCGCGGTAGATGAGAAAGAAGCGATTCAAGGCTTACCGCTTAATCGCAATGGTTGGCATGCAGGGGATGGGCGAACTGGTCGGGGTAACCGTCATTATTTAGGTCTAGAGATTGCTCGCAGCACAGACAAAACGCCTGGCCGCTTTGAGATGGCTGAGAAGCGCGCCGCTGCGGTTTGTGCAAAATTATTAGGCCGATATGGCTGGGGCGTAGACAATATCAAGGCACACCGCGAGTTTTCGGGTAAAAACTGCCCACACCGCACAAGCATGCAAAGCTTTAAATCCTTGGTTTCCCAAGCCTTAGGCGGCAAACTCACGGCAAGCCCAAGTGCAACGCAAAAGCCCTCCAGTACAGGGGGAAGTTCAAGCGGTGGTGGCAAGACTGCGACGGTAACCTGTAATGCTCTAAACGTTCGCGCGGGCGCGGGCACTGGATACAAAGTCCTTGGCACCCTAAGCCGTGGACAGAAAGTCAGCGTTAAGGGTGAGGCTAATGGTTGGCTCAACATTAACTACAACGGTAAAAATGCTTATGTGTCTAAGAAATACACAAGCGTCAGTACCGGCGGCGCAAGTGCTAGCCCAGCACAACAAGCCCCAGCGAAAGCACCATCAAGCGGTGGTGGCAAGACTGCGACGGTAACCTGTAATGCTCTAAACGTTCGCGCGGGCGCAGGCACTGGATACGCAATAATCGGTAAACTTAGCAACGGGCAACGAGTAAGCGTAAAATCAGACGCAGGTGGCTGGCTCAACATCGATTATAACGGAAAGAATGGCTATATCTCCAAACAATACACCTCTCTTGCTGGGGGCAGCGCAGGTGGCTCTGGAGGTCAAATCACCTCCACTGGTAAACGACAGTTACTCAGAACTAGAGATGTCGCCGCTATTGAGAGCAGCCGAAAACAAAAACAAGTTCGAGACCTCAAAACAGGTAAAACCTTTAACGTTTCGTGGGCTGCTTCACCCGGCTATCACACGGACTGGACCCCGATGACTGCAAGCGATACCACCGTCATCAAGAGCCTGCTCAGCAGCCGCGCACCTAACCACGCGGACTGGGCAAAAACAAGCAGCTGGAGCTGGGACGGTCGACCTGGCGAAATCCAACTTAGTAACGGCGCAAAAGTCGCTGTAGGCTTCCACTTAAGACCGCATGCTGCCATTATGGGCGGAAGACCTGGCTATCCACTTGCGAACAAGAGCAACACACGACCTAGCTCTGGATGGGCACTTGGTGGGCACATGTGCATGTACTACGGAGACTCCCCAGGCGGAACACAAAGCTGCAATACAGCGGCAAAGAACGCCGTCAACATGTAGCGCCGATGAGCTAAATTTCTTTAGCGCTGGGCTGCGTTTAGCTTAGCGCTACTTTTTTCTTAGCGCTGGGTTACGTTTAGCCTAGCGCTACTTTCTTCTGGAGTAATGATGAAAAAAACACTTCAAATTTTCGTCCTCTTTAGCTTCGCCCTCAGCCTTAGCGCTTGCGATATGCTTAAATCAAAACTCCTTGGCGAAAAAGAGCAAGCACAGGATACATCCCAAAACAAAGAAAACGGCGATGATAAATCAAAAAGCTCTAAAGAAGACGTAGAAAACACCAAAGCCGTTGCTCCCGCAGCCGAGGCCGAGGGAAAAATCGATCGCGATGAAGCGCCCAAAGCCTACTCCAAAATTCAAGGCAAAGGCTTCCCCATCCCATCGGATCCAGAACCCATCGCCTACGCAAGTGAAGAAGCCTCCGACTCAAACGACGTGGTTCACTATACCTACGTCAACGACTTCCCAACCGACAAATACAAACAGCAGCTCAAGCGCGCTGGCTTCGAAAACGTCCACGGCGACATCTACTATAAAAAAGGCGCCAACGCACCATTACTCGTGGGAATTACCGAAGGTGAAGGCGAAGTCGTCATCATCATGTCGCAAACGCGCGACCCCGATAACCGCTACGAGAACATCCCCGACCGCCGCATACCCTATCCACTAGAGAAGGGTGCATTCGCCGCCGAATTTGCCACCTTCACTCCACCAAACGAGGCATCAAACTTTAGCGTTTACAGCTATTACCCCCTGTCAAAGAACTTCGTCGCCGACTACAAAAAACGCCTCGAAAAAGCTGGCTTTGTTAACACACGCACCCCTGAAAGCCCTCTCTACGTCAAGCAGGAAGCCGATGTTGAGCTTAACGTCTACATTGATATCTTCGAGAACGAAGCAAGCGAAGTTCGCGTCCAAATGTTGGTGGCTCGCATAGAGCGGGATTAAAATCGCTATTTATCTTGCTTAGCCCAAAATTTCGCCTTTGCCACCCATAGAGTATACGATCCTTTTGTTTGGGGGGGATGTTTCCCCCTCGGCAAAGCCTCCGCACAAAATGTAGCAGCGACTGCATTATAAAATGCGTTGTTTCGCCTATACGGCAAACCACCGCATTTTATGCATTCGCAGCTTCTTTTGCGCGGGGGTCTTTGCCTACCCCCTCGCACGCAAACAAGAAGGTATACTCCCAACACGCGCCGTGTTTTAGTCAGCCCTCGGTACTTTCATATGAGCACTAATCCCAAATGTCGCGAATTTTCGCAGCGTTTTCACTTAATCCATCTATTAAAGTTCTACGTCTCAATCAGCGTATTTTTACTCGTCAGCTGTTCCTGTGGCCCAACGCAATCGCGTGAAGCTGAGCCCACAACTGCGCCAATACAAACAGCCGAGTTAACACGCACACCGCCTGTACAAGCGCAATGCGAAAGTCTCATCGAAAAGGAGTCTTTTTTTAAAGGCAATAACGCGCTAAGCGAAGCGCACAGCCTGTTTTTGGCTAAAAGATGGGGGAAAGCTGCTACAGCATTTGAAGCGGCGATTACAGAAAGCAAAGCCGATACCAGTAATCCACAACTATTAAGCGCAAAATTACTCTGTGCTCTAGCCTTCTACCAAAGCAAAAACTACGAAAAGGCTCTTGTCTACTTCAACGATATTCTCGCCGCCGACTACCTAGCTCTTGAGTCCTTCGTTGAGAACGCCGTGATCTCGAGCTACCAAACGCAAAGCTATGAAGAAACTTTGACGCTCACAAAGCGCTACCAAAACAATTCGCTCATGCAGATTTATGAAGGTATGAGCCTTGTCGCCTTAGGTAGACACAAGGAGGCGATTGAACAGCTTCAAAAACTTAAACGCTTTCCCAAAGACTTGCGTATTGAAGCACTGGAATCTATGGCCGTAGCTCATAGCGCGCTAGAACAAACACGGGCAGCCTTACAGAGCTTAACACAGATCTACGAGATTGATCCCAAAAGCGAGCAAGGCAAACGCGCGCAGAGCCAGATCCTAGCCATGAAAGACCAGTGGCCCGATGATTTTAGGTTCCCGCCCTCGCCTAAAGCTGCCGATCCCCAAAAATCGCAGCGCGAAATCGCGCTCTCTCACTTCAACGCGCATCGCTCCGAAAGCGCAATAAAATCCTACCAAAGCCTACTAAAATCCGATAAACGCAGTAAAAATACGCATTTTATTTGCGAAGACTTGTTTTACATCGCGCGTAGCTATGTAAAACTTCGCTCCCACAAGGCAAGTTTACCGTATTTTAAAGAAGGAATTGGGAGCTGCGAGAATACGGATATGCAAATAAAACTACTTTACGCCGGCGCGCGCGCGGCGTGGAATTCTGGCGAATACGACTTAGCCATCACGTATTACCAAAAAATCGTTTCTGATTACCCCAAGCACTCCTACAGCGACGACGCCATGCATTTTGAGGCACAAATACTGCTATCTCAAAACAAGCGAGATGAAGCTATGGCGGTACTGGAGCGCCAAATTCAGGTCTATCCAACGGGTGATATGTATAAGGATAGTTTGTGGTTATTGTTCCTACACCGTTATGAGGCAAAGATGTGGCAAGAGGCTATAGATTTTGCCAAAGCGCACGCCGACAACACAGGCGAGAACGATCAGTACAGCCAAGGACGCTTGGCATACTTTAGCGCTCGTGCGTACGAAGAATTAGGTGAGCGTGAGAGCGCTGTGCGCATGTATGAGGAAGTGATGCAGCGACACCCCTTGAGTTACTATGCGATGATCGCATTTGGCGCCTACCATGCGCTCGAGGCGCAAAAGGCGCAAGACTGGCTCAAAAAACACAAACCTAGTAAAGCAAAACCAGAACAAGCTCAAGAATACTGCTTTAGCGAGATCAGCCAAGCGCCTGAATTCACAGAAATAAAGACACTAACAGCACTTGGTCTATACGAGCATGCCCTCGATAAACTTTCGGCACTGAGTGACGGCGGCGAAGACAAATTCACGCGTGAAGCACAACTAGCCCGCTCCATTCTGCTCCAAATCATGGGTCGGCACAGCGAGTCGGCGCGCACAGCTTACTCGATTCTCGCCCCGAGTACCGACCTAGAGTCGCAGCAATACAGCGCTTGGATTTTGGCCTACCCACAACCTTGGTTAGAAATCGTTAGTGACGTTAGCAAGGGTAACGACGATCTATTTTATACGAGCTACGCCATCATGCGAGAGGAAAGCTACTACAACCCGCGCGCTGAGTCATGGGCAAACGCACGAGGCCTCATGCAGCTTATGCTCCCAACCGCGCAATCAAGCGCAGCCGACGCAGGCGTTCCCAAACCCGAGGCGCAAGATCTCTTCAAACCCGAAGTTTCGATCCCCATCGGTACTGCTTACATCGCCAAGCTTCAGCGTATACTCGCGCCAAACCCCTTACTCGTCCTTCCAGGCTACAACGCAGGACAAGGAAACGTCGGTAAGTGGATGAAACAAAGAGCAGACATTCCCCTCGATCTTTTCGTAGAAAAAATCCCCTTTAGCGAAGCGCGCAATTACGCTAAGCGCGTCTCTACCACGCTGTGGCGATACCGCTGGTTGTACGACGAAGCCATGCCAAAACCCGTCAATGCTACAGTTTTGGTTTCCAGCCTATAAACCACAAGCTAGGAGTTAAGAGCATCGCGCGACAGAGTAGCGACCTCGATATAAAGCCCGCGTGCACTCAGTTTTGGGCTTTTTAAGGAAGCTCTGAACAATATGAAAATTGCCAAAAAAGTAGCTAGAGAAAAACAACGAAAGCCAGGTGGGTTTTCAAAATAAAGTCTATAAATTCAATAATTTACGCACAAAGCGGGTTCTAAGGGCGATAGCCCTTAGACGGGGTTTGGGGCGGTAGCCCCAATGAATCAGAGTTTTTTAAGTTAGTTATAAACAATCGCTTCGGGGGCGTTACGGGGGGCTAGCCCCCCGTAGAGGGGGTAGTGGCAAACCCGCGCACAGCGCGGGGTTGACACGTAGGGGGAAACTTCCCCCACCAAAACAAAAACCGCGAATTAATCAGAGCACCCCTAAGCGTTTTGCCAGTTTGAGTTTACTAAACTGAGTTTTGGCGGCTAATAAATTTTCTAAAACCCGAGAAACAGCCATGCAGGGTGCTACATGCCTGCACTTCGCGGGTGATGCATGGCGTGTATTTGCTTTAATCGCTCGCGCGAAACATGGGTGTAGATCTGCGTGGAAGAAATATCAGCATGCCCTAACATCTCTTGTACCGCGCGTAAGTCAGCGCCGTGGCTTAAGAGATGCGTAGCAAAAGAGTGACGCAGTTTGTGGGGGGATATATCTTTATTGATTTGGGCGAGCTGCGCATAACGCTTGAGATTTTTCCAGAAACCTTGCCGCGTCATTGCGCCACCACGCCGGGTCACAAAAACCGCTGCGATATGACGCGCGCCGTAAGCCGCTAACAGTTCACTACGCGCGAAATCAATATAGCGCTTTAACCAGTGCATCGCTACTTCACCAGTGGGCACTAAGCGATCCTTAGAGCCTTTGCCGTGTATGAGTATGCAGTTGCGATCCCAGTCTATAGCTCGCTGCTCAAGAGCGACAAGTTCGCTAACTCGTAAACCTGTAGCATACAAAAGCTCTAGCATTGCTCGGTCTCGCAAACCTTCAGGGCTATCGATTTTAGGGCTCTCTAGTAAGCGTTCCACTTCGGCTTCGCTGAGGTAGATCGGGTTTAATTTTGCGAACTTTGGCATCTCTACCAATCTGCATGGATCGTCCGATATCCACCCTTCTTGCTGTAAAAACAGGGTCCATCGCCGCAAACTCACTAAGTTTCGCGCGAGTGAACGCAGTGAGAGCGCTGGCGGAAAACTACCTTCTAAACGCGCCTCCAGATAGGCACGAACGATGTCTTCCGATAACTCTGTGCATCTCACGACTCCGCGCTCTTGTGCAAAGTCGACGAAAAAGCTCAGATCGCGCTTGTACGATGAAACGCTATTCTCCGCTAAGCCGCGTTCAACCGTTAAGTAGTACGAATACGACGCTACGGCGCTGCGCAATGTTAAAGTGCGCTCTTTTCCCATGCCTTTGTTGACCTTTTGTGCTATATGGTGTTGCGACGCGCAAGCTAGCGCGTAGAGACTAAGTTTACGTAACAAAGAGTATGATGCAAAATTTAGACATAGCACTGCTTTGGATCGACCTCGAAATGACGGGGCTAAATCCTCAGATTAACCACATTATAGAAATTGCTAGTATTATCACTGATTTAGAGCTCAACATCATAGCAACTGGGCCAGAGTTTGCGATTTATCGCAGCGAGGATGAGTTGAACACGATGGATAAGTGGAACTGGGAGCACCACACGGAATCTGGGCTAGTAGAACGGGTGCGAAAGTCCAGCACCAGCGTTGCGCAAGCGGAAGCGGCAACTCTAGAGTTCCTACAAATTTACGCAAAGCCGCGTAAAGCCATTCTTTGCGGCAATTCGGTTTGGCAAGACCGGCGCTTTTTGAACTCCGAGATGCCAACACTCGAGGAGTATCTGCATTATCGGCAAATCGATGTTTCAAGTATCAAAGAGCTTGCCAAGGCGTGGTTACCCGAACTCCCGAAGTTTCAAAAAAACAATGCGCACCGAGCGCTTGACGATATTTTAGAATCCATTGAGGAGCTGCGCTACTACAAAGAAAAAATCTTTTTGCGCCTTGCTGATTAAGCCACCAATTTCACCTACGAGAGAATATTAAAAAAGCGCTGAAGCATTTGGGCTCAGCGCTCTTTTTTTTAATCTCATGAATACGTCGCAATCTAGAAGTTTGCACCGATCTTAACGCCAGCGCTCAGCGCATCGGCACCAAACTCGCCTTCAAGGCCAAGGACGAAGTAATCTGCCTTAAGCTCCAAACCAGCGAAGCCACGATACATGTACTGTGTTTGACGACGGAAAACCGCTTCTTTAGCAGCCGTGTCGTTACCCTCGCCCACAAAAACAACAATCGGTCGGCTACTTGAGAAGTTGGTCAAGAAGCTAAAACCACCATATGGAGTAAGGCTGACTAAGCCACCAAGCCCAAAGGTGTATGATAGCGCTAGATCAGCATTGACGTTGATAAAGCTCAAATCGGGAGCACCGATTAGCGTGCCCACGTGCGCCCGCACAGAGATATCAGGCATGAACCACCAGCCCTCAGTAAACGCCCAGCGCAAACCAGCACCAACATAAAATAGTTCACTATTGGCAAGCCAATTTACAATACCTTCTAACTCAAAGCTAAAGGGTAGACCTTTACGCACGTGCAACTGAACCGTAGCAAAAAGGTCGGGAGCCGAATATTTACCATCATCACTTGGCGTTTGATTAACATTCTTGTTAATGGCTCGCCAATAACTTGCATCTTCTAGAACAAAAGACATTTTGCTCTCGACAGCAATCTCAAAACCCGCTTGACCAAGCGTGCTGGCAGGCTGAAAATGCATAGGAGCGAGCAAGGAAGCATACACGCGCGCTAAACTTCTAAAGTCCTTCACCGCAGGGTCACTATTGTTTATACCACAAGGTGCGCTGGCATCTCCGGTACAAAGTCTAGATAGTCTAAAATCAATATCTCCCGCGCTTGCTTGGGTAGGCGCAAAGACTGCGAAAGCAAACACAGCAAACATCGCTATCCAAATGCGCCGCATCAACACGATATTTCGTTCCATAATACACTCTCATTCAATAAATTTTTTCGGACGTAGCGAACAGTCATATAAGCCCGCACTAAACCCCACTAAGATTTAACAAAGCATAAAAAAAGCGTCAAGCGTTGTAAAGCTAAGTTTCGTTCTCAACGGCTAGGCACTCGACATTGAAAATATAACATGTAAATTAAAGCTGCCTCGATTTTTGGGCGTCGACTGCTGGGCCCAGGGCATCCGCAAAGTCGTATATTTGGCTGTTTTTAAGTTTTTTATGGGGGGGGGGAAGTTTCCCCCTACGTGTCAACCCCGCGCCGTGCGCGGGTTTGCCACTACCCCCTCCGCGGGGACACCCCGCGACGCCCCGTCCAGTTTTTGGCGAAACAGGACTTTGCGGCTGCTCTACTGCTGTGCTCGCCCCGTTGCTCGCCTTTGAGCCTAGCTCTAGGAGGCAAGGAAAAAAGAAGAAAATAAGAAAAAAAGAAAACAAAACACCTTGCTTCCTTAGCGAAGCAAGTGGCAGCGCCCCAACCATAAAGCATAGTTTCCCCAAGTCGGCTTTCTCCAAAGCGTAGCAAAAAATCCACAAGCTTACCAAACATAACATGCCAATATCTATTTATTCAAATTCAGAACTAAGTTTTAACGTCGTTCAGCAAGAGGACATTGCGCTTGCCCAAGAGATCTTTGAGCGCAATTCTGTCTACCACAATAGCGTCGTACACAAGTCGCCGAGTGCCATGGCAGAGGCGTGCTTTCACTCTCAAGCACCAGCGGTAAAGAACTCACGTGTCTTTAAATATTTTTTGCTCATCGATATGCCCAAGCTCGCGACGAAGCCTGTTGCCGTTCTTGATCTTTTCGTCGGTTTTCCCAACTACAAGATGGCTTCTATCGCTACTTTGCTCGTACGCGAGAACCTGCACCGTAAAGGAATCGCGAGTAGTATTTTGGCAAGCTTGCCGCAATTTTTGCAACAAGCCCATCCCGCTTGCACTACGCTCTCAATCTCGGTTACTGACAATAACGTCGCGGCACTGCGCTGCTTAGTTAAAAACGAATTTAAGCGCGTGGATAGTTTTCTGAAAATTGACGCCAACGATAGAGAATACACGGCGCTGACGTACAGAAAATCTTTTAAGGAGTAATGACTTTGTAGGCATTCACAGAAATTAAATGGGACGTCGCGGGGCTAGCCCACCTCCCCAAAAACAAAATAACCTTCAACATTAAACGCAAAAAAGCATGAAATTAGCATCAACAACATCGCCCGCATTATCATATTTAGCCTCAGAACTTCAGTGGTTGCGCCTGCGTTTGACAACGAGTCTACGTGAAATGCAATCCATCGGCGTGCTGCCCGGCGCCGAAGCCTATAGGGTGGGGGCGGCGATTTATCCGCAAGAGGTGGAGGCGCGGTTGCATGAGTTGAAGAATTTAGCCTTTGACCGAACCGAAGCGGAGGTCTTGGCTAAGTCGGAGCTTTTTGAATTTGAGCGAACGCGTCACAGCTTGTTGCCAGACACCGACGAGGTGCCGTTCCACTTCCCCTTAGCCTATTTGCGACACCAATACAGCTTGAGCGACGACTTGTATACACTTCTTTTGTTGGTCGCAGCTCCAGCCTTTAGTCCAACGTTCCCGCGGCTTTACGGCTTTATACAAAACAATTTTGATCGCCAGTTCCCGACGCTAGCGCTCTATTTAGAGATCTTTGCCAAACCACAGGATTATGCGGCGTACGCAGATTTACTCGACCCAAGTTCGACGTTAATGGCCAATAAACTCATTGAGTTGCGACGCTCATACCCGCATCTTCCCTTGATCTACCAGCCTTTGGCGCTGCCTACGCGTATACAAAAATTTATCGCAGGTGCCCCCTACATGGAGCCCAGTATTTTGCCTTATACGGAGTTACGCGAAATCGAAGGAAGCTCTGCCCCCCTACTGTTATCCGAAAAATATGCGAAGGCTTGGCAGAATGTCATGCAAAAGCTCGAACATTACAAAGAGCCAGCGTGGAGAATGCCGGTTACGTATATTACGGGACCACACGGTGCGGGAAAACGACGACGTGCGCAAGATATCGCAGCACTGCTAGGTAAGAATTTGCTCTGCGTCGATATTCGCTCGCTCTACCATGGGTTTGAGGCTTTTTACGAGGGTTTAGCGACCGCGATGCGCGAGGCTGTACTGCAAAACGCGATTTTGTGCTTATATAACTGGGATGACCTGATTTTACCAACGACTGCGGAGGACTCAAAGTTTCATGCCGAAGTTTCGTCGCTACACCAACAGGTTTGCCGCTTACTCGATATTGAAATCGCTAGCTGCAACACCACCATTGTTATATGCAGTAACAACTCCGTTTCATTCCCCCCGCGTTTAGTTGAACGAAACGTCGAGCTCGTGCACATCCCCTACCCCGATCATCGCAGTGCCTACGCCCTTTGGTCCGCGGCCTTGCCCGAACATCTGCGCGATAAAGACTGCGACATCAAGGCGTTCTCCGAAAACTTTCACCTAACACCAGGGCAAATCATTGGCGCCGTCAACGAAGCAGCCTTCCGCTCCCAACCCTCAAACAGCATCGACTCTGCAGAAATCATCGCCGCCGTTAAGGAGCAAATGCGCCACAGGCTTAGCGAACACGCAACACTCATCGAAAAGAATTATCGCTGGGAAGACCTCATCGTACCCCGTGACGTCGAAACACAGCTGCGAGAAATCGTGAGTCGCTACAAATACAGAGCAAAAGTCCTAAGCGAATGGGGGCTAGGCGATCGCTTTGGCCACGACCTCGGGCTGTCAGCACTATTCGACGGACCGCCAGGAACGGGAAAGAGCATGTGCGCTGTTCTCATAGCCAATGAAATAGGCATCGACGTATACCAAGTCGACCTCTCACGTGTTATGTCCAAATACGTGGGAGAGACGGAGAAAAACTTGGCACAGATCTTTAATGAAGCAGAGAACGCTCAGGCCATGCTGCTGTTTGACGAAGCCGATTCGCTCTTTGGTTCAAGAACTAACGTCAAGAATTCTAACGACAAATATGCGAACCTTGAAGTTAACTACCTTTTACAGCGCATTGAACGCTTCCCTGGTGTTGCCATTCTCACCACCAACTTCCCCGCGGGCATCGACGAAGCATTCGCACGAAGACTCTCACTTCGCGTTAGTTTCCCCAAACCCTCAAGAACGGAGCGGGCAAGACTTTGGGCTTCCATGCTCAAAAACAACAAGCTGCCTAAGGATAAAATCGACTACCGAGACCTAGCCAACGAGTTCGAAATATCGGGTGGCTACATTCGAAACGCTATACTGCGAGCAGCCTTCATTGCCGCCGCAAACGACGAAGTTATTACCCAAGACACGCTCTATACCGCTGCACGCATAGAGATGAAGAGTATGGGAATGTTAGTGTCCAGTATCAATGGCTAGCACTCACTAAGCCATGAACAATGCAAGTGCAAGAACACGCTTTGCGCCACTCTTCGGGGAAAAACCACGAAAAAACAATCCCGTCTCTTATGGAAGCTCTGCTTGTGGGGCGCTGCCCCAAACCCCGCTTAAGGAAACTTTGATTAATTGGGGCTACCGCCCCAAACCCCGTCCAAGGGCTTGCGCCCTTAGAACCCTTTTTTTCTTTGCAATTTTGGCCTATTTCGTCGTCGGCGGCTTCATTTGACGCGGTCACGACCTTTTTTTCTTTGCAATTTTGGCCTATTTCGTCGTCGGCGGCGTCGTTTGGCGCGGTCACG
>Ga0265293_10010711_pt1 | contig 12732 bp, 12 predicted proteins | sample Munlanlewell138R_FD_192505 | JGI IMG/M metagenome (GOLD analysis project Ga0265293, IMG submission 192505) | Leachate microbial communities from a municipal landfill in Southern Ontario, Canada - Leachate well 138R | ecosystem: Engineered > Solid waste > Landfill > Unclassified | place: Canada... | reverse complement strand
GCGGAACTCTGGTGAGGTGGCCGAGCGGCTGAAGGCGCTCCCCTGCTAAGGGAGTATAGGCTAATCCCCTATCGAGGGTTCGAATCCCTCCCTCACCGCCATAAATAAACCCCAGCAGTCGCTGGGTTTTTTTACGCCTTTTTTCAGCGAAAATAGCGATGATTTGGACTCTGGCGCTGTGGTGCCGGTGCGGCCGTCACACCGGAAGGTCCAGCCTTCCCTTATCTCGATCAAAAAACGGATTGGCGCAGTTCCGCACTCCTCAGGCGCCGAGATAGGCTTCCTTGACCCGCGGGTCTCCCAGCAGCTCTTTGCCGGTGCCCGCGAGCGTTATCTTGCCGGTTTCGAGGACATAGGCCCGGGAGGCGATGCGCAGGGCCATGTTGGCGTTCTGTTCCACCAGCAGGATGGTGGTGCCGGAGCGGTTGATGTCCTCGATGACGCCGAATATTTCCTGCACCAGGCGAGGCGACATGCCCATGGAGGGTTCGTCGAGCAGCAACAGCCGCCCGCGGCTCATCAGCGCCCGGCCCACCGCCAGCATTTGCTGCTCGCCCCCGGACAGGGTGCCGGATGGCTGGTGCTCCCGCTCCTCGAGCCGGGGGAAGAGGGCGAAGACGCGCTCGAAGTCGGCGGTGACCTCGCTCTTGTTGTGGCGCTGCCAGGCGGCGAGGCGCAGGTTCTCGCGCACCGTCAGGTTGCCGAACACGCCCCGGCCCTCGGGCACGTGGGCGATGCCGAGGCCGACGATGCGATGGGCGGGTATGCGCTTGAGATCCCGGCCCTCGAAGACGATGGCGCCGGTATAGGGCACGAGCCCTGAAATGGCCCGCAGGATCGAGGTCTTGCCGGCGCCGTTGGCGCCGATCAGGGTAACGATCTCCCCGCGCGGCACGGTAAAGGAGACGCCGTGCAGGGCCTGGATACCGTCGTAGTGAACCTTGAGATCGCGCACCGCCAGTTGCGCTGTGGCGGCGTCGGTTGCCGTGGTTGTCGCATTCATCCGCTCATGCCTTTCATCCAGTGGCGCCAGTCATCCGATGGCGCCGTCGCCGAGGTAGGCCTTGAGCACCTGGGGGTCGTTCTGGATCATCTCCGGCGCTCCCTCGGCGAGGGTCTGGCCGAAATCCAGGACCTTGATGCGCTCGCAGATACCCATCACCAGTTTCATCTGGTGTTCGATGAGCAGAATGGTGAGCTGGAACTGCTCGCGAATCCACAGGATGAATTCCATCAACTGGCCGATTTCGTTGGGATTCATCCCCGCCGCCGGCTCGTCGAGCAACAACAGCTCCGGCCCGATGGCCAGCGCCCGGGCGATCTCCAGCCGCCGCTGGGAGCCGTAGGGCAGGTTCTTCGCTTTTTCACCCGCCAGGTGCTCCAGCTTGAAGATCGCCAGGAGTTCCCGGGAGTGGTCGATGATGCGCTGCTCTTCGCGGCGGTAGCGGCCGGTGTGCAGCAGCGCTTCCAGCAGCGAGCAGCGCGTCTGGGCGTAGTGGGCGATGCGCACGTTGTCGAGTACCGACAACTCGCGGAACAGGCGGATATTCTGAAAGGTGCGGCCGATCCGCAGGGCGGTGATCTGATGGGGTGTCTTGCCCACCAGTTCGGTGTCCTGGAAGCGGATGCTGCCCTGACTGGCGCGGTATACGCCGGTGATCAGGTTGAATATCGTGGTCTTGCCGGCGCCGTTGGGGCCGATCAGGCCCATCAGTTCGCCCCGGTGAAGCGCCAGGTTGAAGTCGGTGATGGCGCAGAGGCCGCCGAAGTAATGGCGGACGTCAGTGGCGGTCAGCAGTGCCATGGGGGCTCTCCGCAGGTGTGTCGAGGGCATGATGGGCGGCCCGGTCGCGGCGGGGGACGAAGCCCCGGAACTCGCGCATGCCCATGATGCCCCGCGGCCAGTAGAGCATCACCAGAACCAGCGCCAGCGGCATGATGACCATGCGCAGTACGCCGAGGTGGCGGATGAAGTACTCGTACAGCGGATCGAAAATCGGCGCCGGCAGCCAGGACAGCAGCGACGCCATGGTGCTTGGGCGCAGCACCTCCAGCAGCAGGGTGTAAAGTGTCGCGCCGATGATGGAGCCGCCGATGGAGGCGATGCCGCCGAGGTAGACCATGATGAGAATTTCGGTGGTCTTGACGATATCGAACACCCGGGGGCTGATGAATTGCAGCAGGTGGGCGAACAATCCGCCGGCGATGCCGGCGCAGAAGGACGACAGCATGAAGGCGAAGATTTTCACGCGGCGGGTGTCGACGCTCATCAGGTCGCTGGCGATTTCGTCCTCGCGGATCGACAGGATGCCGCGGCCGTAGTGGGAGTAGACGAAGTTGCGGACCAGCCACACCAGGGTGACGGTCCAGAAGAATACCCAGGGCAGGGTGGTCAGCCGGGGGATGCCGGGAAGGCCCCGCGGCCCGCCGATGGCGTCGACGTTCTCGATGGCGGATTTGACGATCATCAGGAAGGCGAGGGTGATGATGGCCAGGTAATCGCCGCGCACCCTGAACGAGGAAAGCGCTACCGCCAGGCCGAGCACCGCCGTCGCCGCGCCGCCGGCGAGCAGGGCAACCGGAAACAGCGAGGGATAGGTGCCGACCGGCAGCACTTCCATGGTCAACAGCGCGGAGGTATAGGCGCCGACGGCCATGAATCCGGCGTGGGCGAGGGAAAACTCCCCCATGTAGCCGTTTACCAGGTTGAGGCTCACGGTGAGGATGATATTGATGCCGATGTACATCAGGATCAGCTGGATATAATTGTTGAACAGCTGATACTGGGGAATGGCGAAGGCCAGCACCAGGCCTCCGGCCAGCAGCGCCGGCAGCAGCCAGGGCCGGTCCAGCAGCCATTCCCAGTGTCGCCACAAGCGGGTGTTCACACCTTCTGCTCCCGTGCCTGGCCGAGGATGCCCTGGGGCCTGATGATGACCAGGAGCAGCAGCAGGCTGAACACGATGAAATCCCGGTAGGTGGAGGGCAGCAGGGCGACCACCATGATTTCCACGCCGCCGAGGATAAAGGCCCCGATCATCGCGCCGCGGATATTGCCGATGCCGCCGACCACGGCGGCGATGAAGGCCTTCCAGCCGACCATGATGCCCATCTGCGGGTCGATCACCGGATAGGCGAGGCTGTACATGGTGCCGGCGGCGCCGGCGAGGCCCGCGCCGATGGCAAAGGTGATGGAGATGATCAGGTTCACCGGGATGCCCATCAGCGGCACCAGGGTCTTGTCCCAGGCGATGGCGCGCATCGCCATGCCGACCGGGGTGCGGTGCACGACATGATCGAGCACCAGCATCAGGCCCAGTGACAGGCAAATGACGATCAATTGCAGCGACGAGACGGAGATGCCGGCGAACTGCCAAGTCAGGTTGTCGAGCAGTGGCGGCATGGCTTTCGGGTAGGGCGATAGCGCCAGGGTGGCATTCTGCAGGAACAGCCCGACGCCGAGCGCGGTGATGATCGCCGATACCCTGGGGGCATTGCGCAGCGGTTTGTAGGCCAATCGCTCGATCACCACGCCGAGCAGCGCGGTGCCGGCCATGGTCAACAGCAGGGTCGGGGCGAAGGGCAGGCCGAGGGCCGTTGCCGCCAGCAGGCAGCAGAAAGCCCCGATCATGAACACGTCGCCGTGGGCGAAATTGATCATGGTGAGGATGCCGTAGACCATGCTGTAGCCGAGCGCGATCAGCGCGTAGATGCTGCCCAGTTGCAGGGCGTTCAGCAATTGCTGCAGCCAGTAGATGGTGTCGGGGTTCAAGATCGTCGCGGCCTCCCGTGCCGTGGCCTGGCGGTGCTGGTCGCGGTCATGCGGATCAGGGCGCCGCGTTCATCATCCAGGCAAACTTGTCGCCCTTGACCTGCATGATCACCGCGCTTTTCACCGGGTCGCCGGAACCGGGGGTGAAGCGGATATCGCCGGTGACGCCGTCATAGCCGGCGATGGCCGCCATGGCGTCGCGCACGGCCTGTCGCTCCGGGGTCGCGGCGCCGCGCAGAGCCTCGAACAGCAAGCCCATGGCGTCGTAGGTGAGGGCGGCCACATCGTCGGGAACGGTGCCGTAGCGCTGTTCATAGGCGGCGATGAAACGCTGGGCCACCGGTGTGGCGATATCCGTGGCATAGTGGTTGGCGAAGTAGGCGCCTTCGACGGCGCCTTCGGCCAGGCGGATCAGCTCCGGGCTGCTCCAGGCATCGGAGCCGATCAGCGGCTGGTGGATACCGTGGCGGCGGGCCTGCTGGGCGATCAGCCCGACGTCGTTGTAATAGGCGGGCAGAAAGACCACATCCGGATTGACGCTCTTGATCTTGGTGAGCTGGGCGGAAAAGTCGCGGTCGCCGGTGGTGTAGGTCTCGAAGGCCAGGATTTTGCCGCCGAGTTGCTCGAACGTCTGGCGAAACAGCTCGGCCTGGCTCTTGGGTGCTTCCGAGGCGACATCGTAAAGCACCGCCGCACTTTTGGCGTCGAGCGACTCGCTGACGAAGCGGGCGAGCACCTGCCCTTCGAAGGGGTCGGTGAAGCAGGCGCGGAATACATAGTTCTTGGGCTTGCCGCTGCGGGTGTCGAGGGTGGTCTTGGGATTGGTGGACCAGGGCGTGATCAGCAGGGTCCGGCTGGATTCGGCGATCTCGGCGGCGGGGATCGCCCCGAGGCTGGCGTTGGGGCCGACGATGGCGAGCACCTGATCCTGGTTGATCAGCTTGTTGGTCACCGCCGCGGACTGGTCGGCCTTGGCGGAGTTATCCTCGATCACCAGTTCGATCCGGTAGGGCCGGCCATCGACTTCCAGCCCGCCGGCGCTGTTCAGTTCGTCTACCGCCAGCCGGGCGGCATTGCGGGATGAGGTGCCGACCGCCGGCATGTCGCCGGTAAGCTCGACGATGAGACCCACCTTCAAGGTGCCGTCATTGCCGGCCGGCGCACCGCAGCCGCTGGCGGCGAGGGCGGCAATGACCAGGGTTGTGCAGCGTATAAACCGGGACAGAGTCTTTTTCATCTATTTTCTCTGGCAAATGCGGTATCGGCAAAGGTGGCGGTGATCGTTGCGTCGCGGTGGAATGCACTGCTTGCACAGCGGCCGGGTGGTGAAACCGTACAGTCGGGCGGATTATATAGCAAATTTTTCCGCCGACGGAGGCGGGGTTTCACCGGCGCCGCCGCGCAGCCCGGTGCGCATTGCCGGCGTCGAGTCGCGATGCGCTGCCGGTCGAAGACCCCGGCTACTGGACAGGGGCCTCCGCAGCGGGGATTATTGCGCGTTTGTAATGGAGACTGCGATGAAAACCAGCAGCTGCAACGCCAAGCCACAGCGTCGTCGCCAGCCTGAAAAGGTGCGGGAAAAGGTGCTCAAGGCCGCCCTCGCCATGTTTGCGGCGCGCGGCTATGAAGGTGCCACCCTGCAGCAGGTGGCGAAAATGGCGGAAGTCAGCCTGCCGCTGATCGTCTACCACTTCAAGTCCAAGGAAAAGCTCTGGCAGGCGGTGATCGAGGAGGCGGTGCGCCACTTCGACCAGTTGATCGATGGGGTGATCAGCGACGACAGTGAGTTGTCAGCCGGCGAGCGGCTGCGGGCGATCATCGAGGCCACGGTGCGGGTCAGCGTCAAGTTCCCGGAGTTTCATCGCATCATGGCCACCGAATCCTATGCGCTGACCGAACGCCTGACGTGGATATGCGAGAACTTCGCCAAGCGCCACTACACCATCATCACCACGCTGATCGCCGCGGCCCAGGCGGAGGGCGGCGTGATCGACCTCGAGCCCTATCGCCTCAGCGGGGTTATCGTCGATATGGCCAACAGCGCCTCCCGCGCCGCGGAGTATCAGATTCTCACCGGTCGCGATCCGTTCTCATCGGAAGAGGTGGAGAACACCATCGTCGCCATCAACAAGGTGGTGTTCCGCGGCGCCGGGCCCTGACAGGCTGGCGGAAGAAACAGGTTGCGCACGCGGCGCAGGGCCCTGATGGATTGGAGGAAAAAGCACGTTATTTCGGCGGCGCCAAACATGGCCGCAAAAGATCCAAAACGCTTCGCGGGGCCGCCTCCGCTCATCCATTGCATGTAAACTCCGCTGCCTTCAGCCCTTTTCGCTGTGCGTCCGCGGACTTGTCAACGCTTTTCAACTGCCTGTGGCCTGGGTGCCGCGTCGGCCGCCTGGCCGATGCCGGAATACCGTATGCCGGTGATCACGTAGTGTTTCACGGCCTCGCCGATGGTGACCGCGATCTCGTCGTCGAGATGCTTGCCGATGGCTTTGCGGGCTACCGGCGAATCGATGCTGATGTGGCCTTTATGGCTGTCGATTTCGTCGGCGCCGACGATCCGCCAGGTTTTTTCGTCGCCATCCTCGTCTTCAAGGGTGATCCAGGCGCCAAAGAATACGCGGCTCTTGTCGTCCGGCTCGCGGTCGACGATGTTCACTTCGTCGAGCCGTTTGCGCAGATAGCGCACCCGCCGATCGATTTCCCGGAGGCGGCGTTTGCCATAGATATAGTCGCCGTTCTCCGAGCGATCGCCGTTCTTGGCGGCTTCGTGCACCACGGCGGTCACTTCGGGGCGTTCCACCTTCCACAATTGGTGAAGCTCCTCCCTGAGACGTGCCGCGCCCTCGGCGGTGATGTAGGGAGAACTCCGGGGTTGCGGCGGGCGGTAGCGTGACATCTGGCTGGGTGACCTCGGCGGCTAAAAGTGATCGATCTGGATGGCGGGCAGCTTTTCGTCGCTGGGAATCTCGAGGATACGGCGGTAGAACACCAGCTCCGCTTCCAGGGCTTTCTTGATGTTGCTTGCCTTGCGAAAGCCGTGGCCTTCGTCGGGAAAGCGGATATAGGCGACCGGCACCTTCTTGTGGTGCAGCGCGTCGACCATTTCGTCGGCCTGTTCCGGCGGCACTACCTTGTCTTCCAGGCCCTGGAAGAAGATCACCGGGCAGCGCAGCTTGTCGCGATGATTGATCGGTGAGCGCTGCTGATAGATGGCTTGCTGTTCCGGATAGGGGCCGATCAGCCGGTCGAGGTAGCGGGCCTCGAATTTATGGGTGTCCCGGGCCAGGGTTTCGAGATCGCCAATACCGTAGAGACTGGCGCCGGCGCGAAAGCAGTCGGTAAACGTCAATGCCGCGAGCGCGGTGAAGCCGCCGGCGCTGCTGCCGCGGATCAGCACGCGCTCGGCATCGACCAGCCCCTGGCCGGCGAGATAGTGGACGCCGGCCACGGCGTCGGCGATGTCGCGCACGCCCCATTGGCCGCGCAGCCTGTCCCGGTAGTCGCGGCCAAAGCCGGTGCTGCCCCGGTAGTTGACATCGAGCAAGGCAAAGCCGCGGGACGTCCAGAATTGGATCTTGAGGTTGAGCGCGGTGCCCGCGGCGCCGGTCGGACCGCCGTGGCACATCACCACCAGCGGTGGCCGTTGCCCCTCGGGGCCTCGGTAATCCGGGTTGCGGGGCGGGTAATAAAGGCCGTGGGCAATGTCGCCATCGGTGGTCGGGAACTGGATCGTCCGGGGATGGCTGATGTAGTGGTCATAGCCTGGACTGGCCGAGGTCTTGAGCACCGCCACTTGGCTGCCGGTCGCATCGAGGCTGGCGATGTCGTCGAGGGTGGTGGCGTTGCCGGCGGTGAACACCGCCCGTCCCGCGGTGGCGCCGAGGCTGCCGAGCTGGGTATAGGGGCTGGCAATGTCGGTCAGGGTTCCGGCCGCGCAGTCGATGGTGGCGAGTTGCCAGGTGCCCGCCCGGGTATAGAGGGCGGCGATGCGTTGCTCGCCGATGAAGCCCCAGGTGCGCATGCCGAGGTTCCACAGGGGCGTTGCAAAGTCGGCTGCCATCGGCAGGATGCATTCGCTCTGCCCGTTGTCGTGGCGATAGAGGTTCCACCAGCCGGTGCGATCGCTGACAAAGTAAAGCTCGCCCGCCGGTGACCAGTCGGGCTGGAAGATGGCTTCCCCATTACCGCCGGCCACCGGCTGTGGGTCGGCGATCTGGCCGTCGGGGGCGATGTCCGCGCACCACAGCGTGGTGCTGTCCCAGGGCATGTCCGGATGATTCCAACTGATCCAGCACAGGCGCTTGGCGCTGGCGTCGAGGCGCGGATAGGCGTAGAAGTCGGCGCCGCTCGCCAGCGTGCTGATGGCGCCGGGGCTGGTGCCACCGAGGTCGATGGCGGCCAGGGTGTTCAGCGGTTCGCGCCGGCCGGGATGATGCTGTTCCATGACACAGAGCAGGCGCAGCCGGGCGGGGTCGAACACCAGATCGGCAAAGCGGGTGTCGTCTCGATCCGCGGTTACTGCTTGAGGCTGTGACTCGGGATTGGCGTCGAGAGGCAGGCGGTAGAGTCGCTGGTCGCTCTGCTCGACGAAATACAGATCATCCCCTGCGGCGCTGTCGCGGACCACTACCCAGGAGAGCCCGCCGTATTCGTGAACCCTGCTGCGGGCGCTGAAGGGGTAGGGCAGCAGGTCCCGCTGCCGGCCGTCGGGCTGGCGGGCGACGACAGTGACCCGGCCGTTTTCCTCGGGGCGGGATTCCTGCCAGTAGACGGTTCCATCGACCATGCAGGGGAAATCCCGGGCCGTCGCCCCGCGGTTGATCAGCTCGGCGTTGACGGGGGATTTCCATCCCCCGTAGGGTGCGGTGGTCACCGCTGTGTCCGCTGCCATGTCAGCCTCCGGCCAGCTTGACGGTATAACCCTGGCTGGTCAGTGCGTCGCGGATTTTTTCCCGGTGGTCGCCCTGGATCTCGATGACCCGGTCCTTTACCGTGCCGCCGGTGCCGCACAGCTGCTTGAGCTGTTTCGCCAGTTGCTCCAGCGCCTTGTCATCCACCGGCACCCCGCTGATGGTGGTGACGCCCTTGCCCTTGCGGCCGCTCGTTTCGCGGCGAATGCGGACGATGCCGTCCCCTGCGGGAGGGCCGGAGGGCTGTTCGTCGGCCGCCCGGATACGGCCCTTGTCGGTGGAATAGACCAGTCGTGAATTATTGGACATTGAATCGTACCGCTGTCGCTGCGTTTGCCATGGAATCGAATCGTCATTGCCGCCAATGACACCGGGGAGATACCGGCTGGTTCATTATGCCAGTATTGCCCGGTCGCGCCAGTGCGCTTCCTGCGTCGGCGCACCCTTATCGGCTTTTCCCCGGTATTCCGCGAAGCGCCAAAGATGATGCAGAACCCATTTCATAGGGTGTGCTGAGGAACGAAGCGCACCGGAGTGAGTCCCGGCGCGGTGCGCTTCCCGTGTCAGCGCACCTTACTCGGACTCTTCCTTACCGTTGCGGCAGTCCAGCAACAGCTTGCCGATATGGCTGCTGCTCTCCATGATGCGATGCGCCTCCGCTGCCTGCGCCAGTGGCAGCACCCGGTGGATTACCGGCCGGACCTGGCCCGCCGCGATCAACGGCCACAGATTGCCGGCAAGGGCGGCGGCGAGGCGCGCCTTCTCCGCCACCGGCTGGCTGCGCAGCGTGGCGCCGGTGAGCACCAACTGCTTGAGCATCATCGGCATCAGGTCGACCTCGACCCGCGAGCCGCGCAGAAAAGCCAGCGAGATGATCCGCCCCTTGGGCGCGGCGACCTTGATGTTTCTGGGTATGTAGTCGCCGCCGACAATGTCGATGATGATGTCGGCGCCGCGCCCGGCAAGGGTTTTGAGGACGGTGAAGTCCTCGGTCCGGTAATTGAAGCAGCGGCTGGCGCCGAGAGCCTCGCAGGCCCGGCATTTGGCGTCGCTGCCGGCGGTTGCGTAGACGGTGGCGCCCAGCGCCCTGGCCAGTTGGATGGCGAGGGTGCCGATACCGCTAGAGCCGCCGTGGACCAGCACGATATCGCCTCGTCGCAGTCCGCCCCGTTCCACCAGGTTGAACCACACAGTGAAGGCGGTTTCGGGCAGGGCCGCCGCTGCCTGGAGCGACACGCCCTCGGGCACGGGCAGGCACAGGTCCTGGTGGGCGAGGGCGCAGCGGGCATAGCCGCCGCCTGCCAATAGCGCGCAGACCTGGTCGCCCGGCGCCCAGCGGAGTGCCTGGTCGCCCACCGCAATGATAGTGCCGGATACTTCCAGGCCGGGGATGTCGGTGACTCCGGGAGGCGGGGGATAGAGTCCCTGGCGCTGCAGAACGTCGGGGCGGTTGACCCCGGCGGTGTCGACCGCGATCACGACTTCATCACTGCCGGGGGCCGGCAGTGCTCTGGTGGTGAGCTGCAGCACTCCGGCCTCGCCGGGAGCGGTGATCTCGATGCATTCGGTTGTGACGGGCCCGGTCATGGCCTGTTCATCCTGTTTGGTGGACGGTAGTCAAGTATAGGGCGAAGGCGGCGGGCGGGGATATCGGGGGTGTCTCGGCCATTGACTCAGTGCGGTGGGCTCCGGTCAGAAAAAACGGCAACTGCTTTTGTGGCGATGGCCGGCGGATTTCAAGTCCCTACAAAAGCTAAGGTGAAAACTGTCTCAAAATGGCCATTTTACAGGGTTTTAGACAACTGTCTGATTTACTTTCAGCATCATTTTCGGTATAAATCCCCGGACCATAGCGTTATGGTCGGCTGCTGCCTTTTCTGTAAAAAAAGGCGTTCTATAGGGGGAATCTTTTTGAAGCCGACGAACATCCAGAATCCTGAATATTTCCACAAAGTTGTTGACTGCCAGTACGCCTGCCCAGCGCATACCCCGGTCCCCGAATACATCCGTCTGATCGCAGAAGGTCGTTACGACGACGCCTACATGATCAACTGGGAATCCAATGTCTTTCCCGGCATCCTCGGTCGCACCTGTGATCGCCCGTGCGAGCCTGCCTGCCGTCGCGGCCGGATCGAGGAAGAGCCTGTGGCCATCTGCCGGCTGAAGCGGGTCGCCGCCGACAACAAGGTCAAGGATGATGTCGCCAAGCGCATTCCACCCAAGGCTGCCAAAAAGAACGGCAAGCGCGTCGCTCTGGTAGGGGCCGGCCCCGCGTCCCTGACAGTGGCCCGCGACCTGGCGCCGCTCGGCTACGAGCTGCACATCTTCGACGCCCAGAAAGCAGGCGGCGGTTTCATGCGCAGCCAGATCCCCTCGTTCCGGTTGCCCGAAGAGGTGCTCGACGAGGAAGTCGGCTATATCATCGGCATGGGCCCGGTGGCCCACTACGATACCTATATCGAGAGCCTGAAGGGCCTCCTTGAGCAGGACTACGACGCGGTGTTCGTCGGCTCCGGGGCGCCCCGCGGCCGCGACCTGAAGAATCTCCCCGGCCGCCAGGAGGCCGATGCCCAGATTCATATCGGCATCGACTGGCTGGCCAGCGTCGCCTTCGAACACACCAGCAAGATCGGCAAGCGGGTCATCGTTCTCGGTGGCGGCAACACCGCCATGGACTGCTGCCGCACCGCCCGCCGGCTCGGCGGCGAGGAAGTCAAGGTCATCGTGCGCAGTCCCTTCGAGGACATGAAAGCCTCTCCCTGGGAGAAGGAAGACGCAATCCACGAAGACATTCCGATCATCGACAACCATGTGCCCAAGGAGTTCGTCATCGAGGACGGCAAACTGGTGGGCATGCGTTTCGAGAAGGTCAAGGCCGTCTACGACGATGCCGGGCGCCGCAACCTGGTGCCCACCGGTGAGGACCTGGCGTTCTATCCCTGCGACACCGTGCTGATGGCCATCGGCCAGGAAAACTCCTTCCCGTGGATCGAGCGGGACATCGGCATCGTGTTCGACAAGTGGGGTATGCCCGAACTGCACAAGGACACTTTCCAGTCGACCAACCCCCAGGTGTTTTTTGGTGGTGATGCGGCCTTCGGTCCCGCCAACATCATCACCGCCGTGGCCCAGGGCCACCAGGTCGCGATTTCCATCGATCTGTTCTGCCGCGGCGAAAGCACGACCAAGCGCCCGGCGCCCAATGTCACGCTGATCAGCCAGAAAATGGGTATCCACGAGTGGAGCTACGACAACCGGGTGGACGACGACCGCCGCTACCGGGTGCCGCTGGCCGACAAGGTCCAGGCACTGGCGGATCGCAAGCTCGAAGTGGAGCTGGGCTTCGATGTCGCCACCGCCTATCGGGAGGCAGCACGCTGTCTCAACTGTGACGTGCAGACGGTCTTTGCCGACAGCCGTTGTATCGAGTGCGATGCCTGTGTCGATATCTGCCCCACCGATTGCATCAACTTCATCAGCAACAATGAAGAGGATGAGTTGCGTGCCAGCCTCCGGGTGCCGGCCAGCAACCTGGTTCAGGATCTGTATGTGTCCGACAAACTGAAAACCGGGCGGGTGATGGTCAAGGATGAGAACGTCTGCCTGCACTGCGGCCTGTGTGCCGAACGCTGCCCCACCTCGGCCTGGGACATGCAGAAATTCCTCTACGAAGTGAGCAAGGCGGCCCCTCTATGAAACGTATAGAAGCTGTTAACGATTTTGTCATCCGGTTTGCCAACGTCAACGGCACCGGCTCGGCCAGTGCCAACAACCTGTTTGCCAAGGCGGTGTTCCGCATGGGCGTCCCGGTGTCGCCCAAGAACATCTTCCCCTCGAACATCCAGGGCCTGCCCACCTGGTATGAAGTGCGCGTCAGTGAGAAGGGCTATCTGGGCAGCCGCGGTGGTGTCGACATGATGGTCGCCATCAACCCGCAGAGCATGGCGGAAGACATCGCCTGCCTGGAACCCGGCGGCTATTTCTTCTACGACAATACCAAGCCGCTGGATATTCGCTACCACCGGGATGATATTCACTTCATCG
>Ga0265293_10010709_pt1 | contig 12737 bp, 12 predicted proteins | sample Munlanlewell138R_FD_192505 | JGI IMG/M metagenome (GOLD analysis project Ga0265293, IMG submission 192505) | Leachate microbial communities from a municipal landfill in Southern Ontario, Canada - Leachate well 138R | ecosystem: Engineered > Solid waste > Landfill > Unclassified | place: Canada... | reverse complement strand
AGGCAATTAATATATATAAGAAATTATTGATCGGCATGAATAGCGATAGCCCATATCCCATGATTAAGAGAATGGGAATGAGTTTCAAACATGTAAGTATCTTTATTCGACCTGATGCGGCAGGTCTGTTTTTCTTTGTAACATGATTCCTGTCGGATTCAATGTCCGCAAGGTCGTTTATTATGTAAATAGCTGATGCGGTGAAACTGAATGAGAAAAATCCGAGCACAACGTACAAATAATCACCAAGATAAATTTTGTGAGCTAATAGCGGCGGAACGAACAGCAGGAGATTTTTTATCCATTGATGAACTCGCATTTGCTTTATGATTATCGCCAACTTATTTTTCTGATAATAAAAAGTCTTCTCTATGTCCCGTTCTTTCTTAACTTCATTAATCAATTCCAAATTGTCGCTTACTACATATACTTTTCTACAAGATTTCCAGACGAAAATATCCTTGAAAGAATCTCCTATATAATCAAAACCATTCTCACCGAATCTTGAAACAAGAGCGTCGGATTTTGCCTGACCGATAAGATTAATCGAGTTTTTGCTTGCCAATACTTCGTCAAACAAGTTGAAGTACTCTGCGGCTTTCAATGCTGCCGGCTCAGATGCTGCCGTTACTAATACAATCTTTCTACCCTTCGACTTCTCCGATTTTACATAATCAATTACTTCGTCATATTTAGGAAGTGAAGCAATATTTGGTATAATGAGACCGGCGAGCTTGAACTTTATGTAATATCTGCCTTTCATTAGCCAAAATGGAATAAAGAAGATGTAGAAAAAATTCTTCTTCAATAAATACAGAATTGATTCATACAACAAATCGGTCTTAATTAATGTACCGTCCAAATCAACACATAAGGGGATTCCCAAGTCATTAATATCTGTATTCATTTTATCCAATTTACCCTAAGTCAAATTTCATAAGATTTCTAAAAAACTGGAATAAATTTTCGAACCTGAAATTATTCATTTGCTGATCCTTTTAGTAAGACTTAATGCACTTTCAAGATCCTTTCTTGAAATTGATGGAGAAGCAATTCGCAGGCAAGTTTCAAAGCAAATAAGTGCATCGGGATAATTTTGTCTCAGGAGAAAGGCGGTACCCCGAACATATAGCCTCAACGCTTCATTCTGCTCATCGTTAGAAGCCGATTTAGTCAGCTCCTCGACTCGCTCCAAGTCATCATTTCTAAGTGCTGTTTGAGCCAATCGTAATTGTACCATTTCCGACTGAGAAGTGCTCAATTCATCGGAATATTGGATTTTTTTATATATTAATTCAGCTTCCTCGTAGTTCCCGTCAACAAAATATGTTTCTGCAAGATGAAATTTTTTATAATCGTCATAGGGTGAGTCAAGTAAATCCGACTTCAGAAGACGAATATTTCTTTCGTAACGTGAAATTGACTTCTTGGAGTATCCATAATGATTTATACAAAAATCCGATTCTACGGTTTCAAATCCTGCTGCTTCAATAGAATGCTTGATTTGCTCGTGAATTCTTCCTTCAAATCTGAACTTGTCACAATTCCGAAACAATCTTGTGTATCTGTGTGTTCGGATTTCACTATTGTTGTTGTCGTTTGATAAATTGTTTGCAATCTTTAGGTTAATGCCGCCGACTCTTGGATTTGAACTGATACTTTGAAACACATCCATATCGAATTTTGTTAGAATTTCATCAGAATCCAATACTAAAACCCATTCAGTATGAATATGTTTAAGTGCAAAGTTTCGTGCATCGGAAAAATTATCATTCCAATTGAAGAAAAAGACTTCAGCACCTTTTTTTGAAGCAATTACAGGGCTGTCATCCTCCGAGCCGGTATCTACAACGATAATACTGTCAGCAATATCAATTACGGAATCTATGGTATCCGTTAAAGAAGAACTGTTATTCTTGGTAAGTATCATCACGCTGATAGACATAGATTTCACCCCTTATTTTACATAAGATAGTATGTCATTAGCAATTTGACCAGCGAGTTCTGAATTATTAGCTTCCGCAATTACTCTTACAATTGGTTCTGTGTTAGAAGCTCGGAGTTGTACCCAATAGTTATCGAAGTCAATTCTTATACCGTCGCTGAGAGTAATTTGCTCCCTGTGATATTTTGAAGCCAAATCATCAAACAATTTATTCAAGTCACCTGTGTAGTTCTTTTTTAATTTTACCATGAACATTTTAGGCAGTTGATTGGAAGCTTCTGATAATGTTCTGTTGCTTCCGGCAAGCAAATTGAGGATGAGAGCTATTCCGACGAGTGAATCCCTGCCGTAATGACATTCCGGCATTATTACTCCTCCGCTGCCTTCGCCACCAATTATGGCATTAGACTCTTTCATCAATTTCACAACGTTTATTTCCCCAACCGGTGATCTGAGAGTCTTAAAGCCGTATTTGTCAGCTACTAATTTAGTAACTGAAGAAGTAGAAAGGTTAATTACGATATTGCCTTTTTTGTCAGAATCCGATAATACAGATTCAGTAGCTAATGCGATAGTTTTTTCTTCGCCGATTGGCAAACCGTTTTCGTCAATTAGAACAAGACGATCTGCATCCGGGTCAACAGCTATTCCTAAATCTGCTTTAACAGCTTTTACTGTTTGGGCAAGGTCAATCAGGTTTTCAGGTATTGGTTCCGGAGTATGCGGGAATAATCCGGAGCCGTCACAGAATAAGTCTATTACTTCACATCCGAAAAGTCTAAGAAGTTCTGGTACTGCGTTAGAGCCGGAGCTGTTTACCGCATCAACTACTACTTTAAATCTCCTGTGTCTGATTTTGTCAACATTATTTTGGATTAGACTTAGCTTCATGATGCGTTGGATATGCCTGTGAACAGCATCATAATCATGGATTACATCATAGAAGTCGGTGCTGTATGGAATTGATATCATCTTATTGTCAATAAGGTCCCATAGAGCTGCATTCTCTTCAGCATCTAAAAATACACCATTGCTGTTTATAAATTTCAAACCGTTCCACTGCCCGGGATTATGCGAAGCTGTTATAGCGATACCGCCGCCGGCATCGGTGTGTTCAGCTTCTAACTGTACAGTCGGAGTAGGAGCAATACCAAGCAATCTGACTTGACATCCGGCAGCCACTAAAGCTCCGGAAATGAGATTTTCAATCCATTTGCCTGAAGGTCGTCCATCACGACCGATAACAACCTTCTTGTTGGGTATTATATTGGAAAAAGCTACTGCATAATCTGCTAAAACAGAGGGTATTAACCCGTCTCCGAGTGTTGCTCTTAATCCTGATATCGACCTGATAAACGGCATTTTATTTCTCTATTACTTAATAATGTATTTTTAAATATTTATGAATTTAACATCAATCTTGTAAAATCATCACAGAATCACGTTTAAATTTCACCTGTAAATAATTACTTATCTTACCGGAAATTTCCTTACGCATCTGAGCACGAACATTGTTCTTGAAAATAATATATGCAACAGGTTGGACGTTTGAAGAATCATTATCACCTAATTCCGAGCCTAAAAGTCCAAATCTGAGATTATCAATTTCAGGAAACAACACGGAAGTCTCTTCTTTGATATCATTCAATAATGCATGATTTAGATATAATTCTCTCATAACCTTCTGAAGACTGTCAATTTTTCTTTGATGGACTTGTTTTTCGGATTGAGCGGATTGCATTTGTTTGATGACACTTAGAGCTACCTCTCCGGCTAATTCTTTCTTAAGTTGTATCCTTTCTGAAGGAGGAACATTCATTTGTATAAGTTTCAATTTGTGGTCATCAATATACCATTTGTTAAACTCTCTTTCGAGACGATTGACTTGTTTATTATCAAGAGATTCACCCACAATGAAAATTTTAACTATTCCTGTTGAATCTGTTTCTTCGATTTCCCATCTTATTGCTTCATGAAATGGATTATTAATATATTTATCAATAAAACTTTGTACATTTCTCTGTATTCGTGCATCAACTACTACATCATAAAGAATGTAGCTGCTTGGAAGAATCAGTACAATAGCTACAATCAATATCGAACGTTGCATTTTCTTCTTACGCTCGTCATCAATAAATTTAATATACGGGAAATTAAGATATCTTACTACAAAGTAAGTGGATAAGCTGATAAAGAATGCGTTTATCATGAAAAGATAAAATGCTCCAAAAAAGAATTGTATCTCACCGCTTGCAATACCGTATCCTGCAGTACATAGAGGCGGCATAAGAGCAGTTGCAATAGCTACTCCAGGTATTGCAGATGTCTTTTCATGTCTTGATGTTGCTACGATGCCTGCTATACCGCCGAAAATAGCTACGCCGACATCAAGCAGAGTAGGCTTCGTTCGAGCTAATAGTTCAGGTGTTGCTTGTCCCAAGGGGGTAAATACAAAATAAACAGACGCTGCGATCAAAGATACAAAAACTGCGAAGGAAAAATTTTTGATAGATGAAAATATCATATCCCTGTCGCTTATACCGAAACCTAATCCAATACCGAGGATCGGGGTCATAAGCGGAGATATTAACATCGCTCCGATGATTACGGCAGTAGAATTTACATCTAATCCTATTGAGGCTAATAATGCTGAACATATCAATATCCATACATTTGCTCCGCGGATTGGTATTCCGGAACGTATCGAAGCAATTGTTCCGAATTCATCGGTACCTTCCTTGATAGAAACCACATCGTGTGTGATTTGCCACAGATACCTTCTAACATCCTGCCATATAAATTTTATTGTGTACTTCATTCACGTTTTACGAATATTATCAAACAATATTATAGGAATCTTGTCCTTGAATTTTATTATCAATCCCGCTGACAAATCGTTGTGTAGGATATGCAAATCTTACATTAGGGTTCTCGTTTACGGATTTTATGATGCTCTCCCAGATGATTTGTTCGGTTTTTCTACGACCGTTAAATTTGCATAAATACCTAAAAGTAAATTGATAACCATTTTCAACCACCTTAAAGAATATTGCCGTGTCTGCTGATATATTATATGTTATAAAATTTTCTATCACATCATTCAGTTTAGCGATGTCATCCTTAGAATTTTGAATTTCTGGTAAATCAAGTGCAATCTTAATTATACTCTTCACGCTTTCAATATCACTTTCAAATGTTGTTCTGAAGCTAAGTTCATTCCACAGCAAAGGAAATTGTTTGGAATAATTATATTGTGGCATTGTAAATACTCTGCCATTCGGTACATCTACGATTCTGCCACTGTATTGGTCGCTGTTAACCCATGCTCCAACTTCCATCATCGAAAATTGAAAAATTCTGATATCAATTACATCACCAATATCATCACCGATTTTGATTCTATCACCTACATTAAATGGTTTTCTCCATAGTAAGAAAATCCATCCGAAAAAGTTGACTACCGGTTCTCTTAGAGCTATTGCTATTCCGGCTGACAACAAGCCGAGAAATGTCAATACTGAGCTGAATTCTTTAAACCAAACACTAATAATCAACACAGCACTTAATAGAAATCCGATGTGTGTTGTCCACTTCCTCCAGTTGTAGCGTATTCTTACTTCTTGGAAATATGTGTAAATTGCCCTCAATATTATCCACCTGATTAAAGCCAGAGTCAGAATAATTACTGCTGATACGACAAGCTTAGGTATGAATTGGTCTTCGAGCAGACTGACTAAAACATCTATGGATTGGAGGGTTTCATTCATCAGGTTTTCTCACATACTAATCGGTAAACTTCGATGTTATTTTTTAAGCAAAAGTTTTCCTTGTTAGTCGTTGGAAAATCCCATTTGCTCCTGTCCTGAAGCTCGTTAATAGAAAATTTCCCAAAATGTTTTAAGGTCTTTAAATGGTAATCATGAACATAGTCTAAGTCGGTTGCAAGATACAATTTACCACCATTTCTCAATACTCTGTGAGTTTCATCAAGGAATGACAAGTTGAATGCTCGACGATTGAAATGGCGACGTTTGGGCCACGGGTCAGGGAATAAATAGAAAATCCTATCAATAGAATTATCTTCTATAAAGGGTAATGAATTAGCAACTGTATAATACAATGCTTTGCAGTTACCAATGCTTTCTCCTTTAATGACGCTGTTTATCCAGTCAACAGCTTCCGAACGAATTTCTAACCCGAGTATGTTGATATCGGGATATAAAAGAGCATGGCTAAGCAAGAAAACACCTTTTCCACAACCTATATCCAATACCTTCGGTGGCTTTGAATTGATAAAAATGCTGCTCCATTCAATTTCCTTAATCAGAGGCGGATAGCTGTCAGGAAGAAATTTCAACTCACTTACGGGCATATAGTTATTGGCAGATACATGGTGTCTGATTTTTGCGGTAAATGGATATTTTTTATAGTTTACAGGTGTCATTTATAGTCCTGATAGTCATTATTTTTTATAATCATCAAGTTGTACTTACTATTTGCTTGCGCATTTGAATCAAACTTGATTTCAGTAAATATTCCTTTCCATGTCAGGTTTTTATAATAGTTATAAACTTTATTTTTGTCAAAACTCTCTCCGACCACTGAATGTAAAGATGCTGCTAAATCATATCCTTCGGCGGTGAATGAAGAAGGTTTTTTGGAATATTTTGCGATATATGCTTTGTATCCTTGATGATTCTCGTCTAAATCGGGATAACTGAAAATCAAACCATCTGCAGCAGGCTCATTAATTAAGCCCTCGGTCAATATCGGGCGATTTCCGAGAAGCATTGAATTGAGAGATGCCTCCTTGACTTGTCTGGAAATTTGAACTGCTTCTATGGTGCTTATCATTACAAGAACTTCAGGATTTACCTGCTTTACATCATTGATAATCGAGGTAAAATCGGTATCTGTATCCGAATATGAGCGACTTATTGTCAATTTAGTGCCAAGTTCTTCAGACATACGTGAATGCCATCCTTTTCCATAGTCATTATCAAAATAAATCAAGGCGGCATTGTCGTAGTCTTTTAGGTAATTTATCAAATAAGCTGACTCATCTTTGACATCACCTGTGAATCTGATACAATTACCGTTGTTCGGATAATCAAACACAGCACTGCCCACAGCAAAATGTAATATGCCTTTTGCCTCGGCTGCCGGGGCTAAGGTATTACTTATCCAGCTTGCAAGAGTAATTATAACCTTTACATTTGTATCGGCACTTACAACATCAAAAATTTCACTTGCGGTCTCTGATGAACCTTTGCTGTCATAATAGATGATTTCGATTAGTGATTCACCGTTAAGTTCTAAGAATAAATCAAGTCCTTGTTTGGTCTCAGAGCCGAATTGTCCGTAATGTCCGCTCATGTCCAAAATTGCTGCAACTTTTAATTTGTTCCTTTCCGGTGTAATTCCGTCATCACTGCATGAATAAGTAAATATAAGTAATATTAATAGGTAATATATTCCGAATCGCATTCTTAAAAATCCTTATTTGAAAATATCATCAAAACATTCTGCAAATATAAATAATACGCCCATAACCGTAAAATATTCATTTACTTTCTCTCATTATAGTACATATTCAGTGTGAGTAAAGAACATGAAGTTCTTACTTTTTGGTGATTTGTTCAATAATTTACCGAAGAGCAAAAGAATATGCTTCCTGTAAACTTCACAGGAATGTTGTCTTCAATTATCGGGTCTGTGTGATTCAGCGTGTTCTGAATTTACCCGTTTGCAATTAATAATTATTTAGTGTGTTATTCTTAAAATCAGAAGATTCTTTTATTTTTTTATATTTTTCCTTTGAGCGATTTACTGTTGCATTTCGATAATCTTCATTCTCATGATAAAGTTTCCTATACCTTTCTTTAATCTTGTTCCTATACTCTTCGTTCTCATGATACTTAGCCTTCAACTCGCTCAAAATCTTACTTCTGTTTCTTTCGTAATAAGTCTTATTCATAAGAAGCAACCGTTAAATCAGCGTTACAATATTTTTAAAAATACTAATAAATTTTAAATTTATATAAAAAAAAGAATTGATTCGTTATACATTTTTTTACTTAGACAATATCAAATGAGTTCTGAAATAAATTCACAAAGCAGCATTAAAACACTATTAAGAATAGCCAAGTTTATACTTCCATTTAAGTATTTATTATTATTACAGATTTTACTCAATGCCATATTTTCTGCTTTGAGTACGATTTCGGTAACACTTATTCTGCCTATACTCGAAATCATTTTCGGCGGGAGAAAAGAAATTACATCAGCTGCATCGAGCGGAAATCCTTTGAAGGATTTAAGCAATAATTTCTTTGACCAAGTATATGTTCTTATAAGTTCTACCGACCCGATTCAATCATTGCTGAATATCAGCTATTTGATTATAGCAGTATTTCTGCTCAAAAATGTTTTTAAATATATGTCTGCCGTCGTCTCGACAAAACTTGAAGAAGGTGTGATAAAATCAGTAAGAGACACTATATTCGATAAGTTAACCGGATTGTCGGTTGACTTCTTTTCACGCTCGAGACAAGGTAATTTGATTTCGATTATCACGAACGATGTTTCAACAATCAATGCTACGACACTTAACTCATTTACTACCTTTCTTCGTGAAATAATACAAATAGCACTTTTCTTATTGCTACTGTTTTCTATATCAATTAAATTGACTTTGATAGCCTTTAGCACAAGTATAATTAGTCTTATTCTTATCAGATTTGCAATGAAATTTCTAAGAAGATACGCTTCGAGAATGCAGAATGCAATGGCTGATTATACATCAACTTTATCAGAAACAATATCTGGAATACGTGTCGTAAAAGCTTACAATGCCGAAAAAGCCGCAAACCAACGCTTTTTTTCCGACACTATGAAATATGTTAAATCTGCGTTAAAACATAAAAAAGTAATAGAACTCATACCTGTATTCAATGAAGTATTCGCAATACTTGCACTGTGTGTTGTACTTTTTCTCGGCGGTTCAGAAGTATTGGACGGAAGTATGGAGCCGGAAAAGTTGATGTTGTTTTTATTTTCACTGTTCTCTATAATGTCTCCTATAGCCACTGTTGTCAATTCACTATCAAAATTTCAACATGGTATTGTGGCTGCCGAGCGTGTATTCGGTGTTTTAGATGAAACAGTTACAGTTAAATCAGGTTCCGAATCAGTACCCGACCTGAAATCCGAAATAACAATCAATGATGTGTCTTTTGCTTATCTTGATAAAAATGTTCTGGATAAGGTTAACTTTTCAATACAGAATAATAAGAAAATTGCATTCGTCGGCTCAAGTGGAAGCGGAAAATCAACGATGCTTGACCTCATAATCAGATTTTACGACCCGCAATCAGGTAATATCAGTATTGACGGAAGGAATATAAAAGAATTCAGTTTGAATTCCTATCGTTCTTTGTTTGGTATAGTCTCACAGGAAAATATGTTGTTTAATGATACTGTCGCAAATAATATTAGGTACGGTTTTGAAACAGCTAGCGATGATGATATAATAATTGCTGCACGTAAAGCAAATGCTTATAATTTTATAATAAAAATGAAAGACGGGTTCAACACTCATATCGGTGATAGGGGAGTAACTTTGTCAGGTGGAGAAAGACAGAGAATTGCTATTGCCAGAGCCTTGGTCCGTAATCCGAAAATATTGGTCTTTGATGAGGCGACATCTGCCTTAGATGCAGAGTCTGAAAAAATCGTTCAGTCAGCTATCAACGAATCGCTTCAAGATAAAACTGCAATAATCGTTGCTCACAGACTTGCAACAATTATTGATTGTGATGAGATTTTAGTATTTGAAAACGGCAGAATTGTTGAGTCCGGAAACCATAAAGAGTTATTAGATATGAAAGGTGTTTACGCAAATCTTTACTCTATACAATTTTCCGATTCAAGTACTACCGGACAAGAGTAATACATTATCAGCTACGAAACCTGATTAAAAACATTAATGGTATTTCTAATAATTAACTGATTTATACGTTTTAACAAACTATTTTACAAAATCATTTCCGGAAATTTAATACAATGGCAGTGATACCGATATATAATTGTTTTCATCCGGTTCTTAAACAGAAAACCAAAACAATCGAAAATATTGACGATAATATAAATACACTCGTACAAAATATGTTCGATACTCTATACAACATTTCAAATGGTGTCGGTCTGGCAGGTAATCAAGTAGGTGAAGATAAGTCGTTGTTCATTATTGATTTAAGTATAGGCTCAGATAGTCCAAAAAAAGAACCGTTTACATTTATTAATCCAGAGATTGTTTCTTTCTCTGATGAAGAAGAAGAAGAGTCAGAAGGTTGTTTGAGTATCCCGGACTATTTTGAAAAAGTTAAACGTTCTAAGTCAATTCAAGTAAAATATTATGATTTGAAAGAAAAAGAACATATCCAAGAAATGGACGGATTTCTTGCAAGAGTATTCCAACACGAATATGATCATCTCAATGGAATTCTGATTTTCGAGAGAGTATCACAAATCAGAAGAACATTAGCAAAAAGCAAGTTAAACAGACTCAAGCGAGGAAAAGTGGTTCCGAATTACCCTATGGTACAGCCAGATGGTTTACTAACCGGTTTGAAAAAATAATGGAGATATCTTATGCCGACTTTAACTGTTGAAAGTAACGGGATGATTGAAAGGACAGCCGTTTACTATAATGGGGTTCAATTAGCTCGTGTCAAAGAATTGTATGTATATATTGATGAAAATGGAGCTTTCGACGCTTTGATTCAATACATCGGAACTGATAAACAAGAATATACTAAGCAGATTTTCACTGATACATTAACAAATATCATAACAACAGAACCTTCTTTTACAGAAGAAGAAGCCTCATTACTCCAGAATTTGTCAATTGAAAGTGAGGGAAATGTAGAAGATACATATATTTATCTTAATGATGAAGAATTGGAAGGAATAATTAGTATGTTATTGCATATCAAAGTAAATAAAAACAAAACCGGTATTCTTTCGTTTATCGGTAAGAGCTCACGATTTAGCGATGAAATAATGTGTAAGTCGGAGATAACTTTTAGAAACGAAGATGATAGTGAATCAACGGAGAGAATATTTTGATGTTTTTTAAACGTGCAACGATAATTTTTTTGGTATTGTTATTAGCTTTCAATTTTGAAGCATTTTCAAATGTAGATTTTTCTCATTTGCGAAATTTAAAATTAACAAATAATAACAGCATCAGCGGAAGCATATTGAATCTTGAGAAGTTTATATCGGCAAGACGGGGTGGAGGCAGTTTCCGAGGTATGAGACGAAGCAATTCACGCTCACGTTCTCGCACATCAGCACGAACAGCTCCAAGAACAAACCCGCAAAAGACACCAAGCTTCGGCGGTAAGAGAATGACCTCTAAACAAGCATCCGCTAAGTATGGAACACCTCGCCGCGTTGAGTCCATGTCAGGAAAAAATGCTGCAGGTGCACCGATGAACTACAATATTCATCATTACGGAGGATTTTCCAATTCATTGATGACAGGTTATATGCTTGGTAATATGGCTTGGTGGATGATGGTACCTTCGATGCTTTATTCGAGACCAGTATATGTGGAGAAAGAAGACGGAAGTGTAGATGTGTATCCACCGGCATTTGATTGGGGACGACTGTTTTTGTTTATAGCCGTTTTTGCGGTAATTATAATGGGTATAAGGTCTTATAGACGCACAAAGAGAGAGCTCAATTCATCATACTCACAATCATCTTTTGTTTAAAGATGATTGAAGTTATAATAGAAAAAGCCGGTAAATCAATCATGAAATACCGGCTTTATTATTGATAAGCGATTTCAACTAAGTAACCGGGTATTATTTGACATAACTCATACCAACTTTAAATGCTTCCATGTTGAGAGGAATTAATTTATGATAACGTTCCGGCAGAACTTGCTCCAATGCTTTGGGAATTGTGTCTGTACTGACAGCTTCGGTTGCTTTAAGCATGGCTCCGAGCATAATGAGATTCAGCACTTTGATATTCTTTAGTTTCACTGCTTCTTCACTGCCCGGGACCGCGATAATATTAATATCTTCTCGGGTAGGCGGCAAAAGAATATTAGTACTGTCATAAATTATGTTGCCACCAACTTTCACCCTTGATTCAAACTTATCAACAGATGGCTGATTAAGAGCTACGACAGTATCAAAGCGAGAAATAATAGGTGAACTTATCATAATGTCCGATACAATTGTAACAGCATTCGCAGTACCGCCTCTCATTTCAGGACCATAAGAGGGCATCCAACACACTTGTTTTTTTTCAATCATACCGGCATAAGCCAAAATCATACCCATAGAAAGTACACCTTGACCTCCAAATCCAGCGAAAATTGCTTCTTGTAACATATTATTTGCCCTCCGGAGTTTTAATATCACCAAGCGGATAGAAAGGTATCATTTTATCTTCGACAAATTGATTTGCTTGAAGAGGAGTAACTTTGAGATTTGAAGGACAGTTTGAAACTATTTCAACTAAACAGAATCCCAAGCCTTTCTTTTGATATTCCAAAGCTTTTTGCATAGCTTTTTTAGTACGTTTGACATTATTTGGTTTATGAACAGATTGACGAGTGATGTATGCAACACCCGGCAATGAAGCCAACATGTCACTGATTCTCAAAGGATAACCTTGAATAGAAACATCTCTGCCGAAAGGAGTGGTTGTTGTCACCATGCCCGGCAAGGATGTAGGCGCCATCTGACCGGAAGTCATGCCATATATACCA
>Ga0265293_10010708_pt1 | contig 12738 bp, 12 predicted proteins | sample Munlanlewell138R_FD_192505 | JGI IMG/M metagenome (GOLD analysis project Ga0265293, IMG submission 192505) | Leachate microbial communities from a municipal landfill in Southern Ontario, Canada - Leachate well 138R | ecosystem: Engineered > Solid waste > Landfill > Unclassified | place: Canada... | reverse complement strand
GGACGTTTTACGAGGTGTTGCGAAACAAACTGAACTGGTCCGGGGGCCCTGGTGATTGAGCGCCTGAGTGTCCGGAACTTCATCCTTGTCGAACAACTGGACCTCGAGTTTACCAGGGGATTCAACGTCCTTTCCGGAGAGACCGGTGCCGGTAAGAGTATTTTGGTGGGGGCTCTTTCGGTGCTTTTTGGCGGAAAGGGTGGCTCTGATCTGGTGCGTTCCGGGGCTGAGGAGGCATCGGTTGCGGGTGAGTTCTTTTTGGACGGCCATCCGCCTGGACTTGCCTGGTTGGCCGACCACGGTATTACCCTGGAAGAGGGGCGGATTCTTCTCAGGCGAACGTTGAAAACCAGCGGCCGGGGTACGATCTACATCGGTTCCAACCCTGCCACTCTGGCGGAGCTTGAGGAGTTTACGGGGCTTCTCCTTGATCTGCACAGTCAGCATGAACACCAGTCTCTCTTTTCCGAGGCCAACCACCGGCAGATTGTGGACCGTTTTGCCGGAATCGAAAGGGATGTCCTCACTTTTCATGAACGGTTTAACCTCCTTTCTGATCTGCAGGCCCAACTTCGTGACATTGACGTACAGGAGAAGAACAGGAACCGCGAAATAGAGATGCTTGAGTTTGCCTGTGCGGAGATCGACGGGGCTTCCATCAGGATCGGTGAAATGGACGAGCTGGAAAGCGAGCGGGAGCGGATGGCCCATTTTGAGAAACTTGCGGAGCACGTTCAGACGTTAACGGAGCTGTTTGATGGGGAGACCCTCTCCGTTCTTTCCCTGTTGAAGCGGGTGCGGCAGGAATATGCGGCGGCGGCCCGGATTGATGAGTCTCTTGAAGGTGAATTTCAACGAGTGGAAAGTGTCTATTTTGAACTTGAAGATATCGGTCAGAACATGTCCGATTTCCAGGACGCTCTGGTCTTTGATCCTGCCCGGCTGGAAGAGATTGAAGATCGTCTTGCCCTTTTGCGCCGGTTGACTCGGAAGTACGGTGATACCGAAAATGAGGTCCTTACCTACGCCGAAGAGAGTCGGAAGACTCTGGAGCGACTCAAGGCCCTTCGGGAGGGCAGGGAAGATCTGCAGGCGCGGATATCGACGACGGAGCAGTGGATCTCTCAGACGGCGGTGGATTTGCACCGGAAGCGGACTGCCGCAGCGGGGGAACTGCAGAAAGAGATCGAAACTGTTCTTCACGACCTTGCCATGGGGCAGGCCCAGTTTGTCGTGGAAGTGGAGACCCGGACGAATGAGCGGGGCCGTCTGGTATGCGGGCCTTTCGGGGCCGACCGCGTGCGGTTTCTCATCAGTACCAACGCGGGGGTCTCTCCGCAGCCGCTGATCAAAGTGGCGTCCGGTGGGGAACTTTCACGGGTAATGCTCGCCATAAAAACGGTGGTAGCCGAGCTGGATGATGTCCGGTCACTCGTTTTTGACGAGATAGACACCGGTATCGGCGGTCACGTTGCACTGACTATTTCTTCCCATATGCGAAAACTGGCAGATCACGCACAGGTTATTTCCATTACCCATCTTGCGACAATTGCAGTTCGGGCCGATAATCATATAGTTGTGGAAAAAAGTACCATCGGTCGAGAAACGGTTATCTCGGCCCGGATCGTTACGGGTGACGGTCGGGTGCGTGAAATTGCCAGGATGTTGGCAGGCGAACAGGACGAAGTGTCTGGAATTGAGCACGCCCGTACTCTTCTGGCACGGTATCATAGAGGGAACCATGGCCAAGATCAGTAATGAAGCCCGGCAACAGTACTTTGAGCGCATCAAAGAGTACAAGCAGATATCAGAGGCAATTCTGCATCGGGAGAAGAGCCTTGTAAGTATAGTGAAGGGACAGACCGCCGGCGCCGCCTACAAGTACATCACTTTGGCGGAGGAACGGCTTAACCTGGCCTCATACTTTCTGTTGCAAAATGCCTTGTCCGTGACCCTTCTTGGGGTGAAAAACGACGCGTATCTGAACGAGGCGCGCAAGAGCTGTTATCAGGCGATCATCTATCTGGAAGAGGTTGTCTCCAACTACTTAGATGTTCCGTTTTCCGACTACGCAGACCTTCTTGATGAGATTGAGGGGTACGAGGACGAAAAACGGTTTCACCTTATACGGAAGATCGGTTTTACCATAGATTCTGTGGTGGAGGCGTTTGGTCCGAACTCCAAATGGCGGTGGTCTTTTGTTGAACTGGAAGGACGTTTTGCGGCTGTGGCAAAGAACCTGATCAACTTCAAAACGTTTGTTGCCCAGATGGATCCCTCGGTAGATGGGTACGCCGCACGGATGGGACACATGGAGCTTGCGCAGCAACTGCTGGCCCAGGCGGCCGACAGGTATCGGGAGAAGTACGAGTTGTCGACTCTCAGGATAGACGACTTCAAACGGGCAATTGCGTTTCTGGCAGCCCTCAGGCGGATATACACGATTTTTGGAGAAGCCGACAAGGCGGATGAGATGAAGCGAAAGATGGAAGTGTGGAAAGCTAAAATGGAGGCCGATGACAAGGCCCACTCCCGAAAAAGGTCTGTGTAGGTCCGGTGAAGCGGTTTCTCGTCTACCTTGGTCTCTTTGTAAGTGCATTTCTCGTATCAGTTGCCATACCTCGCGAATTTCGGCAGGAGTTGTCCTGGTCTGTCCTGTGGGACTATGACCTTCCCGGTGAAGATGGGGAGTGGTCGGAGGCGACGGGTGGAAGCGGGGATACTTCTGCCGGCGGGGCGCCTGATTTATTCGTAGTTGAGACGGACCGGGAATACCTGGTGACAGGAGTTCCTGCCGGTGATATAGAGTCTTTCGGGCTTAAGGGGGACGTCTTTACCGCCTCAACAGCGGGTTTTATCAATCAGCCGGCCGAGGCTCAGCGCTGGGCGCTTCAGAAGTGGGCCGGCGGGCGGCCTCGTTTTGTCGGTGCCCACGGCACCCCGCGTATGGAAGGCCCTTATCTGCTTCAGGTTGACGACAAGCGCATTTTGTACCTGACCGATATGAACGGGGATGATCTGATTGTCCGCGAGTTGGCCGACGGTGCAAGTGTCTACGCCGTCTGTACGGATTGTGATTCGCCAATGGTGGTTGTCGGTTCCATGACCGGCGATATGACGGTCCTGCAGTCGGAAGATTCCTGGTCCTTCAGCCTTGAGGCCGCTTTTGGTGGGGAAGTGATGCCGCCGGTTTATGGTGTTGCGGCCCTCTCTGCGGAGCGAATCGTGGTTTTGTATGGAACTGAGCCCCAGCAGCTTGCCCTGGTTGAGAAGTCGCCGGAGAACGACGGGCGACAGGAATGGACCGTTACGGCGATTCATCCAATCAACCCGGATAGGGCCGTCTCTTTTCCTGTCGGTATGGACGTGTCGGCGAGTCGTTATGTAACGGTTCCCCTTGTGGGTCGGGCCGTTGTGTTTGATGTCCAGGAAAACGTCTTGATTCGTCTACCGGTAGTTGGCCTGACAGATTCGATAGTTACCGTTTTTAAAGGCCCGGTGTTCATCGCTGCGGCCTCCGGAATGGGAGTGCCGGTTGTGGTGGCCTCTGGAGATTTCAGGTACAGTGCAGCCTGGCTGTGGACGGATGTCACAAACCGCGGCTTCTTTGGTCAACCGTTTCAGTTCGTTCTCCAGAAAGACCGCCGTCTGATCGCCTTGGGGATCGCTTTGGGGGTGGATATGGGGGTAGATCTGTGAAAGGGCCGGTCAGGACGGCTCACATCCTTCTGATTATGACCGTGCTGGGAACAGTGGCGCCGTCGGCCGTCATTTTGCGGGCGTGGCAGTGGCCGGTGGACCAGGTTGGTTTTCTGGACAGTCAAGCGGCAGTACGGGAGGATTCGGTTTTTTCCTTCGTATTTCGAATGAGGAATGGCCTGGCTGCAGAACTTCGGTCGCCCGTGGAGGGGAGCGTCGTTTTTGATCGTACGGGGGCGACGGGGATGAACCCTGGGGATCCGAAGTTGGTACCAGCGGTACCCTCTCTGGTCGTTGATACACCGGACGGTTTCCGTGTTTTTCTCGATATAGAAGGCCTTGAGCGGCCAGGGGACGAGGTGTTATTCCCTCGGTCTGTTACATCGGGACAACGTCTGGGAACGGTCAAAATGGTGGCGGTCAGGGTGTTTGATACTCGTTCACACCAGTACATCAATCCTCGCACGGTTTTTCCGTTCACCGCCGATCTTCCTTTGGAGGAAATTCCGGTGGTTCGTTTTTTTCAGAACGGAGTCCTCCTGGACTCGAACACCCTTCGGCCGGGGCCTGCCCGTCTGGTCGTTCCGGCTTCAGCGGTAGTTCCCTCCCGGCTTCCCAAAACTATTCAGGTGTTGCGCAACGGTCTGCTTGAGAGCTACCACGAGTTTATATTCGGGCGTGATATCGTCACCCGTCTTTCTCCTTCGGGTGATCTGATGCTTGCGGATCTGACCGTATCACCTGGTGACAACCTGCTTCGGCTTGAGGCTTCCCGGTTTGACGGTACTGTACTCCGGCGGAACATTCGGTTCTCGGTGGACACAGAAGACCCGCCCCTTGACACGCGGTAGAGCTTTTCCCACAATCAGTCAATGCTTGTGGAGTTGCCCGCATGATCCGTACTCGACTGGGAGAGCTTTCATTTGAAGGTTTGTTGCTTGTTGCGTCGAGGAACGGTTTGGAACCGGACCCGGACGTTGACCGGGATCAGCTGATAGGCCTGCTTACCGATATCATCGACGAGGACCGTGAGGAACGGGAAGCCGTCAACAGCAAAACGGTGCGGATCCAACAGAAAAAATTCTCTGTAATACATGAAGACGTTGAGCCGTCGACTGAAGACCTTTTGGATGACTTTGTGCTTCCGGCCCACTACGAAATCAACCGGATTACACTAATGCTTCGTGATCCCCATTGGGCGTATACCTATTGGGACATCAGTACCGCAAAAGCAAAGGAATACCAGGAATCGATCAGGTTTGACGGAATTTTTTTAAGAGTACTGCAGCTTGACGGATCGACCGATGATCTGAGAATTCAGGATTCATTCGAAATCCCCGTTCAAATAGAAGATTCAAGCTGGTACATCTATCTACCCCGACTGGAGTCGTTCTACCGGATACAGCTTGTGGCACGAAACAACCACAGACGAGAACTCCTGGCCGTCTCCAATGAGGTATACGTCCCCCGGGGAAGGTTACCATTCGCCCCGGAATCAATGGACACTGACCGTATGGCCCTCTACGAACTATGCGGGCTGGAGTACCTTGAAGTCCCTCCGTTTGGTGATGACCATGATGAACGGAGCGGGTCATAGTTAGGGGTTCGTCACTAAGGAGCTGACACATCTATGGGTAATTCTATACTCGTATTGCATTCCCATCTTCCTCTAGTCCGCCATCCCGAACACGAGTCGTTTCTGGAAGAACGGTGGTTTTTTGAGGCGCTGAGCGAAACCTATCTACCGTTGCTGCGGACATTTTCGCGGCTGGAAGCCGATGATGTTTCATTTTCGCTGGCTATGTCGTTTTCGCCGACCCTTAGTTTTATGCTGCAGGATCAGTTCCTGATGGAACGGTACGCCCACTATCTCGAGACGAATATCGAGCTTGCGGAGCGCGAGCTGGACAGAACTGCGTCGAATCCTCAATTACACCGTCTGGCTGGTATGTACTACGATCGGTACACCGGGGACCGGACCGACATAGTCGAGACCTATAACGGGAACATTCTGCGCGGTTTTGACTACTTTGCCAAACGGGGCCACCTTGAACTTTTGACGACGGCGGCAACACATGCGTTTCTTCCCAATTATCGTCAGTACCCCGAAATCATCCGGGCTCAGCTTGAACTGGGCACGGAAAGTCATCAACGCTACTTTTCAAACAAACCAAGAGGGCTATGGCTGCCCGAGTGCGGATACTATGAAGGTCTGGATGCCCTGATTGCCGAAGCGGGTTATGAGTACTACATAAGTGCCGCCCATGGCGTTATTTTTGGTGAACCCCAACCGGCAAACGGCACGTATGCACCGATTAGGACTCCTGCAGGCGTTGCCGCCTTTCCCCGGGATGTGTATACCGCCACCTGGGTCTGGTCTTCTGAACAGGGGTATCCTGCCAACCCGGTCTACCGGGATTTTTACCGGGATATCGGTCATGATCTGCCGCTGAGTTATATCGGCCCCTATATCCATGAGGACGGCATCCGGATTGACACGGGATTCAAGTACCACGCCATAACCGGCGATACAAACGCCAAGGTCGTCTACGATCCCGACAAAGCTCAGGAGCTTGTACAACAACACGCTCGGGAGTTTGTGGCCCGTCAGGCTGAACATATTCAGCGGCTGCGGGAGGTTATTCCCGCGCCACCGGTTATTACGAGTCCCTACGACACTGAACTTTTTGGTCACTGGTGGTTTGAAGGGCCCCAATGGATAGAGGAAGTTTTTCGGGTTGCCGACGCACTCCACCGGGAAGGGAATGGTACTGTGACGTTCACAACGCCGTCGCCCTACCTCAAGAAGCATGGAACCGCCGAGACGGTGGCCCCGACGTTCTCCAGCTGGGGGAGCCGGGGATACGCTGAGGTCTGGTTGGACGGTACCAACGACTGGGTGTACCGGCATACTCACCAGGCAATTGAACGGATGGCCGAATTGGTGGCGCGTTTCCCCGATGAGAGTGGCCTGAAAGAACGGGCCCTGAACCAGGCGGCCCGAGAGGTTCTTCTGAGTCTGGCTTCGGACTGGCCGTTTATCATGAACGCCAAAACGGTTGTTCCTTACGCAGAACGAAGGGTGAAGGAACATCTGTTAAACTTCACCCGGGTCTACGACGCGCTTTCCCAGAGAAACATGGGGACCGAATGGCTGACGGCGGTGGAAAAGAAGCATCCGCTATTTCCCGATTTCAACTACCGTCGGATGAAACTTCCAACGGTTGAAAATATCAAACACCTGGTCTGACATTCGACTTGACGTCCGACCTGACGTTCGACCTCAGACCGGCGCATTACTCCGTTATAGCAATTCCTGACAGCGATTCCTGACAAGCCACTACTTATCTGTTAAGTACTTCTCCAGTTCCAATTTTTATTTTTACGCGAATTCTGTCTACAAAGATTGACATTACCCGTGGGTGATCTAATATATAGGTCATGTGGGAAAAAGTGGGAAAAGTTAGGGAAAAGTGGTGATTAAGGGATGATTACGGGGCAGTATCGAAATGCACTGGACGATAAAGGACGCTTGCTGGTACCGAGTAAGCTCCGTTCCGAAGTGCCTGGAAATACACTCGTAATCACCTCCGGTATTGATCGCTGTCTCTGGCTGTTCCCTCCCGAGGAGTGGAAGGTCCTGAGTGACAACCTTATGGAAGCGGCGTCGCCGTTTTCCAGGAGAGCACGACTACTCCAGCGCAGAATCATTGCACCGGCACAGGAGGTGGAACTGGACAAGACGGGACGAATTTTGATTCCGCCGAGCCTGAAGGAGACGGCGGGTCTGAAAAAAGAGTGCATTCTGCACGGAATCAAGAAGTACATAGAGATATGGGATGTTGATGAGTACAAGGCGTATCTCGACGAGAATGAAGATGAGTTTCAGGAGGCGGCCGAAGAACTGGGAGGGTCCGTCTCTTTCTTTTGACCATGGGTTCTTCTGATCATGGGTGTTGAGCATCTGTCGGTCATGCCGCGGGAGGTGGAACGGTTCATGGAACCGCTGCCGCCGGGCGCGAGAATCTGTGATGCAACTCTTGGAGGAGGCGGGCACACGGCCCGTCTCCTGGAACTCTGTCCTTCCTGTTCGGTAGTTGGTATTGACGCGGATATTCAGATGATCGAGCAGGCCCAGCGGCGAATCGGCGACGTTTCGAGATTTACCGTCATACACGGCTGGTTTGATGATGTTCTGGCCGAGGAACGGGCGTTCGATCGGATTCTGATTGACCTGGGCGTCTCCATGGTGCATTTAACGGACCCTGATCGGGGGTTTTCCTTCCGTGACGACGGTCCCCTGGATATGCGTCTGAACAGGATGTCTGATATGCCGACCGCCGAAGATCTGTTGCAGTCCATTTCTGAACGAGATCTGGCGGACCTCATCTACCGGTACGGGGAAGAGAGGTACTCACGGAGGATAGCCCGGGCAATTTGTCGCGAACGTCCCGGTTCTCTAAAGAGCACCGTCGCCCTGGCCGATTGTGTTCGCCGGGCAGTGCCGCCGCAGTATCGGCACGGCCGCAACAATCCGGCCACCCGGACGTTTCAGGCAATTCGGATTGCCGTGAACGATGAGCTGGGCCGGATCGAGCGGGTACTGCCCTTGGCCGCTGCGGCGTTGAATCGGGGAGGACGGCTTATCGTCATTAGCTTTCACTCTCTTGAGGACCGTATTGTGAAGCACTCATTCCGTGCTTTGGCGGGCAAGGCCGTTAATGGACTCTCTACTGTCGTTCACGTTTCGCCGATGGTTAAAGAGGAAGGAGAGTACGTCATTTTGACGAAGAAACCGGTGATACCGGACGACGATGAGCGTGCTCAGAACCCGGCGTCCCGTAGTGCCAAACTGCGGGTTATAGAAAGGAAAACTGGTGGTGAGTGGTAGATTGCGTAAAGCTGTACTGATCTCGTTTATCGTGCTGACGCCGACGCTGTTTGTTGCCAACGTGTGGCAGTCGTACCGTTTTAGCCGCATGGAAGGACACCTGCAGGGTGTTAAGCGGGAGCATCTGCGTATCCTGGAAGCGAACAAACGGCTTATCGTCGGAATCGCAGGGTTACGATCACCGTCACGAATACGAAAGTTGGCCGAAGGCGATCTTGGACTGGAAGCTGCCTCGGCAGAACGGATTGAACGAATACGCTTTGAACTGGGGTGGGACGAGAGTGAATGACCGAACGGTCGGCAACAGCAACAGTGATTCTCGATTTCCAGATCTGAACGGAATTGCCGGGGTGATAGGTGGTTTCGTCGTGACACCTGTCGGCACAGATGCCGGTGACGGTACAGGGACCGGTGGTTCTGAACGTATCCGTTCAATCGCGATTGATTCCAGGGTATGCACGGCGGGGTCACTTTTCTTTGCACTTCAAGGTGAGAACACTGACGGAGAACTCTTTGTCGATGCTGCGAGGTCGCACGGGGCGTCGGCGGCTGTTGTTCGTCACGAGAGCAGCCCCGATGGCCGCCCCTGGACGATTCCAGTTGTCGTCGTTCCTGATTCTCTCGTTGCCCTGCAAAAGTTGGCAATCTGGTATGTGGATACCTGGTTGTCCACCACTATGCGGATTGGTATTACCGGGAGTAACGGGAAAACGACAACCAAGGAATTTGTTCGCGCATTGCTCTCTCTCAGTGGAGAGGTATACGCCAGCAAGGGCAATTTGAACTCGGAGACCGGGTTGCCCCTCTCTGTTTTTGACTCGCCGCCGGGCGTGCCGTTTGCCGTGTACGAAATGGCCATGAGCGCCCCCGGGGAGATGAAAAATCTTGCCGATATCGTTCGTCCCCGATACGCATTGATCACCAATGTAGGAATAGCCCACGCCGGTCTTGTGGGGAGTCGTGACGCTATTGCATCGGAAAAGAAGATGATCTCCTCCCGTTTTACCGGAAAAGAAACACTGTTGCTTCCGGAAAATGACGATTATCGGGATTTCCTTGCCGAGGGTATTCGCGGAACAGTCGTTTATTTTGGCCCGAAATCACAAAACGCCACAATCCGTGACGGTGGTGATCGAGGGCTGGTAATTACGTTCGGAGATCGTGCTGAAACGGTTCTTCCGATGATCGGTCGCCACAACGGCATGAACGCTCTGGGGGCCATACGGCTGGTAGAGACGGTAACCGGTTCAATTCCCGATCTTGACGAAGTGGCCTGGACTGAAACTCTTCCGTCGGGCCGGGCCGAGCGGATTCGCCTTGCCGAAGGCGGTATCGTCATTCATGACGCCTACAACGCCAACCCCGATTCCATGCGGGCCGCATTGAAGATGGTTGACGATCTGCAGAAAAGCGGTGTGGAGTCGCCAACCGGCGGGCGCGTCTCAACCGGCGAAACGAAGCGGCCGTTGGTGGTTGTGCTTGGCGATATGTACGAACTTGGCAGTCTTGCAGCGACTGCCCATGATGAGGTGCTTGCGGAAGCACTCCAGCTTGAGCCGGATTCGCTCTTTTTGGTTGGAGACGAGTTTCGTGCGGCCTTCAGGCGGAGATCGACGGTCCCTGACACCGTCGTTGCGGTTTCTGATGTTACCGAGCTTTCAGAGAGGCTGCGGTCTTTTTCCGGACGAGAACTGGTCCTTCTGAAAGGGAGTAGAGCGGTTGGTCTGGAAGCGCTGATCCCCGGCATGACAAAGATTTCTGAAATAAGGCCCCCTGGGCCCCCTGAGCGGCAAGAGTCAACCCTAGCCGGAGGGACGCGCTGATGTTCAAGGAACTGCTCTATCCCCTGACAAACGTCTTTACGCCGTTCAACGTCTTTCAGTACATCACCTTTCGGGCGGCCTACGCGGCCATTACGTCGCTGATGATTACCTTTCTTTTTGGCCCCTGGACGATCCGAAAACTGCGAATTCTCCGGTTCGGTGAGGAGATCAGACTTGATGGCCCGGAAAGCCATATGGTCAAATCCGGCACCCCTACAATGGGCGGAGTTCTGATTATCGTCTCAATTATCGTCTCCGCAATCCTCTGGCTTGATCTTTCTGTCGCATATTCCTGGATCGGCATTATGGCGGTCCTCGGTTTTGGGCTTATCGGTATGGCCGATGATCTACGAAAGATACTCCGGAAAAACAAAGACGGTCTTAGGGGTTGGTACAAAATCACCGGGCAGGTTGTTGTCGCATTTGTCGTGAGCTTTCTTTTGTACCGTTTCGGCAATGAGCACACCACAAAGCTCTTTCTGCCCTTTATAAAACCGCCGGTCCTTGACCTGGGTATCTGGTACATCCCCTTTGCAATGATCCTGTTGATCGGCACGTCCAATGCGGTGAACCTTACCGACGGACTGGATGGCCTGGCGACGGGTCTCGTGCTCATGGTGGGGCTGACTTTTGCAGTACTGTCCTATGTGACCGGCCGGGTAGACTTCGCCGGATACCTCCAGATTCCCTATCTACCGGGAGGCGGGGAGCTGACCGTTCTCAGCCTTGCTGTGGTCGGTGCGTGCGTCGGTTTTTTGTGGTTTAACGGACACCCCGCTGAGATCATGATGGGTGATACAGGGAGCCTCGCCCTTGGTGGAGTTATCGGCGCGTTGGCCCTTATGACGAAGAAGGAAATTCTGCTCATTATCATTGGTGGAGTTTTCGTTCTTGAGGCAATTTCGGTCATTATTCAGGTTGCCTCGTTCAAGATGACGGGTAAACGGGTCTTCCGCATGGCCCCCATCCACCACCATTTTGAGTTACTCGGCTGGCCGGAAAGCAAGGTAGTCCTCCGTCTGTGGATTCTCGGAGGTCTATTCGCAATTCTCAGTCTGTCGACGTTGAAGATTCGGTAGTTCTATGGCACGAAGAGGTTTCTTTGCAGAACAGATTGAACACAAGGTGGCTCGGTTTGATATCGTTCTTCTCAGCCTCCTGGGTGTTCTGGTCGTTCTGGGGTTGGGAATGCTCTGGTCGGCGTCATGGTTTCGGGCCGAACAACTGTACGGTGATCCCGTCCGTTTTGTGATGCGCCAGGGGATGTGGACGCTGGTTGGACTGGTGATCATGGTAATCACCGCCCTCTTCCCCCTGGATATACTCCGACGGTACCTGCCGGTACTCGTCCTTTTCACGACGGTTATCTCTTTGATCCTCTTCGTACCCGGGGTGAGTGCCCGGTACATGGGAGCGCGACGGTGGATAGTTCTCTTCAACATCTCTTTTCAGCCGTCGGAGCTGGTTAAGGTCACGTTGGTCCTCTATCTGGCACACATTTTTGCCCGACGAGAGGGTGATTTCTCGCAGCCGGCCCAGTCGTTGTTGCCCCCGACTTTAGTCGTCTTGCTTCTGGCGGGTATTGTCCTTGCCCAAAATGACTTTTCTACTTCCGTATTTCTGGTAGCAGTGGCGATGAGCATGTTTTTCTTCGCCGGGGTGCCGATGGCCCACTTTTTCAAGCTGTTCACCGTGGTAGTACCGATTTCGTTGATTATGGTCTTTACCCGGGAGCACCGGGTACGGCGGATTATCGCCTTTCTCAAACCTATGCACGATCCGTCGGGCGGTGGCTTCCAAATTCTCGCGGCACGTCGGGCACTGGAGAACGGCGGTCTCTGGGGCGTTGGCATTGGTCAAAGCGTGCGGAAATTCGGGAGCCTTCCAGAAGTACAGTCGGACTTTCTCTTTGCAATCCTGGCGGAGGAACTGGGACTGATAGGCGTTTTTGTCGTTACCGCTCTGTTTGTTGCCTTTGCCGTCCGAGGTTTATATCTCGCTGCCCGTCAACCCGACTGGTTTCGTTCTCTTCTGGCCGCCGGCATTGTCAGCAGTATCACTCTGCAGGCGTTACTCAACATCGCCGTCGTGGTGGGTGCAGTACCTGCCACAGGGATTCCGTTGCCGTTTTTCTCCTCCGGAGGATCTGCTCTGGTGATTACCTTTGGAATGTGCGGTCTCCTTCTGAATGCAGCCGGTGACTCGGTGGAGAAGGGTCGACAGCGGAAGTTCTACACGGTACAACGCGCCGAATGGGAGCCCTACCGTGTCTGAAGCGATGGTTTCCCGACGCCGACACAACCGCCGCAAAGTCCGGAATAACTC
>Ga0265293_10010706_pt1 | contig 12738 bp, 13 predicted proteins | sample Munlanlewell138R_FD_192505 | JGI IMG/M metagenome (GOLD analysis project Ga0265293, IMG submission 192505) | Leachate microbial communities from a municipal landfill in Southern Ontario, Canada - Leachate well 138R | ecosystem: Engineered > Solid waste > Landfill > Unclassified | place: Canada... | reverse complement strand
ACTTTATTTTGTTAAATTTACAACACTTATGGTGGTGAGTGGAGGATTCGAACCTCCGAAGACATAGTCAGCAGATTTACAGTCTGCCCTCGTTGGCCGCTTGAGTAACTCACCTTGTATTGTTTTTACTGGTCAAACACTGATAATTTAAATTTATGGAGCTGGTGATGGGACTCGAACCCGCGACCTGCTGATTACAAATCAGCTGCTCTAGCCAACTGAGCTACACCAGCGCCTTTTTGCATTCCTAGTGACTAAAAATGGAACGCAATTATAGGCAAAATAAAATAAAATGTCAAGAGATTTTTGTATTTTTTTTGTATTTTTTCGATACAATCATAAAATAAACCCGAATTATGCAATAGAGGCTTGTTAAATAGCGCTAATGCTTTGATTTAGGGTGTTTACAAAAATTTTGAGGTTAACCCAAAGGTTTATCGATTAATTTTGTAAGTGCCATAGACTAAATGATGAGTGCAAGGTAATGAATTTCTATTGCATAATTCGGGATAAATCATAATATAGGTAAATCATTGAAATCACCGCGAGGTTTTGGCAAAAGATATTTTACTCTTGCCTCCATATTGGCACATACTGTTTTTGTCAAGCTTCAAAAAAGCAGAGTTCAAATTTCTTCAATTTGTCATGCCTATTTTTCTAATGATCTAAATGAGGAAGAAGACCCACCACCGTTAAGTCAACTTCAATGTTTATTGTTGCTGCAAAATCCTACACTATGTAATTGTATATTCACAAGAATTGCCAAACAGGCTTTGCTATCTGCTAAAAAGCGCAAAAAATGCAATTGTCACAATCTCTACTTTAGCTTTCGCCGAAGCGGAACTCATCCTCCGCATTATCTTTTTTAAAATTAAACAAAAAAATATATAAATACAAAAGGATAATTATGTCAAAAAATTTAGTAGTAGGATATCCTAGAATAGGAGAACATAGAGAGCTCAAATTTGCTCTTGAAAGCTTTTGGAGCGGCAAAAGCAGCTTCCAAGCTGTAGAAGATGTAGCTAAAAACCTAAGAGTCAAAGCTTGGAACACACAAAAAAATGCAGGAGTAGATCTCATAAGCTCGAATGACTTCTCTTATTATGATCAAATGCTTGATACTATGATATTAGTAGGTGCAATCCCTGATAGATTCAAATCGATCCAAGATAAAATCTCACAGTACTTCGCTATGGCAAGAGGATATGAAAAAGGCGTAGCTATGGCTATGAGAAAATGGTTTAATACCAATTATCACTATATCATTCCTGAACTTGCCAAAGATGAGACATTTAAGCTTAATAGCACCAAGGTCATAAATGAATACAGCGAAGCTGCGGCTCTTGGAATTAAAGCCAAAATAAATCTCATCTCTCCGATTACTTTCTTGGCCCTTAGTGTGACCAATGATGGAAGTGATCAATTTTTGCTTTTTGATAAATTGCTAGAAGTTTATGAAGAACTTTTTGTGCAAATTAGTAAACTAGACGATGAAATTATCGTGCAGCTTGATGACCCTATCTTTGCTACGGATGTTGAACCTAAACTTCTTAATCTTATAAAGCCTTGCTATGAAAAACTATCAAGCATTTCTAATAATATCAAAATAATAGCAACTACCTATTTTGAACACTCAAATGAAGCTACCAAGGTTTTAGTGCATACACCGATTTGGGGGCTGGGGCTTGATTTTGTAGCAGGAGCTAAAAATATCGAATCTCTAGATGACATTGCCAAAAGCAACAAAGTCTTAGCTGCTGGAGTTATCAACGGAAGAAATATATGGAAAAACGATATCATAAAAACAAAAGAGCTGCTTGAAAAAATATCATCCATCATTCCAAAAGAGAGACTAGTAGTATCTACATCTTGCTCGCTTTTGCATGTGCCTTATAGTCTAGAAAATGAAAATAAATTAGATAGCACCATCAAAGATTCACTGAGCTTTGCCAATGAAAAACTTGGTGAGTTGGCTCTTGTCAGTCATCTATTTTTTGATACATTAAATGATAACGATAATGAGTTATTAGAAAACAACAGCGCTAGCATCCATAGGCTAACAAATTCAAAACTTATACACGATGAGGCAGTGCAATCAAGAGTAAAAAATATTACAAAATTTACAAGAGACGGCAAATTTGAAGAGCGTATCGCTTTGCAAAGGGCAAAATTGGCTTATCCAAATCTGGCCACCACGACCATAGGGTCCTTTCCGCAAACTCCAGAATTAAGGAAGGCTAGACGAGATTACAAAAACAATGAAATCTCAGGAGAAGAGTATGAGGAATTTATAAAAAATTATATCCGTGAAACTATCGCTATCCAAGAGCAAATAAGTCTTGACGTATTGGTACATGGGGAGCCTGAGAGAAACGATATGGTAGAGTATTTTGGTGAACTACTAAATGGGTTTGCATTTAGCTCAAACGGATGGGTGCAAAGCTATGGTGCCAGATGTGTCAAGCCGCCTCTTTTATATGGGGATGTAAGCCGTGAAGTGCCAATGACCTTGCAATGGATGCTATTTGCCCAAAGCTTGACAAGCAAAATAGTCAAAGGCATGCTCACAGGTCCCGTTACAATGATAAATTGGTCATTTGTGAGAGAAGATATCCCTCGCAGCGAAGTAGCAACCCAAATAGCCCTTGTCCTAGCTGACGAAATAGATGATCTGCAAAATAACGGTATCAAAATCATTCAAGTGGACGAAGCGGCATTCAAAGAGGGATATCCTTTGAGAAATGAAAATAGAACGTCTTATGAAAAATGGGCAGTTGATAGCTTCAAACTATCAGTTAGCAGTGCTCATAAAGCTACACAGATACATACACACATGTGCTATAGTGAATTTAACGACATTATCCATACTATCGAGGAAATGGATGCCGATGTCATCACCATTGAAACCGCTAAAAGCGGCAATAGCCTGCTTAAAATTTTCAAAGAAGTCGGATATACCAAAGAAGTAGGGCCTGGCGTATATGATATCCACTCTCCTAGGATCCCGACAGTTGAAGAGATAAAAACTCAAATAGCATTACTGCTGGAAGTATTGCCAAAAGAACAGTTGTGGATCAATCCGGATTGCGGTTTGAAGACCAGAAAATGGGAAGAGGTAATTCCAAGCTTGGAGAATATGGTCAAAGCAGTGGCTTCATTTAGATAACATTTCTTGTTTTGACAAATCTGTATGTTCGCCCTTCCCAGAAAAATGTATTAAATTTTGTCATCCGAACGCTCGAAAAGCAGCAAGATTTTGAGCATATGTCGCAAAACTAGTGAATAACGGTTTTACGAAGTAAAAAGTTTCTTTAGAAAAATCTTGTGTTGCGGTTCGTGAGGATGAGGCTTTTCTTTTGTTACTTTTCTTTAGTAAAAAGTAAAGTATAAAAAACAAGCTTGTGTTATAATTTCACCAAAAATTAGGCAACTTATGAAAATCCTATTAGCTCCAAGCGAAACTAAATCAACCGGCGGGACTGAGCCGTTTGATTTAGCCAATTTATGGAATAAAGAATTATATGAAACTAGATATAAGCTAACACAAATTTATCTAGAAGGACTAAAAGACACCTCTAGATCCAAACAAATGTTTGGACTCAAAAAACCAGGAGATATAGAGCATTATCAAAGCATAGGGTTACATTCGTTTGCAAAAAAAGCGGTAGAACGATATACAGGAGTGGCGTTTGATTATCTCAACTACGATTCACTTGATGAGAAATCACAAAAATATATAGATGAAAATGTCATAATATTCTCCAATCTTTTTGGCCCTATTATGGCCGGCAATTTCATACCAGAATACAGACTTGCCCAAGGAGCAAAGGTGGGTGAACTTGAGGTAGATAAATATTATCATACCAATAGTGCAAAACTGTTGGATGAGTATCTGGCCAATGAAGAGGTATTAGATATTCGTGCTGGATATTATGATAGATTTTATACACCATCCAAACCTTACACAACTTTAAAATTTATCAAAGACGGCAAAGTAGTAAGCCATTGGGCGAAAGCATACAGGGGCAAAGTTTTGAGAGAAATAGCTAAAAATCAGATAGATACCATTAAAGATTTCATGGCTATGCCTATAGAAGGACTTAGTCTTTTAGAAATGCAAACACGTAAAAATAAAACAGAGATCATTTATACCATAGGAGAATAGTGTGAAACTGCCAAACTATGAGATGTACTATAAAATCTATATCTTTTTGTTGATACTCGCAGTAATTCTTGGCATACTTTTTGATACGAAATAAGCAAAATTTCGGCTCTTTTTTGTACAATAGTTTAGCTTCTTTAAACGGATATAACTAATGAAAGAAAAACTTTATACATTTTTAAAATCAAGCTCAGCAGGCGGTATATTTCTTATCATTACAACACTGTTTGCTCTCGCTCTTGTAAACTCTCCTCTTTCTGATATATATGGCTACATCCTTCATATACCGGTGGAAATACGCGTTGGGGCGATCCATATAGACAAAACTCTGCACCACTGGGTAAGTGAAGGACTTATGGCTATCTTCTTTTTGGCAATCGGGCTGGAGATAAAGCGGGAGGTAATAGAGGGGCATCTCTCTTCATTTGGACAAGTGCTTCTCCCTACTATTGCCGCGATCGGGGGTATTGTGGCCCCAGCTTTAATCTATACTATGTTTAATAGCGGTGATCCTGTCGCTATGCGTGGCTGGGCGATCCCTACGGCAACCGATATCGCATTTGCGCTTGGTATTTTATCGCTCCTGCCTCGCGTACCTGTCTCTTTAAAAGTATTTTTGCTGGCACTTGCGATCATAGATGACCTTGGGGCTATCGTCATTATAGCACTCTTTTATACTACACAGCTCTCCATGCTTTCTATCTATGTTGCATCTGCTGCACTTATTGTTTTGATACTCTTTAACCGACTTGGATTTTCTAACAAATCACTCTATTTTATGGTAGCAATTGTTCTTTGGGTAAGTGTATTAAAATCAGGAGTACATGCAACAATCGCCGGGGTGCTCTTCGCATTTACTATTCCTTTAAAAACCTCGGATGCATCCGGCATGGTATATTCTCCACTTAAAGAGGTTGAGCATGGATTGCATCCTTGGATCATTTTTTTTATTCTTCCAATGTTTGCTTTTGTAAATGCAGGGGTTGATATGCGCAATTTATCTATCGATGAGGCTATAGGCAATGTGCCTCTAGGTATTACACTGGGGCTCTTTTTGGGCAAACAGATAGGTGTTTTTGGATTTAGCTGGCTAGCGATCAAACTCAAGATCGCTTCAATGCCGCAAGATTCAAGCTGGCTGATGCTATATGGCGTAAGTGTCTTAACTGGTATCGGGTTTACGATGAGTCTTTTTGTTGACTCTTTGGCATTTCCTGACGATAGACTTTTTGCATATGCTGATAAACTAGCGATCTTGCTTGGCACATTATTTGCAGCGGTTTTTGGCTATATCATATTAAAATTTGCCATTGCAAAAAATAAGGAGGGATGATGAAAAAAAATCTATTTGAGATGGGTGCAAGCTGGGATAGCAACTGGAATAGCGACAACAAAACAAAAGAACCGAAAACTATAGGTGAAATAAAATCACCGGATAAACACCGACTTCATTTCGCACGTGAAAAACGAAACGGTAAGACAGTAACCATAGTCAAGCCGTTTAGTCTAAGCGATGAGGATATGCAAAGCTTGTTAACCAAACTCAAAAAATCACTTGCCACAGGCGGCACTATCAAAGATGATACGCTGGAGTTCCAAGGCGAAGTGAGCGAAAAACTCAAAATGCAACTCATCAAACTAGGATACGGGGTGAAAAAGTAAATTACATCTCTCCACATTACTTGCACATTTCTTAGTGTATACTATATGAAATGAAAGGATAATTGATGCAAGCACAAATGTCTCACAACCAAACTGATCACGAATATCATAACCTTGGACATACACATCATATGGATGAGTTGAAAAAACGTTTCATAATCTCTATTATTTTAACCATACCTATTTTACTCTTTTCTCATATGATACAAGAGTGGTTTGGTTTTAGGCTAGACTTTCCTTATATGAATTTTATCACATTTATTCTCTCCACATTTATCTACTTTTATGGAGGGTGGCCATTTTTGACAATGATGGTACAAGAGATCAAATCCAAAGAACCTGGAATGATGACCCTCATTTCTATGGCGATCAGTGTAGCATATTTTTATTCTTCAATAGCTCTTTTGATTTGGCCGGAGAAATCTTTTTTTTGGGAACTTGCAACGCTAATAGACATAATGCTGATCGGACATTATATTGAAGCCAAAAGTATATTGGGTGCTTCAAATACCCTTGAAGAGCTGGTGCGATTGATCCCAAAAAAAGCAATGCGTTTTACTTCCGAAATGGAATTAGAAGAGGTTGATATCAACCAACTTAGGCTTGGTGATGAAATCTTGATCCATCCCGGAGAAAATATCCCTGCCGATGGCGAAATAATAAAAGGTGAGGGCATGATAGATGAAGCATTGCTTACCGGGGAGTCTAAACCACTTTATAAAAACCCAAAAAGCTTTGTATTTATGGGCAGTACAAATATTGACGGTTCACTAATTGTGCGCATCACAAAAAGTGGCGAAAGCAGCTATCTTTCACAAATTATCAATCTCGTCAAAGAGCTGCAATTAAGCAGGTCTCATACTCAAGATCTTGCAAATCGTGCTGCTAAGTGGCTATTTTATGCTGCAATAATCATTGGCGTTATCACTCTACTTGTTTGGTCCGTACTTTCTACATTTGAAAATGCAGTACTCCAGATGGTTACGGTACTCGTAATTGCCTGCCCTCATGCACTTGGGTTAGCCGTGCCTCTTGTGGTCGCTATTTCAACATCTATGGCAGCCAAAAATGGTATTTTGATACGGCACAGAGATGCATTTGAGAGATTGCACAAAATAGATGTTATTTGTTTTGACAAAACAGGAACGATCACAGAAGGTAAACTTACTGTCAGTAAAGTAATCGCCATTAATGACGAAAAAAATTTACTTTATTTTGCTGCTTCATTGGAGCAACATTCTGAACATGGTATAGGCAAAGCGATCGTAGACTATGCCAAAAGCCAAAAGATCGCTCTTACTCCGGTTAATGAATTCAATGCTATGCCTGGAATTGGAGCCAAAGCGAAAATCGATGCTCACACTGTAATGATAGGCGGCATACAGCTTCTTAAAAAAGAGTCTTTGCAAATCCCTCAAAAACTACTCCCTTTTGATGGTCATGAAGCAACCAAAGTATGGATCACTATAGATGGTGTTATCGGTGGCGTAATTCTACTAACGGATACAATTCGCCAAAGTTCTGCTAAAGCTATCAGTGCCATTCGATCAAAAGGAATCACCACCTATATGTTCACTGGAGATAATAATGAAGTAGCTGCCAATATCGCAAAACAAACAGGCATTGATCATTATGAAGCCGGACTATTGCCCGATGTGAAGCTGCAAAAAATCCAAGCACTGCAAAAGGGCGGTAAAATAGTTGCAATGGTTGGTGACGGTATAAACGATGCGCCTGCGCTTATAGGTGCCAATATCGGTATCGCCATAGGCGCAGGAACAGATATTGCAATAGAAAGCGCTGATATAATCTTGACCAAAAGTGATCTCATGGATGTTGTAGATGCAATAAGCCTTTCGCAACAAACCTACCGAAAAATGCTGCAAAATCTTTGGTGGGCAAGCGGATATAATATAATAGCTATTCCTTTAGCTGCAGGTGTTTTGGTTTCATGGGGAATTCTTATAAATCCAGCCGTGGGTGCTATATTGATGTCTGCAAGCACTGTTATTGTCGCACTTAATGCCCAACTGCTTAAAAAAGCAAAACCGATTCAAAGAAAAGAAATGGAACATAATCATATACACCCAGACAACTGGACCAAAAAAGACCAATAATAAAAATATATCTCAATATTTAATTATAATCATTTATGGCAATAGCTCTGCTCTTGTGGCTATCTCGTCTGCTTTTTGGCAGGCTAAACTAAAGTTTTCATCGCACGATCGGCACATATGGCGATACTTCAAATACCCTGCAAAGGTCTTGCGTGCTTTTGTCATAGCAGTAGGCGTATCTCGTTTGATATGTTCAAAAGCCACGGCGGCATTTATGAGTCCTCGTGTAAGATCAGTATATGAGTGGTGCTCTTTTTTCATCTTCAGCCATAAAGGCTCTAACGCATTGTGTGCTTCAAAATACTTTTCATCCTCAAGTAATGATATAAATTTTTGCAAAACATCGTTTATGTTCATGATTTCACTTTTTACTTTATGATACAATATTTTATACCATTTTGGGGGCATATAATGGATGAAACAAACAAAAGTATTATCAAAGAACAGATCATATTAGATATTGAGTCTCTAAAAAAGCAGATAGATCAACTGAAAGAGAAATCAAAACCGATCACCCCTGACTGCTCCCAATGTGACTTGGAACGATCAGAGGCTTTGCTGGATGCAGAAGTAATGAATAAGATCTTAAATGGATCAATAACTAGACTGGCAGGATTAAAGCATGCACTAAGCCAAGTGGATTCTCCTAGTTTTGGGATTTGCATTGAGTGCGAAAACGAAATACCTATTGAAAGGCTAAAAATACGCCCTGAAAGTCTCAGGTGTGTGGCATGTGAGAACGCCAAATAAACTAATCATTTTTAAAAAGCTTATTATTATATCTTATGAGATAAACTACGATCAAAAAGGACAATTTTTATCCATGAAAAAAATATTTTTGATACTACTCTCAACTGTAATAATATGGGCAAATGAATACCAAATTGGACAATCCATAAAGCCTGTTATATTAAACGACCAATTTGGAACAGCACATAAGATAGACAAAATGCCGCGTACTATTATAATGACGTTTGAAAAAGAACCATCTGATATACTCAATAAGTATTTGTCAAAACAATCTGAAGGCTATCTAGAAAAAAATAATGGTGTATTTATAGCTGATATTAGCGGGATGCCTGCTTTTGTCTCCAAAACATTTGCATTGCCAAAGATGAAAAAATATAAATATAAAGTATTGCTCATAACAGATGAAAATGAAGGAGCTAAATATCCTTATCAAGAGGGGCAAATCACCATTATCAAGACAGAAAACGATCGTATAAAAAGTATAAGTTTTACTGACAAACTGTCCCAACTCAACAAAATGATAGAAAAATAAGAGTACAAACAAATAAGTCAATTATATAGATATATTAAATAAAAAGGAAAAATTATGAAAATAGCAATACCAGTAATAGACAAAACTCTCAAAATAGCTAAAAATGCCGGACATACTCCATACTTTGCAGTATTTACCGTAGGAGGTGGAATGTTCAAAACCATTACCCTAGACGAATTAAGAGCAAATCCGAAAATGACAGGTCATGAAATAAGCGAAGAAGAACACAGTGGCAAACATGTTTGTGATCATGACGAAAATGATATAGAACACATCAAATCCCATGATACTATGGCAGAAGCCATAAAAGATTGCGACTATCTAATGATCAAATCGGCTTGCAAAAATACAGCCAACTCTATGAAAGAGTTCGGCATTAAGATGAAAAAATATAACGGTGAGAAAACAAATGCAAAAGAAGCACTTGGAGAGATAAGCGGAGAATTTTAATTTTTTCAAATAGTGTCATCTGAGCATCCTTATAAGTAGGCAATATTTCAAAGCAATTAGCATGAAATATGCCGTAAACGATATTGTGAAGATGACGATTTTACGATACTTTTTTAAAAAGTATCAAAAGAAAAAACTCAAGACTTTATAAGCTTTCTATATTCCCGACCACTTTGCCAACTATACTTACTTCATCAGGAGCTAAAACTTCCGGAGAATAGGCTTTATTGTCTGAAATTAACTCTATCATACCGTCCGCTCTTTGACGGATTCGTTTGATAAAAAGCCCTGCGGTGGTTGAAGCGATGAAAATACCGTCTTTGCTAATATTTGTCTGCTCCCTATCAATGAACACTATAGAACCGTTACTTAATGTAGGCTCCATAGATTCACCGTCTATGTGTATTGCTTCTAGCTTAGTATTGCCAAAACCTACCATATTTGTAATAATAGTTTTATCTACATTAAGCATCTCATAATCCTCGCCTAACACTTCAGCTCCTCCCCCTGCGCTAGCCCTGATATCTGCAAAATAACGGATCTGAAAAAACTTATCTGTCTCTTCTTTGAGCATATCGACTGCTTGATCAAAAAAGAGCCAATTGGCACTTATTTTTTTGGATGCACAAAACTCCAAAAGTTCTTTGTATGGTATAGAGTTTCGCTTTTTCATAGTCGCAAATGTAGTTTGAGGAATACCCAAAGCAGTAGCTACATCTTTATCAAAAATCTTATGGTTTTTGCTGCTAGAAATCACATCTTTGATCTTTTCAATCACTTCAGATAACTCTATCATGGCTTCTCCTTTAAAGAAAATATTCAAATTATAACATAATTTCTAATAAAAATGTGGCAATTTGAAATTTTTTTATTATTTTTATAGAATAAAAACTACAATATGCAATATTAAGGATAAAGGAATCAAAATGTATTATTCAAAAAATTTCTCTATTTTCCAAGAAGCAATAAATGCAGGATGCGTCAGTATATCAGATTTGGCATTTTTTATAAAAGCCAAAAGATATAATCGGTTATTTTACTAGTCAAAAATCAAAATAGGTACTTCATCGCCGATACGTTTACTCGTATCTTTGGATGATAGCATCATAAGAGCTGTATTTCCAAGCATATTGGTCAAAATTGCACTGCTGCCTAGCTTTTTGTCTTTGAAGTCACATAGATATTGATCGTCTTTGCTTGTAATGTGACAGCTTACAAGTTCTGTCTTGTCTGATCTTTTTGTAAATGACTCTTGTAGTGTCGCCTTGATAATTCGTAATCCATGATGTGTAGCTGAAAAACGTGCCATTAGCGGCAAAAGATACAAAAGTGCTGTCACTGTTGCAGAATAAGCAAACCCCGGCAAGCCTAATATGAATTGATCTTCTTTGCGTGCCAACATGATATGTTGACCAGGTTTTAAATGCACGCCTTGAAATAACACTTCAAAACCGATCTCTTTGATGACATCTTTGACAAAATCAAAATCACCTACACTCACCCCGCCTGTAGTAACTACAATATCACTGCTATTAAGTGCTTTTTTGAGCGCGTGTCTAATGATAGTTTTATCATCTTTTACACATCCTAGCTGCAATGGAACTCCGCCGTATTTGGATACGATCGCTTCTAGGGCATAATTATTACTGCTGCGGATCTGGGCTTGTGATGTTTGAGTTTCACCTAGACACAATAGCTCGCTTCCTGTAGCTAATATGGCTACTTTTGGTTTTGAATATACTCTTAGCTTATCTATATTTAGACTTGCCATTACTCCAATTTGCGCAAAATCTATCCGTGTTCCAGCAGGTATCAGCAATTCATCTTTTGAGTAGTTTTCGCCGATACCCCTCACGCTAAAACCTTTTGGTACAGGGCTAGTGATAATTATCTGCTCTCCTTGTACTTCTACATTTTCTATAGGTATAAGGGTATCAGCACCGCTTGGCATGAGTGAGCCTGTAAAAGTCTTAATGCATTTTCCGTTTTCTATAATTAGAGCGTTAGTGTTTCCTGCAGGATTGATGCCACTAATGGCAAGCTTACCAAGAGCCATATCTTCATAGCGAAGTGCATATCCATCCATGGCAGCTGTCGGCTGTGATGGAGAGTTCTCAAATGCTTTTATATCCTCTGCCAATACAAATCCAAGGGCTTGCGTAAGAGGAAGCTCTACTATGTCAGTTTTTTTAGGATTCAAATCTTTTACGATTTGCAGCGAAGTTTCAAAATCTATAAATGCCAACATTAACCCTTTTTAGACATTAGTCCGGCACCGCTCATAGGAGTGCTTCTATCTTCAGCATATAATCTTTTGCCGCCAACCATATCATATTTCCATATAGGGGCATTTGCTTTGAAATCTTCTACGAACTCATCAATAAGCTCTAATGCAACACGGCGTTTTGGCGAAAATACGGCTGACATATATGATGATGTATGTACATGGACATCGCCTCTGGAGTGCGCCATCTTGAGAATCGCACCTCTTTTATTAGCTTTAATTTGCCAGTCATCAAACCAACTATTGAGTATCGGCTCATATATATCAAAACTGAGTGCTTCTATGCCGTCTTCTTCTCTGACAATACCTATAAATGGTATAAAAGCGCCCCAGTTTCGCTCAACGCCCTCATCTAGCCAATTAGAAAAAATGGCTTTAACATCCAACGGACCATCATAAATTTCTACCATCATCCACCACACACAGGAGGAAGCAGTGAGATCTTATCTCCGTCTTTGAGAACATAATCCAAATCACATACCATAGTGTCATTAACTGCGATAGCCAATTTATCCAACCACGCCGACAATTCACTATCTTTTTGCAAATACAAAGCGACATCTCTTAAGCTGTTCGCTTCTATATGTATACTTGCCTTAGCTATAGGACCTAAAAATTCTATTCTTACCAATATATTCTCCTAAAAATTGAGCGACTAACAAATAAAACTCTCCATCTTGAAGAGCCAATCAGATAGCTGGATTATAAAAGTTGTTTGATATAATTAGGCTTAAAAAGGATTGGACATTGCTATTTGGGTCTATTGACTATCTAAATCTCT
>Ga0265293_10010705_pt1 | contig 12739 bp, 11 predicted proteins | sample Munlanlewell138R_FD_192505 | JGI IMG/M metagenome (GOLD analysis project Ga0265293, IMG submission 192505) | Leachate microbial communities from a municipal landfill in Southern Ontario, Canada - Leachate well 138R | ecosystem: Engineered > Solid waste > Landfill > Unclassified | place: Canada... | reverse complement strand
ATTTTATATTCGGGTGTGTGTGAATTTCGTTTGTTCATAGTAGATTTATTCTACCTTATTTTTTTCATTTTTTCGTCTCATCATCGGGGAGCATTATAATCTGTTCGAAAAGTCTCTGTTCATAAGATTACCGCACGAGAGGTTTCGTTCATATACTGAAGAGCTGCGTGCTGCAGATCAGGACGCAACGATATCCATCGCCGGCATTCGCTATACCATTCCACCTGCTTATACCTGCCGCAATGTTGTTGTCAGGCTTTATGCCGAACACTTCGAAGTGCTTGATAAGCATAACGCCATGATTTTCGTTTCAAAGTATCTCGACACAACAATTTCGCCGGCAAAGCTGGTAATTAACCAGTTGCATCAGGCAAACATCGCCAGAAAACCTCGTGGCAACGAAGGCAGCTGGGGCCAGCACAAAGAATTTATTCGCAGGTTTCCCGAACTCTCTGAGCTGGCAGATGGCATCAAAGTAAGGTTCAAATCGCTGGCGCCTATACATCTGAACGCTCTGGTGCGTCTGACCGGGCAATATGGCGATAAAGCAGTCATTGAAGCTGGTCGTCATGCTGTGCTGCACAAAAGGTTTTCAGCTGATTCGATCAAAAGCATTCTCGAACAACATTGCCCGGAAAAACCCGAGCAGCTGGTGCTGCCTCTGAATGGGCTTGGGGGTGTGATAGTTGGTGATGTCGAAGAAAGCGACCTTGAAGAGTTCGCCGTACTCGACAACTACGAAAGCGAGGATGAAGAAGAATGAAGTCTGTAAAAACTGTAACAACAACCAGTCTACAAGATATAACCGCCATGGCCGGGGCGTTAAACCTTAAGGAGATTTCGCTGCAACTGCCCGAGATACTGGATCGCGCACAGCAGCAGAACATCTCATACACGCAACTCATCTGCGAAATGCTGAAAAAGGAGCTCGATGCGCGTCTTGAAAAGCGTGTAATTCGAAGTATCAAAAGATCAAAAGTGGGAATCGTTGAAGACCTTGATTCCTTCGACTTTTCCATCAGGCCGCAGCTGCATCCGCACATAATCAAAGAACTCTGCGAGTGCCGATTCATCGAAGAAAAACGCAATATTCTCTGTCTTGGCAAACCAGGCCTTGGCAAAACTCGAATAGCAAAAACCATTGCCAGATCAGCATGTCTGGCGGGTCATTCGGTGCTTTTCGTGAACACGGCAAAAATGCTTGAAGACATTCACGGCTCAACCGCCGACGGAACGTATTCCAGAGCCATGCAGCGCTATACCAAACCGTCTTTGCTGATCTGCGACGAGTTCGGGTATGAGCCTTTCGATAAAAATGCCAACAAGCATCTATTCAGGCTGGTATCCATAAGGCACAAAACAGGATCGATAATGCTGACCTCAAACACCGGCTTCAGCCGTTGGAAAGAACTATTTCCATCCGAAGCTTCCGCAGCTGCTACTGTTGATCGACTGGTAGATGGCGCGACCATACTCAGATTCACCGGCGCCAGCAGCTTCAGAAAAGCAGACAAAGTATACGGTGCCAAACTGGAAGAATAACAATTCTACGGAAAAGCCCATAACCAGAGGCCGCCAGGAAAACCCGGCGGCCTTTTCTTTTCGCATGAAATTACCATAAAAACCCATCCCGTCAAAATATTAACAACCCACCGAAGTGGGCTCATTGACCGGCAAACATTTATTACCGCCCACCGTCAATGAAGAGTTCGAGCGGGCAATGCTGCGCGAACGCACGCTAATCGGTTTGGATGCAGCACGTAAACAAGGGCGGGTTGGCGGGCGTCGACCAAAACTCAAAACAGATCAGCAAGAGACGATTTTAAAATTAGTTGAAACAGGAAAGAAAACCGCAGCAGATGCTGCAAAACTGTTTAATGTTCACCCGGCTACTGTATCGAGACTTCTGAAGCGCGGTAAAATTCCTTAACTGGGTTTTACGTTCCATTGCTCCCTAAAGGCCTACGACGCCAGCAACCTTCTGAATGAATGTTTTTTTGTCCTCAGACATAATACTTCGATCCTTTTTTTCTGTGTATTTCTAGTTTTTGGAGCTTCATCATAGCATACCGTGGAGCATTCATACAATAAAACCATTCGGGCAAATACTGCTCCACAACCGTTTTCGTTCTATTGGTCCTCAGACTTCTTCCTTAGCTCTTTTAAATAGCAAAACAAAAAGGAAAAGTAACAATAGTAATAGTAACCTTGAAGAAAAGAGAAAATTTAGTATGGAGTTAGAAATGTTTAACTGGCAAGTAAGAGTTGCTAAAAGAGTAAAAACAACAACTTGAATTGAGATAACAGTTTTCCAATGGGATTCTTTTGAGCCTAGGAAGCCATGCATTTTACACAAGTAAGAAAAGGTAGAAACAGCTATTATTAAGTAGGAGAAAAAGCATGTGAAACCAGGGTAAGTGAGCCCAAAGGCGTGCAAATCCATCGGTAGTCTTAATAGTGCTGAAAGAATAATTAAACTAGGAAAAAGGACTGCGTAAGAGAAACACATCCAGTTTGAAAACATTGGATAGTTTTTTAAATAAGCACGACCTTCTCTTGTAAAAGCAACTGAGCCCGAAGGATAGAAAGAATTTAATTCTAACTCTAAATCATGAAGATAGTTGTAATCCTTTTCTATCAAAAGGCATATTTGAAAGTAATGCACAGTAAGAAATGTTAATAGAACCCAAAGTATTGAAGAAGAATACGGTACTATTTTGTCATGGATGGCAGCACTGTCTTTTGTTAATGGCAATTTAAGAAGTTCTTGAACTAATGAAGAATTTTCAAAGTTTACAAGAAAAAGAGTAAAGCAAACTAATAAATAGAAAAACAGCTTATCACGCATCTTATGCCGAATAAGATGGATTTCGTAGGTATCTTTGTAATGTGTCGCCAGGGTGTCCAGCCTAACTTCACAAGAAACTTCAAAATTAGGCATCTTTAAGAGCTTTTATTACTGCGTCTCTAGTGAAAGACATGGCCCAGGTAGCGCTAGCACTTAATAATTCGTCTGGACTGGCATAAGACTTATCTAATTTAACGCCGATAAGTTTATTTTTGTGTTCTTTGCTTTTTGCTACTTCAAAGTTCAACCAGTTTTTATAACCAATTTCTTTGTAATCCTTATGTTGTTTATTTGCTTCTTTGCCAACAATAACCAACGTATAGGTAGCTGCTTGTATCTTTTTGGTTAAACTTGCTTTTACTACAGAAATATTATTAGAATTTATCTCTGAAGCAGAGTAATCACTAAACGAAAAGTCGAAGTCTGGATTAGCATCCCACGCTAGAAGAAGAGCTTTGTAATGTCTATCATTCTCATAATCAAAGCTAACGAAAACGTGTCTTTTTGTCATTTTACTAACCTCGCTGAGAAGAATTTTAATTTAACATGTCTCTAAAAACGCACGAAACGCGGGATGCACTTTAAAATTTGGAGGGGCATTCCGTGCTTCGCACAATTTTCGAGCTAAGATCTGATTTTTCTTATTATCCTGCGGATCATCTGCAAATCTATATTCACCATCTTTAACTTCCAAGCCAATAAAAGTAAGCATCGAAAGATGTTCAATAACATCGTCTACATTTTCATCGGGGACTTCAGCTTTTAAGATTATGGATTTGATGTCACTATAGGCTATAACTGCAGAAGAACCAAGGAATTCAAAAACAATTTTTTCCAAAGAACCTGGAGCAACACCATCTTCAACGAGAAGGCTGTCCAAGGCAAATTGTGAATATAATTTTTCTGCCTCAAGAACATCGCATTCTTCAACTCTCGGGTGACCTCTATTTACGGCGATAGTTACTGCTGATTTTACAAAAAAGATTAAATCACGAGGTCGCAATAAAATTGTTTTCAAAAAATATTCTTTAATCGGCAACCCATTCACGGTATTGCAAAAATAGCTTTGCCACATATTTAAGCCAGGATCATTCCCAGCGTGTAAGGCTGAAAAACGCTCTTCTATTACCCTAAACAATAACTCAGGATCATTCCAATTCATCTTAGAATAGTTTATTTTATCTGGCTCCCGAGCAACTTCCTTTATTTTATAAAAAATATCTGATCTTAAAAAAATAGTAACACCTATTGAAGCTGCTGCTCGACGGCTATCTTCATGCTTAAAATCAATAGATACTCTCTTTGCAGCACTCAAAAGACCTAGAAAAAACTCTGACAAACTGGTTAAATCACTATTCTTATCCCAAGATTTGTCCAAGTTGTCTATTAACACAACGACACGCTTTTTATTCAGTAATAACCGGCCTAATACGATTCTTAGTTCCTTTAATATACCTTCATGCAATGCTTCTGAAACAGACATTCTTGCAGTTTCAATGCTTTGACTTAAATTCGACTCCTGTTGCTTCAACAAAGCTTCAACGCAGCGCTCTAACCTAATGGAAAACTCCTGTCTTAACATTTCACCATTTTGCTCCATTAGTTTCAAAAGAAAATTCTCATCAGCACTTAGCTCAACATAATTCCTTTGTTTAATGTCTTCCTCAATCGTGTTTGCAAGTTCAGAATAAATCAAAAACTTCCAAAGGCTTTCTATTGCGTAAGTTTTTATGCTTAATTCTTTATAACGCCTGATTAAGTCTGCAACGCTTTGCAATTGATAAGAAATGGGCTTTATTTGACAAACCAAGTTTCTGCGATCACTACTTAATTTGGAAGCAAGCTTAAAAAAATTTGCTGACTTACCAGCGCCTTTGCGACCCACAAAAACAGTGTCTTTACCTTCGACAGCTTCGTTATATGCCACTGTTTCTATAAAATAGTAGTAAATTAGCTGGTCTATCTCATTTTCAGCAATTGGCTCACCTAATTGGAGTGATTTTAACTCTGTGGCAAGCTTAACAGTAGAAGTGTAATTTTTTTTAGACAACTGCTTTTGCTGATAATCGGTTTCGACCTGAACATACCAGGTTTCGAAAAGTTTTAGTGCTTCAAAAGCCTTAGTATAGTTGAAAAGTAGTTCTCTATAATCTAGTGGAGCCAGAGAACTACCTTCTAAAAGCATAATCAATGGCTTATTCATGCCATGAGCAAGACCAGCTGCAAATGCATATCGGATATTGTGCTGGAGAGCACCCTCTCTATCTGGGTGCATTAAATGACAAATAACCCCAATAGCAGAATATATATTTACGCCATACCATGTAATAGTCGAATTTTGTGATTCCTGAGGATCATCAACGATTAAAGGCATTTTAGAACGCTCTAAAAATCTTGTCAGCCGAACACTGGCCTCTGTATTATGCCTGTTTTTCAAATACAAAAGCTTTGACTCGCCGTCAAGCAGTAAGCTGGGCCCAATTAGTTGATCAAAAATAGTTATTTCAAGATCTCTATGTGGCTGAGATTTGTAAAAGCTATCAATAATTTGACGAGAATTCTGATATTCCTCATAACCAATGGTTGTTAACAGCCTGAATTGATCAAATTGTTTTTTGTAAGTAGAAAAACTTGTGTCAAAAACCAACCATATTCGTTTTTTGTGCGCAATAGCATAACCTAATTCAAATAGAACATTCGGATTCATGCCTGTTAGATCTGCACAAAAGAGATCAGTCTGATCAATTTCTTTACAAATTTCGTGAATAATGAACTTACCACCAGTTTGTAATTCTTCCCAGGTTTTTATCTCTATAGTGCCGCCGGCGTTGATTTCTTTTATAGCTTCAGCGATGGCCTCGCCACATGTTGGTGGATTAGAGGGATAAGCAAAAAAACCTTTTAGATTCTCTGAATTCATATTTGATCCCCAACTGATCTTATCTGGTAAGCAACTGCCACGAACAATCATACTCGAAAAACAACAAATATTACAGTGAATAGTAAAAAAAGAGAAGGCTCAGAAGAAACAAAAAAGCGACATACAACTGCATTTTGACTATTATTGCCCATCTCGCCAAAAATGTAAAGTTAGTCTAAAATCGTCACCTGGTCCATGGTTTTGAATGTTGAAATAGAGTATAGCCTAACTGGATATCAGAGGATGCAATAGAAACGTAGAATAGTGTCAAATCAAAACTTGTTCGGGATTCGGTCTGAGCCGAATTTTACGCCCTCGAACTGGATGTTGTTGGCGTAGCCTTTGAAGGCGATCTGGCGGACGAAGGCGGTGAACAGTTCTTTGTCCTGGCATTTGTCGGTCCAGTAGGTTGATTTTGAGAAGAAATAGGTCTTTTCAGGGTTTTTCTTTTCAAGGCGTGCTTTGTCGTTGTTGGCCGCTTCCCAGAATTTACGACGGGCTGAGAGGATTGCGGCGACATCGGCCTGGTCGTTATACAGGCCTGACATGGTGTGCTTTTCTTCATATTTGAATACTATTTGTTCGTCGCTGGCATAGGCCATGTAGAACAGAACCTCGCAGTATAGTGTTTTGCCAATGTTAACGGTTATTACATCCGGCTTGTCGGGATCTATCGGAAGGATGTCGCCTTCGTTCGGGGGCTCTTTGAAGCGCTCACCAGGAATGTAGATTTCCTTGAAAGTATCTGGTTCATCTTCGGCGGCGTCGGGGTGGCGGATGACGACAACAACGACATTGTTGACCACGCGGTCGACAACGGCTTGAACAAACTTTGAAGTTTTCTGGTTGCTCATGAAGAACGCTCCCTCTTGCTTTTATATCTAGTTTCAGTCAATATAAATCAAATGTTAACAGAATACAAACGGAGAGGAAAATGCAAGAAACACCAAATGCAGATAGCGGGCCAAAATGGTTTAACTCACCTGTAACGATATGCAATGGCAGTATCGAGGAAGTAAAAAAGCATATCCCAGATTTTGAGCGACAGGCGTTCAGTCTGGGCGCGGGCATGCCTGAACACAAACGTTTGGAAACAATTATTCGGAAGCCAACACAAAGAGACCCGCATTGCATCCCGGTGGGAGTGGTTTCTAAAGAATATGTGCTGATTTTGCATGCCCAGGTGGTTGACGTTGCTATGAGAGCGCTGGAAGAACACCAAATAGACCCGGCTACTGTTCAAGCAACAGCCAGGGTAACTGAATATGGCGAACGTATGGCTTTGAGCTTGTATCTACCCGACAAATATTCGATAGCGCCTGATGGAAAGCATAAAATGGCGCTTAGTCTAGAATGTTTTAACTCGGTAGACGGAAGCAGCCGCTTCCGGGCTCTCATGGGGTGGTTCAGATTTGTGTGCAGTAACGGGCTGATAATTGGTACAACCAAATCTGATATACACCGGCGCCATGTTGGTGACCTCGATGTTGCAGATATTTACGATGTTTTGACAAATGGCCTGAGAGATTCAGAAGCCGAAAAAGAGAACTTCGAAAAATGGTATAAACACAGCATTTCCATAGATCAGCTAACAGAATGGGTGGACAATGACCTGAAAAAACTATGGGGCTTCAAAGCTGCAGCCCGGGCTTTCCAAATAGCCACAACCGGGCGTGATGCTGATATTACAGGCAATTATCAAGACAAAAAGCCATCAAACATAACAGTAAAGCACAAAATGGAAATACCTGGAGCAGCGCGCCCAAATGAAAACCTTTTTGACATTAGCCAAACGCTGGCCTGGATCGCAAAAGAGCGACGGGATCTCAGCGAGCAGCTCCAATGGCGGGAGCAGATACCTGAACTGTTAAAACCTCTTCAAGAGTGCCGTTGAAGACGCAAAGAGAAGGAAATCTTTTTCATATACGGCAATGGAGACCTGAAGGATTGTCTTTTCTATGAACTCAAAGGCTCAAACCTGGGCGCCTTGTGTTGCAAAAATATGTTCGATTTCTCGTTTCCATGCGGGTGCTTCATGAGCGGTTCTTATAGAACCACACTTTTCGAGAAGATCGCGGATTAACTGTATTTGAATTGTGCCAGACTTAAACAAAGCTTCAAAAAAGAATTTGAAGCTTTCGAGTTTGACGGGGATGATATCCAGCTTCATCTTGCTATCGTCATTTGTATACCAAACGCCGATGCGGAAAGTCTCAGCGGTGTTTGAGTCTATTTTGTTGGCTATGAATAAGCCGTAAACAGGTTTGCCCGTTCGCGCCTGGTGTTCTATAACAAGATTTGCAACATGGCGGCGCACTGGTTCTCCTTCTGCGGCTTCCTGCCTGGAGTTAGTGGTAAGAGTTACTTCAACAACAAGAACATAGTCATCGAATTCAAAAATCAGATCAGGCCCATTCCCTGGTGCTGTGCCAACGGGTAAAAAATCCTGGTCTATTTTAAACCGACGGGCTTCATAAGGTTTGTTTACCAGGCTATCGATGGCAAGAAAAGCCCGCCACAACACCCATTCAAAGTATGCTGGAACTTCAGCCTGTGGAACCTTTATTTCTTCACCATTTGAAAGCGTCTTTGAGCGCCGTGGATTACTGATGAGTTCCATGTAGGCTGTAATCTCTTCCCACTCAGCCGCTTGTTTATTGGCGTATTCTTCCTCGTTTTTCTCTGCCAACAACCCTTCAATGTTATGCCTGATGACTGCTATTTCAGCAGGAGAATTGACCGGTTTGTCTGAAATATCAAAAGGGATACTGCGCTTATTGAGCTGCTGCAAAAGATCGTCAAGAACCGACAAAGCCTGCTCCTTGTTGTCTGTAGGCAGGCTAGCACCTTTGCACAAGTTCACAAAGTATGTTTTGTCAGAATCTGGGGTACTTTTGTCTTGAACAAGCTTTTGTATAAAAACATGCTTTTCAGGAGCCAGAGAAATACCTCGGCCCTTGCTTTTAACAAGACCTGTCGCTTTTATGTAACGAAAATTAGTATCAGCATAGTCGTTGAAGGTGGTTGGTTGATAATCGTAGTATTCTGCCGCTTCTTCACGCGCGGCATTGTCAAATTGCCGCCTATTTGGCGCATCATCCCTGCGGGATCTCAGCTCAAGTACCCGACTTATAACAGATTGAAGATCATCTTCACTACTTGTAAGCTGCACAACCAAAGCCATCTCGATAAAATTGATATGGCCTTCCCCGGTTTGACGTTCAAGCTCCAACATAACAGAAAGAGTATGTCGAAGAGGTGAAAATACTGGGAAGTTAAAGTCTCGTTCAACAGGGGAAGGAATGTAATGAGCAGCCAATGATCGCAGAAAACATTCCTGCATTGCTGGCACTGTTTCAGCACGAACTAAACGCCAGCCATTCGGGGTAATTGTATCAACCGGGCCTATTTCAGCCTGGGAAAACCCCAATGACGAAGAAATTGTCGGGTAAAGAAAACCCAGTTTGCTTAGTGCAGACCGCCACTTACGCCCCACACTATAAGTTTCATCTTCTCCAAGCTCTACTACGCCGCATTCACCCAGCACCCGGCGAAAAGCTATTTCTTGATCTCTGCCGTGCAAATTTCCCTGTAACTGCGACGATGCGAGAGCAACCAAACCATCTCTTAAGCGAAATGGGCTGCGAACTGTAGTATTACCAAAATGCCAGGCCTTCATGCCGATTGTTCTATAGAGGTTGTCAATGTCACCAAGCGATTTAAGCGATCTTTTATAGCAACAGCCTGTGACAATACTTCAATAGAAATATCAGCCAATAACGGGTCTTGAGCCTTGGTTAAGGACGTGAGCTCCTGGACAAGAAATTCGGCAGAATGACTGGCTTTCAAAAGATTTTCTCTATCAGTTGTATTCAACAAAATATCACCTCAATAACCTATAAACAGGAATTCTTTAACATCATTGTTGTTGTTTCCGACTTTGTTCCCCTGATTGCCAAAGGAATATTTGTAATCAACCGGCACTACTTCAACTTTTTTGTATTTACTCATTATTGAAACCATTTCATCCTGGCTGGGCAATGAGTTCGATGAGTAGGAAACAAGCAGTATGTTGTGTTTGAACTTTTTAAACAGGTAATCAAAAGCTTCTGCTGCGCCCTTCCTCGTTGAAAAAGGTGTAGGATAAGACTTAAACTTCTTTGTTTGAGTGTGCTCCTGAATTTCGACACCCTGCCAATCTCTGGCCAGTCCTTCAATAAAGTGATAGCGGCGCACATACTCATTGTCGCCAAGAGGCGTGTAATAAGGCGGATCAATATAAACCAAAGCCTTTTCTACCAGCGGCAATTCCAGAGCATCGCCCTGACGAGATTTATTCTCTTTGCCATTCGAAAATATAGCAGCATTTATGGCTTCGACGGCTTCCATAAACTGTTCTCTCAAGCCTAAATGAATGTCTCTACGCCCGTCATCGTAGCGCATGCCCACATAAGTAAAAATACCTCTGGGTCGTTTTTTTGTGCAGGCGCGAATGAGAGCTGCCATTGCAATAGCCTTTTTATAGGGATTTCGCAAGGCCTTGATGTTGGCGCGTATAGTATCAATCAAGCTGTTGTCTTCATCAGAAAAATACAGATCTTTGAATTTTGTTTCTACAAAATGATCAGAGCGTCCCTTTTCTTCAAGTAACTTGATTACATCTGCATTTGATAGTGTGACGCTGTTGTTTTCGATCATTGCTTTTGAAAAACACGCAGACATTGCCATGTGATCATTAGAAATGACCTGTTTTTGCTGCGATTTAAACATGTAACCGACGATGCCACTACCAGAAAAAAGATCAACAGCAGTTTCAAAACGAAATTGTGAAGCTACACCCCAAATGTCTTTCAGCAACTTGCTTTTAGACCCCATAAATCTTGTTGGGGGATACATGGCGACCTGGGCTGCTAATGGCTCAGGCACCAATCTTAAATTCAGCTTTGCAGGCGGCTTTATTTCGACTATTACATCTTCGCCTACGCGCTTACCACCATTACAGCTGATATGCCGCTTCGTACTGATCACTTCCATGCCATACTTGCCATAAAGTTCAGTAACTAACGGATGATTTGAATTGGTAAGAACAATGTGACAACCGAGCTCATGCAGTCGCTGGACTTCTGTTGCGAGCTCCAAATGATCTTCTTCTAGAAATTGCTCTTTTGTATACCGCTTAAAATCAGCATAAACAGAAACTGGCAAATATGGGGGATCTAAAAAGATAAAATCGCCTGGTTGAGCGTGATCTTTTAGAACTGCTTTGTAATCACCAAGAACAATCGTTGCATTCCGCAGTAATGCTGAAGCAGCGCGAAGATTTTCTACATCAAGAAAGCGTGGGTTTTTATAACGACCGAAAGGAGTGTTAAACTGGCCTTTTCTGTTCACGCGATAAAGGCCATTAAAACAGGTCTTATTAAGATAGATGGTCCTGGCGGCTGCTTGAATAGACGATAGTTGTGCCGGGTCCTGTGCTCTTACACTATAAAAAGCTTCTTCTGTATTTTGGTATGTGCTGAGAGCCTTTATAACACCTTCAACATCTGAAGCGACCATACGGTATAAATTGATTAACTCAGGGTTGCTGTCCGAAATAACAGCCTGTTTCGGTCTAACCGAAAAAAACAGAGCACCACCGCCAAAGAAGGGTTCAATAAACTTGCCATATTTTTTAGGCATTTTGGGCAGCAATTCGTTTAACAACTGCGATTTACCACCCGCCCATTTTAGAATTGGACGACCAGGTAGTTCAACGATCTCATATTTTAAGTTAGCATTTTTTAAAACCATAGCTGTTAGCCTTGCACTCTACACGATAAAAGTTACTAATACAACTCGTCGACAGAAAAGAGCTCTTGCCAAAGAAAATTAGTTTTAAGTCAGACAAAAACACCGTCATAGTCTCGGTTTGCTGGGAGCCCCCTTTAGGGGGCGGCGGGCAGGAAGCGCCGGGGAGTTACCGGTTGCCGGGATCGAAGAAGAGGCAAAGCCTGCGTTCAATGTCCACGGCTCACGGCGGGAGCTGACCAGGCAATGTCTGGTCAGCTTGGATGACATTAAATGACATGGAGTCGTGAGCCGTGGGCATTGCCGCGACCTGCGGAAAGCCCGAAGGGCTTTCCGGGAGGCAGACAGGTGCGAGGCGGCGAAGCTGCCGAAGCCCTGGCTGACTCGACAGGACGCGTGAGCAGGCTTTGGTAGTTGTGTAGGGCGTGCGCCGCCTAAGCGGCGCCGGGGTTGAGTTTTGGCAAGCGCCAGTTTGCATAACATACCTGTTATGTAAAGCCGGCCCTGCCGGGCTCCCGGCAGGCAGAGGCCGTAGGGGCGCGCTGTAAAGGGCAAAGTCGGATAATTGCTGCATTATCAGACAGCGACCAATGCAATTATCGTGACGGCACGATGCCGGCGCGATAATTGCGGTAGCGGTTTGCCCGGTGCCTGGTTTTGCGGCAGCGAAACCAGGCATTACAGCGCGGCCCGGAGCTGGCGCTCGCCAAAACTCAAGACCGTTTGTTTGTGGCGCTTGCGACACAAACAAAACGCCCGGTTTAGCTGGTTTGTGATGATTTCCGGCGCGGACCTGGGCGGGCGGGGGAATCTAAACTGCCCTCAAGCGCGACGACGCCGACCCCGGTTCCGGGATCGCGGCGGCGCAACCTGCTGGAGGCAACCAGGGCTCTGACTGGTTGCCGGTCTTTCTTCCAGCAAGCGGCTCCGGGTGCGGCCTGCTTTCTTCCTGGCTTCGAGTCACCGCAAACTTTCGCTCCGCGCGCGGCCCCAATGTCCGGACTGCCGGGGCGATGACAATAAATGACATCGCACAAGCTCGGCACCGGCAGGCCGGACATTGCACGCACCTGCGGAAGCCCGAAGGGCTTTCCGAGGCCAAGCTAAAAGCGAAGCGTTAGCCTGGCCAACAGGGCGAGGGCTGCGTGCGGATCGAGAAGCTGGCTGCCGTTCTATTCGGC
>Ga0265293_10010704_pt1 | contig 12741 bp, 9 predicted proteins | sample Munlanlewell138R_FD_192505 | JGI IMG/M metagenome (GOLD analysis project Ga0265293, IMG submission 192505) | Leachate microbial communities from a municipal landfill in Southern Ontario, Canada - Leachate well 138R | ecosystem: Engineered > Solid waste > Landfill > Unclassified | place: Canada... | reverse complement strand
TCTCTGGATACATCTATATCTTTATAAGTGAAGCCATTTGATTTCAAATAGCTCTTTAACTTTTTACACCATGAGCATGTTGGTGTGCTAAATACAATAATATTCGGCATTGTTATTATCTCCCTAAATCATATTATAGAGCAATCATTAAAAAAGCCAAAACTTTTTTTTGTGTTTTGATAATCGTATTTAATAACATCCAATCCAGGATACAAGATTTATTGTTAATCACTAGAAATGTGTTCATTCATCTTCTTGTATGTCATACAATAAGACACCCATATCCTTGTATCTGAGCAAAACTTAATGATGCCCTATTCAGTGTCAAGTAGTTCCTTTTTCACCATTGTGGTCAAGAGGCGTTTTTTCTTGTCTGTAAATTTGGATTGGATAATATATTTTGCTGATATCCATGTTCCAATCAGTTTTAAGCGTAGGATATAACGTTTGATGAACCACAATCTGTATAGATTCAGCGCCATTGTGCATGACAAAAGGATAAATAATACTTGCCACAAAAGAGCTGTTTTGGGATGATGGACTTTGTAAACTATGAGAAAAGGAAACCAATATGCCATCATCATTTGTATGTACAGATTGTGGGTTTGAAACCGGTAAATGGAGCGGGAAATGTCCAAATTGCGGTAGCTGGAGCACTCTAAAGGAAAGCAGTAGATTAATCGGTAAAAACAAACAGGGTACTCACATTCTTCATAGGAACAAACCTGAAAAAATCGTGAAGATCAGCGGTGTTTCTGATGCCAGGATGAACACCGGCAATGCGGAATTAGATCTGGTTTTGGGAGGCGGAATCGTATCTGGAATGCTGATCCTGATAGGCGGAGAACCTGGCATCGGGAAATCTACACTGATGCTACAATTGGCGGAATGGCTGGGAAAAAGCGGGAAGAAAGTGCTATATTGTTCCGGGGAAGAGAGCGCTGCCCAAATCCATATGCGTAGTAAACGACTGCAAGTTTCTAGTGAGAATATCCTGCTGCTTTGCACAAACGATACAGAGCACATCATCGATAGCATCGAAGATGAAGAACCTGCGCTGGCTATAGTTGACAGTATCCAATCCATTAGTTTGAGTAGTATAGACAGTATTCCCGGGAGCATAACGCAATTGCGAGAAAGCACCAACAGACTTTTGAAATGCGGCAAACATCTTGGGATACCAATATTTATGGTGGGACATGTTACAAAAGAAGGTTATGTGGCTGGGCCCAAGATATTGGAACACATGGTTGATACAGTATTATATTTTGAAGGTGAGCTACGTAATCAATATAAAATTTTACGAGCAGTAAAGAACCGCTTTGGATCCACAAATGAGATCGGCTTGTTCCAGATGACCAATCTGGGGCTGATGCAGGTGGACAGTCCCAATTCGGTATTTCTTAGTAACGAATTGGCGCAGATAGGGACCTCAATAGGTTGCATTATTGAAGGAACCCGTAGCTTCATAGTGGAAGTGCAGTCTCTGGCCACCGGCTCAAACTATGGTACTCCGCAAAGAGTGGTCGTAGGTCTGGAGCAGAAGAAACTGGCAATACTGCTGGCAATACTTGAAAAAAACCTGGCTCTGTATCTGCGCAGTAACGATGTCTTTATAAACCTTGCCGGGGGGATACGTTCTGCGGATCCTTCTCTGGACCTGGCCATAATCGCTGCCATCATCAGTAGCTTGAAAGACAGCCCCCTGCCGCAGAATTCTGTTTATATCGGAGAAGTAGGCCTGAACGGAGAAGTGAGACCTGTATCTCAGCTGGAAGCCAGGATATCCGAAGCTGCCAAGCTGGGATACACAAATATCTTTGTCTCCGGTTTTGCCCGTTTGAAGACAAACACCAAAGTTCACAAGGTGAAAGACATCAAGGCATTATTCGCAGCGATTACCTAGATCCTTACCCTGCCCACGAGGTCCTGTATGGCTTTTTGCTCGGTGAGCAAGTATTCACCCAAGCCGATGATGAGTTCCGGAGCGGCCAGGGGATTGATGAAGTTCGCCGTTCCCAGCGCTATGGCTGAAGCACCGGCCCAAATGAATTCCAAGGCATCCTGCCAGTCGTATATACCACCCATCGCCAATATGGGAATATCTATAGCTTGAGCTACTTTGTAAGTGAGTGCTAATGCCACAGGTTTGATACCTATCCCGGTGTATCCGCCGATTCCTTTCTTGATGCGCGATTGCCCGGAACGATAGTCTATCGCCATCCCCCACAGGCTGTTTATCAAAGCCAGAGAAGTGGCCCCAGCGGCTTCGGTCGCCCGGGCTATTTCAGCGATGTCACTTACATTGGGGCTCAGCTTCACACATAGCTCTTTTTGGCTGATCTTTGCCAGATTTTGCACCAGATTGTATAGTACTAAGGGGTCTGTGCCAAAAGCTATACCTTCATTTTCCACATTGGGGCAGGATACGTTGATCTCATAACCGGCTATTCCAGCACAGTTCTCAAGAGCTTCCATCATCGCACAGAATTCTGAGATGCTGGAACCAGAAAAGCTAACGATTAGCGGCATACTGAGCTTATCCCGATACATGGGTAGCTTTTCATTGATAAAGACTTCCAAACCGGGGTTTTGCAGACCGATGGAGTTTATCAACCCAGCTTCGGTTTCATATAGCCTGGGAGGAGGATTTCCTTTTTTGGGCTCTTTGGTAATAGTCTTACTTACAAATGCGCCCAAACAAGCGGGATCAAAGAATTCCAGGCTTTCCAAATCGAAGGTTCCTGAGGCTACGGCTAGCGGGCTATTCATTTCCAATTTGCCCAGCTTTGTTTTCAGTAATTTCCCGACATCAGGACGTTCTGTACAAAGATTGTTCATATCAGTTCCCACATTACCTCCGCTGAATTGAATACAGGACCCTCTTTGCATACCCTGCGGTAGTTCCAGTCTTCTTTGCTGCCGATCGGAACCGCACATCCGTGGCATACACCGATCCCACAGGCCATGTAGGCTTCAAGTGAGCAATAGTGCAAAATCTGCATCTCCGCACTGATCTGTGAAGCGTTTTTGAGCAGACCTTGAGGTCCGCAGCTATACATGGTATCTATGTTGTATTCTAGGATGTTCTGCCTTAGGTTGTCGCATACTCTGCCTTTGCGACCGATAGAGCCATCTTCCGTCCAGATCTCATCACAGGGAAACACATCCCCCCCTGTCGCTCCACCATGCATCCAGTATATCTGATTGTGATTGATAAGTTCCTTTTGCAAATACCATAGTGGTGGATACCCTATCCCGCCACTGAGCAGCAGAATGCGTTTGCCGGTAACCAGGGGAAATCCATTACCACAGGGACCGATTAGTTCCAGCGTATCCCCCGCTCTCAATCTGGAGAGAGCTTTGGTGCCGGGACCTACTTTTTTGATCATGAATCCGATTCTCCCCCCTTGATTGTCATAAATGCTAATCGGTTTGAAAAGTTTGGGTATGGCGTGAACTGTCTGAGGATTCGCCATGCTGGACAGTGCTCTTATCTCGTAGAACTGTCCCGGTTTACCCGTCGCGCCTAAAGCTTCATCCCAGATCCAGAGTATAAAATAGTCGGATACTAATTCTTCACGAAGCTGAATCGCTCGTTGGCGATATAGTGGATTGTCCATTTATTCATCCTGATAGCTTATTTTTCCGTTCATAAATGTGTATTTAACTCTCGTTGCTAGTGTTTTATCCAGCCATGGTGTGTTTTTGCTTTTGGACACTATGCTATCTCTATCAAAAGTAGTATGGCCCTTCAGATCAATGATGCAAAGGTCTGCAGGTGCACCTTCCTTCAGTGTTCCTCCGGGAAGATTCAATACTTTAGCAGGATTTTTGCTGAGGTCATCAACCAGATTGGCAAGGCTGATCTGCTTTGTGAGGACAAGATTCTCATATAAGACAGCAAAGGCGGTTTCGAAGCCGATGATGCCAAAAGGTGCATGATCAAACTCTCGTTCTTTTTCGAAATCCGCGTGAGGCGCGTGATCCGTGGCAATACAATCTATCAGCCCATTCTTCAGAGCAGCAACGCATGCCAGACGGTCACTTTCGCTTCTGAGCGGGGGTTTCATTTTGGTGTTTGTGTCGAATGTCTCACAAGCCTCCTCGTTTAGAACCAGGTGGTGGGGAGTTACTTCACAAGTAACTCGCAATCCCCGCTCTTTCGCGCTGCGCACCAATTCCAGGGATCTGGCAGTGGAGATATGGGCTATATGCAGGCGAGCTCCCGCGCTTTCTGCAAGCATAATATCGCGAGCAATCATCACTTCTTCGGCCAATGCCGTGATGCCGGAGAGTCCGATCTTAGTTGATATCCTACCGGAGTGAATCTGTCCTTTGCCGGCCAGGGCATAGTCCTCAGGATGAACGATCACCGGAATATCAAAATTGGCCGCATAACGCAAACAGGATAGCATCAAGCGAGCGTTTTGCACACATTTACCATCGTCACTTACTCCTACGATGCCTCCGGATTTCATGGTTGCCATTTCACTGATCTCCTCGCCCATACTCTGTTTGGTGAGAGCTCCGATCACATACACCTTGGCACTTCCATGTTCTTTGGCGCGCAGTTGGATGTATTCCACAGATGCGATATTATCCGTTACCGGCTCTGTGTTTGGCATTGCGCAGACAGCTGTGAATCCGCCTTTGGCTGCGCTTTTCGTAGCGCTTACTATGTCTTCTTTGTAGGTCTGGCCCGGGTCCCTCAAATGAGCATGTAAATCGATGAATCCGGGAAAAACAGCTGCTCCGGCGGCATCGATCGTTTTATCCGCTTTGTCCTTAATCTTTTCAGCGATCAGGGCAATCTTTTTACCATCTATCAATAGCTCTCTTTTCAGAAGCTTTCCGTCCATGTAAACGCGAGCATTTTTTATTATAGTTTTCATCTTTGTTTCTCCTTGTTCTTCAAGCTTTGCCGCCCAGGATCAGGAACATGAGGGCCATGCGTACTGCTACCCCGTTTGCTACCTGTTCCACAATCACACTTTGTTTGCTATCAGCAATCTCAGGAAGAATCTCGACGCCGCGATTCATTGGGCCGGGGTGCATGATCAATGCATTTGCTTTTGCATATTTCAGAGTATCTTTGGACAACACATAGTGTTTGCTATATTCTTCCAAACTGGGGAATAGACCTTCGGTCATGCGCTCCAATTGCATACGGAGGCCCATAACCACGTCCGCCTTGTAAAGTGCCCGCCCCAGATCGTATTCCACGATGCAATCATATACATTTTCCATGTTTCCGGGCATCAGGGTCTTGGGGCCACATACTGTCACTTTTGCGCCCAGTTTACGCATTCCGATGAGATTGGAGCGAACTACACGGCTATGAAGAATATCTCCCACGATCGTAATATTCAATCCCTTCAAATTCCCCAGCTTTTCCCAGATCGAGAAGATATCTAGCAAGGCTTGAGTAGGATGGGCGTGTCGACCATCTCCTCCGTTTATGACGGGCCTCTGGGAATATTTATGAACTAATTGAGGACTACCCGGAGAACTGTGGCGTATGCAATAGAGATCAATCCCCATCGCATTCAAAGTGTATACCGTGTCTTGCAAGCTCTCCCCTTTTTGTAGTGCGGAAACACTAGCTTGAAAACTGACAACATCGGCGGAAAGCCGATTTGCGGCAAGCTCGAAACTCATGCGGGTACGAGTGCTGTTTTCCACGAATAGTGTGCAGATAGTTTTACCGCGAAGTGTGGGGATTTTTTTGTATTCACGCGTATTGATTTCTTTCATGCCCTTGGCAGCTTCTAGAATGTACATGATCTCTTCACGTGAGTAATCGTCCAAATCGTAGACGTTGCGACCTAAGAATTGAGGGTTCATCTGTTGCTCCTTTCAAGCTCACTGGCGTTGATTAAAGGTTATTTTTGTGTCAATCTAGAGACTCCGTAGCATTCGTCAAGGATAAAAATGCATGGCCATACCGAGTTCTGATTATCTTGTTGCAGTGCTTGAAGATATGAATTCATCAATAATAACCTCGATATAGTTTGTGAAAAAGGTCTTGACTTAATCTGCCTTGCATTTTTTATTGAAAGAAAAGAATAGCACAGGAGATTCCTTATGAGAAAACTCATTATAGTCTTGCTGGCTCTGGCAATAGGTCTGGGCGCATGCAGTGGTGCCAGGCAGAAACTGAGCCCCCAGGCAAATGTGAATGCCAAAACCGCAGGTGTATATTACGCGCAGCAGAATGTGGAGAAAGCTGAAGAATTTTATCGTAAAGTTTTGGCAGAACACCCTGATCATGCACTATCCTTGCGCCGTGTGGCAGATATCAGTCTGCATAAAGGTGAGAACTTCCCAGACAAGGCAGTACAATACAATGAAGAAGCTTATGAGTACTACAACAAAGCTCTGGCAATATATGCTGGTTATGAAGAACTCAGCAATGAAGAAAAGCTTGATATCAGAGACATGACCCGCCGTCGTGATGGGGCTTGGACCAGGATATACCGGGCCGGTGACGCTGCTGTTACAGCTGGTAACACTCAGGAAGCCATGGAAATATTTGAACTTGCTCACGAACTCAATCCTGAACGATATGAACCTATGATCCGCCTCAAAGATATTTATCAGAAGGAATTGAAGGATGATGCCAAAGCCGAAGAGATTCTCTTGAGCCTCATCGAACAGGATCCTGATAATCTGGATTACTTTCTGGAGACTGGAGCTTTCTATTTCAATATGAAAAACTGTAGTGAAGCTGTAAAGTTTTTTGAAAAAGCCAGAGTGAAAGCTCCCGCAAATACGGACAACCTCATGAACCTCTCCTACGCTTATTATGAGATGGAAAACTACACGAAAGCACTCGAGAGTATTCAAGCCGCGTTAGATCTAAAACCCGGTGATGAGGATATCATTCAGAATGCCAAAGATATCGCTTTCCGTACAGACAATAAAGAACTCACAGTGAGATATCTGAAACAGCTTATCAATCTCAGATCCAATCAAAACGACTACGCTCAGCTCTGCATGATACTCAATGATCTTGAACAGTATGAAGACATGGTAAGCTATGCACAAGCATGGTATCAATGGGACAACACCAGTGAGGATGCGGTCCAATTCATCATTCTCGGTGCTGCTAAAACAGAGAACACTTCTTTGCAGCAAACCTTTACCAGGATCTTACAGTCCATGAGAGAATAGCTTTTCACAGGCTTAGATAGGGGTGCTTATCACCCCTTTTTTTTGTACCATGAAAAACCATACAAAGAGTTATATCTACGCGGGATTTGCCATTCTGGCATGGAGTAGTGTATCCACGGCATTCAAGCTGGCCTTAGTGCATTTGAGCCCTGTAGGTTTGTTGCTGCTATCTTCAATAGTCGCCACTGCATTTCTGGCTCTATACAATGCTGTTGTACAACAGGATTGTTTTCGATCTTTCAGTAGAAATATCTATCGATCGATCCCGGCGGGTTTTTTGAATCCCTATCTATACTATGTGATTCTCTTCACTGCATATTCGCGTCTTCGTGCTCAGGAAGCACAATCTCTAAACTACACTTGGGCATTGGTTCTTCCCCTATTCTCAATGATCTTATGTGGGGAACGTTTCAGACGGAAAGATCTTGTAGCACTACTGATCAGCTTCACTGGCGTATTGCTGATATCCACCAAAGGAAGAATACTATCTCTGGATTTCAGCGATCCGATTGGAACTTCTTTAGCTCTTGGTTCATCGATTATATGGGCTTTATATTGGATAGTAAGCTTGAAAGACACTCGCACAAATACAGTTAAGCTCTTCTACAATTTCTATGTGGGCACCTTGTTCATAATGCTTCATGTGATCATTGGCAGAATTTCTCTCTTCCATGCAGATTTTATCTTGGGTCCAGCATTATTGCTGGCAGTATGGATAGGAATCTTTGAAATGGGTCTCACTTTCATACTATGGCTCAAGGCATTACAGCTTACCAAGAACACTGCGGCGATATCGAACCTGATATTCCTCAGTCCCTTTCTATCCATGTTCTTGATCTCCGGAATCTTGAAGGAGAGCATTCATATGGCTACGATCATCGGGCTGGTGCTGATAGTGGGCTCAAACCTGTTGCAGAAAAGCGGTTCCTAGGCTTGTTCCTCCAGCTTCTGTTTACAGATTTCCACAGCATTCCTGCTCCGTTCGATCTCCTGGCGGTTTCCCAAAAGTTCTTTCAAAGCCAAACTGCGCTCATAATATGATAGAGCTGAAGCATAATCGCGCTCTTCATAAAACACGTTTCCCAGATTTCCCAATGCCTTGATTATCTCCAGCTTGTCGTTCATCCTGGTAGACAGATCCAGCTTTTGATTTAACCAATCCTTAGCCTCGTCCAGTTTATCCAGATTCAGGCAAGTCCAGCCCAGGTTTCCCAAAGCGATGGATTCATCCTTCATGAGCTGGTTTGTCCGGCTGAGTTCAAGGCTGTTTTGAAAAGCGGAATACGCTTTGTCTCCTTCTCCTTGTTCCAGATAGATCAAACCCAGATTTGAATGTGTTTTTGCTTCTCTTTGAATCTCCCCCAATTTGCGGGCAAGCTCCAGACTACGGAAATGATAACTTAGTGCCTCACTATACTTTTCATGATGTTGATGCCATATTCCCAAGTTGCTTTGCGCGATGCATATTTGCAGCATATCATCTATCTTTGTAGCCAGATTGTCCCCAGCCTTAAACTGCTGTAAGGCTTCTTCAAAGTCGCCGCTGTAGAATGCGGCTACACCCTTGAAGCGATGAATCTCGCACATCAGAGAGCTCTGAGGGGAAGCCATCTCAAATGCACTGTCTATATATTCCGCAGCATCAGCCCATTTCCCGGTCAACCATAGAATATCTGCTAACTTGACCATCAAAGCAGCTTTCTGACTATCATCATCCAGATAATCCAAAAGCCTTCGACCAAGCTTCAGTGCCAACTTATTATCATACACATCGGCAGCCTTATCCACGGCTAGTTTCAAATATGGGATGGCCTTTTGTGGCATCTCGGCTTTCACAAAATGATCTGCCAGGCTAAATATGAAATCGTCAAGGTTATCCTTGAACAGGCTTTCAATCGCCGTCGCCGTCAGCTCGTGCAGCATTTTCCTGTTTTGATGCAACAGGGTCTGATATGCCACCTCACGGGTTGTGATATGTTTAAAGAAATATGTGGAGAAGTCAAAGCCCAAAAGCTTCATGATCAGAGAATGCTCTTCCAATTGACCCAAAGTGCTTTCCAAGTTTACAGAGTCACGCAGCATGGATTCCACTTCCCGCAAAATTTCCACGAAAAACTCGTTGCCGATTACTGCGGCTTTATGCAAGAGCAGGCGCATGTTTTGCGGGAGATTGTCCAAGCGGGATAGGATCAAAGCATGAAGGTTTCCGGGAACGGGATATTCATCCAGATCGGCTTTGGGCAAATTGCCGATGTAATTGCACCATTCTTCCAGATAGAAGGGATTTCCCGCGGATAGATCAATCACCAATTTTAAAGTTTCATCGCTTAGTTTTGTGCTTCCCATATAAGAATGCAGTAGCTGCGTAATCTTATCCCGGCTGAATGCTTTTAACTCCATTTCCGAGAAACCCGGATGCCCGGTGATGGACTCGAGTATAGTGTAATCCAGCCTGTAGAGAGCAAATATCAGTATGGGAATCTGCTCCTGCTGGAATCGGTCCAGAAGGAAGTCTATGGCTTGGGCACTGGCTTCATCTGCAAGGTGAACATCATCAAGAATCAGTATAATCCCATGCTCGTTCTTTCGTGCTTGTCGGATGATTGCCAGCAACACTATATCGAGCGCTCGCAATACATGGTTCAGCAGGTCTTTTCCTTTTTGTTCCAGGCGGGGATCTGGAATGCGGATCTCCATCAACAAAGCTATCAGGGGTAGACAATCCATTATCTCTGCTGCATTTTCAGAGTTTTTTCCCAATAGCTCCAATCCTGCTATTAGTAGCTCTTTCTTCTGATTCCTGGTAGCACTCGGTTTGATATGAAAGTAGTTTTCCAGAATTCTGGTAAAGAGATTAAAGGGACTGGGGCTGATAGTAGAGCAAACACCCTTCAGAATCAGGGTATCGGGTTTCCCCTCGCAAAACTCATCCAGCAATCTACTTTTACCGATTCCTGCATCACCCTTCAAACCCACTACTCGTACAGCCCCTTGAGATTGCCTGAAAGCATCTTCCAACTGCTCCAATTCGTCTTCCCGGCCGATAAAAGTAGTACTTACTGACGTGTGACTTTCAGACTTCTGACCAATCACCAGCCAGCAATCGATGGCTTCATCCATTCCTTTGACCATCACGGGACCACGGCTTTCAAATTCGAAGATCTGTTCCACCATCTTCATGGTTCTGGCTGGCATCATGATCCTGTTTACGGGAGCATTGCTTTCCATGCGACTGGCAAGATTCACCTGTGGACCATACACGGTAAAATCACCTTCCCTGGATTCTCCTACCTTCCCGACAGACACCAACCCGGTATTGACACCGATGCGCAAACCGAGTTCCACTGTCTCAAAACCCGCTTCTCTATTGAGCAGCTTATTATACAGCCTCAATTGTTCTTGCATCTTTATTGCTGCCAGAATGCAGCGTTGGGTATCCTGTTCGGAAGCTTTCTTGGCACCAAAAAGTGCCATTATGCCATCACCCATGTATTTATCCACAAAACCGCCATAGAATGTTATACAGCGGCTAAAGATCTTCATGATCTCATCCATCTTGCCATGAATCACTTCAGGTTCGAAGAGATTGGATATATTGGTAAAACCCTTGATATCGGCAAAAAGAACCGCTACTTCGCGCAGTTCGCCTTCCCGCAGACTCTTTTTTTGCTCCTCAGCATCTTCGCTAAGGAAATCCGGGCCAAAGAACAGTTCTTCATCCATTATGCTATCCTATCAATTTTTCTACTAATGGTGGTACCAAATCTCCGGATTTTCCCTGCAAAAATTCGTCGATGAAACCCAAATTATCCGGTCGGTCCAGATTCACCGCTATGGTCTTTGCGCCAAAAAGCTTTGCTGTCATTACAAATCCCGCAGCCGGATAAACTGTGCCACTAGTACCTACAACGATGAATACATCGCAATTCTTTAGTTTATCTTCTATTTCATACAGATAATATGGGATTTCGCCAAACCACACTATATCGGGTCTTAGAAGAGCTTTGCACTTCATACAAAGAGGTACATCCTGGCTCAGATCAATCTCATCGAGTTCATATCTGGTTCGGCAGGACACACAAAAGCAGTTCTTCAAGCTACCGTGCATTTCATATACTCTTCTGTTACCTGCTTTTATGTGCAAGCCGTCCACATTTTGGGTAATAAGGTGAAAGTTCTCTCCCAGAGCATCTTCCATCCTTTTCAAGGCTTGATGAGCCGAATTGGGATTTACGCTAAGACTGTTCTTGAAGCGTTCTTTATAAAAATCCCAAACCAGTTTGGGATTCTTTTGGAATCCTTGAGGGCTGGCAACATCTTCCACACGATGTTCTTCCCACAAACCTCCGGAATCCCGAAAAGTCCGGATGCCGGATTCAGCACTGATTCCGGCACCGGTTAAAACTAGGTATCTCTTCATTTCATAAGTATCATTTTTTTAGTTAACGTTGTATTCTCACATTTCAATCTGTAACTATAGATACCGCTGGCTACAAGCTTTCCATTGCTATCTCTGCCGTCCCATGTGATCACATTTTCTCCCGCAGGGACTTCGTGGTTCACCAGCTCGGTTACCAATTGGCCTTTCAGGTTGTAAATGCTCAAACGGGCTTTCGTAGCTTTGGGTGTATAGAAGCTGATATTGGTGTCAGGATTAAAGGGATTTGGATAGTTTTGCTTCAAACTGACGGTCGCAGGGGTCACGAAGACGTCTTCCGCAGCACTGGTCGATTCTACCATCACTTCATCAATGTACCAACCTTCACCGGCAACATATCCATCGCTGCCAAACACAAAGCGAAACTGAGCTACTCCGGTGATATCCCCTAATTCAAACACAGCTTCAGTCCAGTCGAAATTGCCGGAAAATACAGGTGTTCCAGAGGCAAAGGGAGAAGCGGGATTGTTATAAATAGTTTTGGGATAACCCCCAACCGGTTCGATCGAGCTCCATCCCCCTCCATTGAGTGACATTTCCACCAATCCGCCATCCCATGCCTGGCTTTGATAATCGTCATGATCTTCTGCGTCCATCCAGTGCCAAAACTTCAACGCACTTCCCGGATTTACAGCCAATTCAGGGGATACCAAAGCGCCATAGCCGGTCGATGTGTATTGAGCTGAACCGGTACCACCAAACTTCATGGACCAACCACCTTCAGGGGTGTGGTTTCTTTGAGAACTGCGGTGCCACTGATTGGTAAATCCCGGTTGCAATTGTTCCGATACCCACTCTTGCGAATCGGGTTCAAATCCATAGTTGATAGCACCGATGCTCACTTGGAACCTGCCATCGATTGCGTTTCCATTTTCTGCGGAAATAATGTAGCTGAGCGATAATGATGTTCCTATTTCTGCATTCTCAGATACATGGACATCGAAGACCTGATAGTAGGTGGTCGTGCTGCCACCGATAATCGGATCCAGAGTAAGTTCGAAAATATCGGTACTCAAAAGAGGATCATCGGCAAAGACAAGCAGGAATGGATTTAGCGCGTCCCCACTACCGGTGTTTTTTACTGCAAAGCTTATGGATGCAGTATCTCCGGGCAGCACATACACTTC
>Ga0265293_10010702_pt1 | contig 12743 bp, 10 predicted proteins | sample Munlanlewell138R_FD_192505 | JGI IMG/M metagenome (GOLD analysis project Ga0265293, IMG submission 192505) | Leachate microbial communities from a municipal landfill in Southern Ontario, Canada - Leachate well 138R | ecosystem: Engineered > Solid waste > Landfill > Unclassified | place: Canada... | reverse complement strand
GCGATTTGGCGTTAGAATTTTCGGTAAATCACCTTAAGCCCGATGGCGCACTTATCGTCAAAGCGTTCCATGGCAGCGGGTTTTCGCAAATAGTCGAGTCGTTCAAGCGGCACTTTGTCAGGGTGGTTGAACGCAAGCCCAAGGCATCCCGGGACAAGTCCTCTGAAACTTTTTTAATCGGGCGTCGTCTCAAGTCTTGAGCCACAATTTGTTGGTTAACGGGTTAGAATGACCGTTGATCTTTTACCCGGTCGCCTCGTTATGTGGTACCGGAAGCCGCAGTTCTCAGGAGGTTGGCGTTGAACAACTCGTTTTCCAAAGTAGCGATCTGGATGGTGATTGCGCTTGTGCTTTTTACTGTGTTCAAGCAGTTCGATGGCCGGCCAACCACTACCGATTCCGTTACCTATACCCAATTTATGGATGAGGCTCGTGCGGGTCGCATTTCCAAGGTTGAAATTCAGGGCGACACCCTGTTTGTCACCCCCGATTCCGGCCGGCCTTACAGCCTGACCTCACCGGGTGACCTCTGGATGGTGCCCGAACTCGTCAAGTCGGGCGTTCAGGTTTCGGGTAAAGCCCGCGAAGAACCTTCTTTCCTGGCCAGCGTTTTCATTTCCTGGTTCCCCATGCTGTTGCTTATCGGTGTATGGGTGTTTTTCATGCGCCAGATGCAGGGCGGTGGCAAGGGCGGGGCGTTCAGTTTTGGCAAGTCACGCGCACGCATGCTCGACGAAAACACCAATAACATCACCTTTGCCGATGTGGCAGGCTGCGATGAGGCCAAAGAAGACGTCAAGGAACTGGTTGACTTCTTGCGTGACCCTACCAAGTTTCAGCGTCTTGGCGGCCGCATTCCGCGTGGTGTGTTGCTGGTCGGTAACCCCGGTACCGGTAAAACCCTGCTGGCCAAAGCCATTGCCGGCGAAGCCAAAGTACCGTTTTTCAGCATTTCGGGCTCCGACTTCGTTGAGATGTTCGTGGGTGTCGGCGCGGCTCGCGTGCGCGATATGTTCGAAAATGCCAAGAAGCAGGCGCCCTGCATTATTTTCATCGACGAAATCGACGCTGTCGGTCGTCAGCGTGGTGCAGGTCTGGGGGGCGGTAACGACGAACGCGAACAAACCCTGAATCAATTGCTGGTCGAAATGGACGGTTTTGAAACCGGGCAGGGCGTTATTGTCATTGCAGCCACCAACCGTCCCGACGTCCTCGACCCGGCCTTGCTGCGTCCTGGTCGCTTCGATCGCCAGGTTGTGGTGGGTCTGCCCGATATCCGCGGGCGCGAGCAAATCCTTAAAGTTCACATGCGCAAGGTGCCCCTGGCCTCTAATGTCGATGCCAACGTTCTTGCGCGTGGCACACCTGGTTTTTCCGGTGCCGACCTGGCCAACCTCGTCAACGAGGCCGCCTTGTTCGCTGCCCGTCGCAGTGGCCGCACGGTTGACATGCAAGACTTTGAAAAGGCAAAAGATAAAATCATCATGGGCGCCGAGCGTCGTGGTCTGGTCATGCCCGAAGAAGAGCGTCGCAATACGGCTTACCATGAATCCGGCCATGCCCTGGTGGCACAGTGTCTGCCCAAAACAGACCCTGTCCATAAGGTCACCATTATCCCCCGTGGCCGTGCCCTCGGGGTTACCATGCAGTTGCCGGAAGGCGATCGCTACAGCATGGACAAAGAGCGTTTGCTCAACATGATTTCCGTGTTGTTTGGTGGCCGTATTGCCGAAGAAGTGTTCATGAACCAGATGACCACAGGCGCATCCAACGACTTCGAGCGTGCAACCACAATTGCCCGCGACATCGTTACCCGTTACGGCATGACCGACACCCTTGGACCAATGGTTTACGCTGAAAACGAGGGCGAGGTGTTCCTGGGGCGCAGCGTCACCAAAACCACGCACATGTCCGAGTCCACCATGCAGAAGGTCGACCAGGAAATCCGTGCCATCATCGACCGTCAGTACACGGTTGCCCGCGACATCATCGAAGGCAATCGCGACAAGATGGAAGCCATGGCCAAGGCCCTGCTCGAATGGGAAACCATTGACGCCGACCAGATCAACGACATCATGGAAGGTCGTCCTCCACGTCCTCCCAAAGATTTTGACGACATTTCTCCGTCATCCGGTGGGTCGTCGTCGGGTAATGCGCCTGCAGAAGGCAACGCCGCTGCCACTGAAAAAGGCAAGGGCGACGCAGGTACGGCGGCAACCCCCGTTTAACTTTTTCAGGTCAGGGCTGTTGCTTCAATGACTCAAGCTCTCCGGTGCGGGCGCTTCGAACTTGTGTTCGAGCGCCCGTTGCTCATGGGTATCCTTAACGTTACCCCCGATTCTTTTTCCGATGGCGCTTTGCATTTCGCCACCGACGATGCCATTGCGCATGCGCGCCAGATGGTGGCCGATGGTGCCGACATTATCGATATAGGCGCCGAATCTACCCGCCCGGGTGCGCGGCCTGTCGAGGCCGACGAAGAGCTGGCCCGGCTACTGCCTGTTATCGAAGCCTTGCGCCCGCTGAACGTGCCCTTGTCGGTTGATACCTTCAAGCCCGAGGTCATGCGCCGCGTTATAGATGCCGGGGTCGACATGATCAACGACGTCTACGGGTTTCGCTGGCCGGGCGCCATAGAGGCCGTGGCCGACAGCACGTGCGGGTTGTGTGTCATGCACATGCAGGGTGAGCCGCGAACCATGCAGCAGGCACCGGTTTATAGTGATGTGGTACGAGAGGTTCGCGACTTCCTGCAGGCGCGTGTCCAGGCACTGCTGGCGGCAGGGGTTGATCCTGCCCGGATTCTGCTGGATCCGGGATTCGGCTTCGGCAAAACGGCGGTGCACAATTATCAGTTGCTGGGTGGCCTGCAGCATTTACAATTCGGTAATTACCCTTGGTTGGTGGCGCTTTCACGTAAAAGCATGATTGGCCATGTTACCGGGCGCCCCGCACCCGAGCGTCAGGGTGGCAGCATTGCCGGTGCGCTGGCAGGTATTGCGCGTGGTGCGGCCATGGTAAGGGTTCACGACGTGGCCCTGACCTACGACGCCATCAAGGTCTGGCAGGCAACAGAAAACGGAATACAAGAATGAGTCAGCGTAACTATTTTGGTACCGATGGTATCCGCGGTACGGTCGGCGGTGCAACCATTAACCCCGAGTTTGCCCTTCGTCTGGGGTATGCGGCCGGCAGGGTGCTGGCCCGCCACCATACCCACGGACGTGACCGCCCAACGGTGGTTATTGGCAAAGATACGCGTATTTCTGGCTATATGCTCGAATCGGCCCTCGAGGCTGGGCTGTCGGCAGCCGGTGTTGATGTATTGCTGGCTGGCCCCGTGCCTACGCCGGCCGTTGCTTACCTGACCCGTGCCTTGCGTCTGACTGCCGGCATTGTCATCAGCGCCTCGCACAATCCATACTACGATAACGGCATCAAGTTCTTTTCGTCACAAGGCATGAAACTGGCCGACGAAATTGAAACCGAAATCGAGGCGGCACTCGAAGAGCCCTTGGGGTGTGTGGCGTCTGACGCTCTTGGGCGTGCCCGTCGTATCGACGATGCGGCCGGGCGCTACATCGAGTTTTGCAAAAGCACTTTTCCCAACGAGCTTGATCTGTCAGGCATGAAAATCGTTGTCGACGCGGCTCACGGCGCGGCCTACCACATTGCTCCTCACGTTTTTCGTGAACTGGGTGCCGAGGTCATTGCCATTGGCTGCCAGCCTGATGGTTTCAACATCAATGAAGGCGTCGGTGCCTTGCACCCTGAAAACCTTGCTGAAACGGTCAAGGCTCATGGTGCCGATCTGGGCGTTGCCCTTGATGGCGATGCCGATCGTCTGCAAATGGTTGACCAGCATGGCCGTGTTTACAACGGCGACGAGCTGTTGTATGTCATTGTCAATGGCCGCGCGCATAGTGCACCGGTCAGTGGTGTTGTCGGTACGCTCATGACCAATTTCGGTTTCGAAAAACGCATGCAGGCCCTGGGTATCGGCTTTGCCCGCGCCAATGTAGGTGATCGCTATGTGCTCGAGCTCATGCTGCAGAAGGGTTGGCTTTATGGCGGCGAAAGTTCGGGGCACTTGCTTTGTCTTGATTGCCACAGCACCGGTGACGGGATCATTGCAGCCCTGCAGGTACTTACCGCCTTGCGTCGTTCGGGGCAGACATTGCCCGACCTGGTCGCCGACCTGAAAATGTACCCGCAGAAAATGGTGAATGTACCGCTGGCACCCGGTGTTCAATGGCAGAGCCACGATGGTCTTATACGTGCCCGTCAGGCGGTAGAGGCAAGGTTGGGGGCTTCGGGGCGGGTGCTGATCAGGGCATCGGGCACCGAGCCCAAGTTGCGCCTGATGGTCGAAGCTGAGGACGCTGACCTGGCCGAGCAATGTGTGCGAGAATTGGTGGCGGTCAATTTAACAAAGCAGTAATGTTAATGGCGAATACTTGAAACATTAAGCCCTCATAATCGCTGCATGTTTTTGGAGTGATGTCTATGCTAGAGCTCGTTCGTGTCAATGCAAACGCCGAAACCGCCGCAGTATGGTCAAGTGCACCGTCTGAAGGTCTGATCATGGGGCTTGCGCGCACCAATGAAGAACTTGAGGCCATCCAGCGCTTGCGCTTCAAGGTATTCACAGAAGAAATGAATGCCGTGTTTCCTGATGCCGCCGATGGGCTCGATGCCGATCGCTACGATCCATGGTGCGAACATGTCATGGTTAAAGAAGCCAGCTCGGGCCGTGTTGTCGGAACCTACCGTTTTCTTTCACCGGCCAACGCAGGCAAGGCGGGTGGTTATTACTCTGAATCTGAATTCGACATTGCGTCGTTGCAGGCGTATCGCAGCAATATGGCTGAAGTTGGCCGCTCGTGCATCATGCCGATTACCGCAACGGTTCCGTCATCATGCTGTTGTGGTCGGGTATAGCCACCTTGATGAAGCAGCAAGGCTTGCGTTATGTTCTGGGCTGTGCAAGTGTCAGCTTGCGTGACGATGGTGTTACCGCTGCCGAGGTCTGGCGTTCGGCACGCAAAGCCTTGCAGTCAAACCCGCATGTGCCTCGCGTAATTCCACGCCATTCGTACCCTGTAGAGCGTCTTGACAGCGAACTGCCCGCGCGCGTCCCGCCCCTGATCAAGGGTTACCTGAAACTGGGGGCTACAATTTGCGGTGAGCCCGCCTGGGACCCCGACTTCAATACCGCTGATTTCCCGGTCTTGCTCGACATGACGCGCATGGACGAGCGTTATCGCAAGCACTTTGGCCTGGTCTGACTGGTTTTTTGGCCCCGCTCATCACGGGGCCATTTTGTGTGCTGGCTGACCTAAACGCTTTTTATACTGACGTTAAAGCCTGCCTTGACCCATTCGTCAACTTCGTTTTCAAGCGAGAATGCCGTCAGTGCGTGCTCTTGCATCCAGGCCTGGTTAACCATTACTGTCATGCGGCCGTTGCTCAGTGCCAGCTGCAGGGGCAGTTTGGGCAGGTTTTTGCGTCGGCGCATCAGTACCACCGACAAGCGCAAGCACATCAGGGCGGCCCAATAGGCTTTCGACAGTTTCTTGACCTTTGACTTTGCCAGCTTGCCCAGGTGCCCAAGGGCAAGCCACGACAGAATCGCCTGCTCGTCATTTGAAAAGCCCGGCATGTCGGCGTGTTGCAAGATGTAGGCACTGTGGCGGTGGTAGCTATCGGCTGTAATTGAAAAGCCGATTTCATGCAGCTCGGCAGCCCAACCCAGCATCTTTTGCAATATTTCTTTTTCGTCGTTGTCAATTTCCAGTGGTTCAAACAATTTAAGGGTGGCCTGTTTGACCCGGGCAGCCTGATTGGCGTCTACATGGTAGCGACGCATGAATTGTTTTGAGGTTTCGTCACGCTTGTCGTGCTGCGATTCGCGGCCCAGCAGATCGTACAGTACGCCCATGCGCAGCGCGCCCTCGCCTGAACCCATGCTTTTTATTTTCAGTTCCTGGAAGGCTGCCAGCATGATGGCCAGCCCGCCCGCCAGAACGCCGGCCCGGGAGGCTTTCAGGCCGGGTAGTTCGCCTGCTTTTGCCTCGCCGTCGACGACCAGTTTCGCGCGAAGTTTTTCAAGGCCGTCCAGCGTGATCCCCTGGCGCGACATTTCGGCATCAGCCAGGATGGCGTACAACGCTTTGGCGGTTCCCGAAGACCCAAATGCGGCTTGCCAGCCCAGTTTGCGAAACCGTTTGGAAATCGTTTCAATTTCACGGCGTGCGGTAAGGACGGCCTTGTCCATGCGCGCCGTAGTGACTTTTCCGTCAGGAAAGAAGCGCTGTGTGTAGCTGACGCAGCCCATTAGCAGTGATGACAATTGCAGCGGTTCAAAACCGCGTCCGATGATGAACTCGGTTGAGCCTCCACCAATATCCATGACAAGGCGCCGGTCATTGGAGGGGGGCAGTTCGTTGGCAACACCGGTGAAAATAAGCCGGGCTTCTTCCTGGCCGGCAATAATTTCAATCGGGAAGCCCAAGGCTTCTTCTGCCAGAGGCAATAACACGTCGACATTCTTTGCAACCCTGAACGTGCTGGTTGCCACGGCCCGGACATGTTCTGGGTCAAACCCTTTGAGGCGTTCACCATAGCGCTTGAGAACCGCCACAGCGCGTGCGATCGAGGCATCGTCCAGGTTGTTGTCGGCATCCAGCCCTGCAGCCAGTTGCACGCTTTCTTTCAGGCGATCAACGGCGTAAATGTGCGCAATGTCGTCTTGTTGAACGACTCTGCCGATTGAGAGACGGAAACTGTTTGAGCCGAGGTCAACGGCGGCGAGCAGGTGATCCATTAGGAAGACGCTAAAAAGGAGATGATTGCCGGATTATAAATTCAGAAGACCCTTGTTCTACCGCAAAAAGAGCGTAATTCATCCCTTGTAAGAGAATGTTTAGGTTGTCATAATCTTGAAAACAAAATGACGTATAAGTGCGCTTGCCCCCTGTGTAACCTGGATTCCCTATGCCCTCGATTGTTCCGTCTAACGGCGGTCAGCCTACGCTGCTGAACCGCGAATTGTCTTTGATCAAGTTCAACGAACGTGTGTTGGCCATGGCTGATAACGCCGCAACGCCATTGCTTGAACGCCTGCGGTATGTGTGTATTGTCAGCTCAAATCTCGACGAGTTCTTTGAAATACGCATCTCAAGCATCAAAGAACAAATGGCACGCAACCCGCATTTTCTGGGCCCCGATGGCTACACCCCTACAGAGGCTTTCGAACGCATTCAGGTGGCCGCGCGTGCCCTGATTGACCGTCAGTACAGCCTGCTTACCGAAGAGATCTTGCCGGTCCTGGCCAAGGAAGGCATTGGTCTTTCAGACTCATCCCAGTGGTCCGACGAGCAGCGTACCTGGGCGCATGGCGTGTTCATGCGTGATGTCATGCCCCTGTTGACACCCATTGGCCTTGACCCGGCCCACCCGTTCCCGCGGGTCTTTAACAAAAGTCTCAATTTCATTGTCTCGCTTTCGGGCGAAGATGCCTTCCGCCGCCAGGGGCAAATTGCCATTGTTCAGGCCCCCAGGGCCTTGCCGCGGGTTATGCGCGTGCCTGAAGAAATCGCCGGCATGCCGAATGGCTTCATTTTGCTCTCGACCCTGATTTCAGAATTTGTCGGCGAATTGTTCCCCGGCCTTGAGGTGGGGGGGTGTTACCAATGGCGGGTTACCCGTAACAGTGACCTGTTCGTTGACGAGGAAGAGATCACCAACCTGCGTCTTGCGCTGCAAGGCGAGTTGTCGCAGCGTAACTTTGGTGCAGCGGTCCGTCTGGAAGTCGATCACGTCATGCCGCAAAAGCTCATCAGCTTTCTGCAGCAAGAGTTCCAGCTCGAGCCGCGTGATACCTACCGCGTCAATGGTCCGGTCAACCTGTCGCGCCTGATGCAAGTCTGCAATTCTGTCAGCCGGCCCGATCTGGTATTCCCCGAATTCCGGCCCAAGGTGCCCGAGCCGTTTGCCAGTCTGGCCAACGATTCGGCAGCCATCTTTGATGCCATCAGTGTCAAAGATCATTTGCTGCACCATCCTTACCAGTCGTTCCAGCCGGTGCTTGATTTTCTGATTTCTGCTGCGCGCGACCCCGATGTTGTTGCGATCAAGCAAACCATTTATCGCACCGGCGAAGATTCCGAACTGATGGCGGTATTGCTGGCGGCAGCCAAGGCAGGCAAAGAGGTTACTGTTGTTGTCGAGCTCATGGCGCGTTTCGACGAACAAACCAACATCAACTGGGCAGCGCGGCTTGAAGAAGTTGGTGCGCATGTCAGTTACGGGGTTGTCGGGCATAAAACCCACGCCAAAATGGCGCTGGTGCTGCGTCGCGAAAATGGTCAGATCAAGCGCTATGGCCACCTGGGTACGGGCAATTACCACGTACGCACCTCGCGTCTTTACACTGATTTCGGTTTGCTTACGGCGAACCAGCGCATGTGCGAAGACATGGACAAGGTGTTCTCGCTGCTGACGGGTCTGGGTGCGCGCCGGCCGCTCAGGCTGTTGTTGCAGTCGCCGTTCACTTTGCACGAAACCGTGGTCAACTTCATTCGTCTGGAAGCAGAAAATGCCAAGGCCGGCAAGAAAGCACGCGTTATGGCCAAAATGAATTCGTTGCTTGAACCCAAGGTTATCGAAGCGCTTTATGAAGCCAGCCAGGCCGGGGTGAAGGTTGATCTGGTCATTCGCGGTGCCTGCGCCTTGCGTGCCGGGGTGCCGGGGTTGTCTGAAAACATCCGGCTGCGCTCTATTGTGGGCCGCTATCTCGAGCATTCCCGGGTGTTTTATTTCCACGCAGAAGGCGAAGAAAAAGTTTATTTGTCGTCGGCCGACTGGATGGATCGCAACTTTTTCCGCCGTGTCGAGGTCGGTTTCCCGGTGCTCGACAAGGCCCTGAAGAAGCGCGTCATTGCCGAGGCCTTCACCTGGGCGCTGCGCGACAACCTTCTGGCCTGGCGAGCCCAGCCCGACGGGTCCTGGCAAAAGGTGAAGTCGCGGGCCAGCCGCATTAACATGCAGCAAAAACTTATGGAACTGCTGGGTAAGTAACGCGCTTGCCAAAAACCTCCTGGGCTGTCACGAACATGTCACATTGCGTACGTACGATAGCGGTTGTGCAAATGCTGCATGTGTCAATTATTAAACAGCTCAAGAGGAACACTCGATGTTTAAACGCGTTTTGTTGAAAGTCTCCCTTGGTATCGCCTTTGGCGCTGCCTCACTGGCAGCGCAGGCCGCCGATATCACCGGTGCTGGCGCTACGTTCCCGTACCCCATCTATGCCAAGTGGGCTGCCAAGTACCACGAGGTGACCGGCAATCGCATGAACTATCAGTCGATTGGTTCGGGTGGTGGTCAACAGCAAATTATTGCCAAAACCGTTGATTTCGGTGCCTCTGACGACCCAATGAAAGCCGAGCTGCTCGAGCAGCACAAGATGTTCCAGTTCCCCGCCATCATCGGTGGCACAGTGCCGGTTATCAATGTTGAAGGCGTAAAGCCCGGTCAGCTGAAGCTGTCCCCCCAGGTTCTGGCCGACATTTTCCTGGCCAAGATCACCAAGTGGGACGACAAGGCCATCCAGGCAATCAACCCCGATGTGAAATTGCCTTCGGCATCCATCGTTGTGGTTCACCGTTCTGACGGTTCGGGTACAACCTTTGGCTGGACCAACTACCTGGCCAAAGTATCGCCCGAATGGAAAGAAAAAGTCGGTGAAGGCAAGGCAGTCAAGTGGCCTACTGGTCAGGGTGGCAAGGGTAACGAAGGTGTTGCTGCCTACGTTCGCCAGCTGAAGAACTCGATCGGTTACGTTGAGTACGCTTATGCCAAGCAAAACAACCTGGCCTGGGCTTCGCTGCAAAACAAAGACGGTAACTTCGTTCAGCCTTCGCAAGAGTCGTTCGCTGCGGCTGCTGCCAACGCCGACTGGAAGAGCGCGCCTGGTATGGGTGTTGTCCTGACTAACCAGCCCGGTGCTGAAGCCTGGCCTGTAACATCGGCTTCGTTCATCCTGATGCACACCACCCAGGACAAGCCTGAAAATGCCAAGGAAGTCATGAACTTCTTTAACTGGGCCTTTGAAAACGGTGCAGGTATGGCTGCCGAGCTCGATTACGTTGCCATGCCCAAGGCTGTTACCGACCAGATCGTTGCCGGCTGGAAAACTGAAATCAAGGCTGCCGACGGTTCGGCAATCTGGAAGTAATCAGGGTTAGCGCGATCTTGCGTTGATTCCTGTCAGGACGGTGTCGTGTTTTCGCGGCACCGTCCTTATCATGTGAAACATAGTTAGAAATTTGGTCGCTTGACCACGTTGTAGTGGTCAACTGGCGTAACCGGCATAGAACAAACATGGCAACTAAAACTGGCAGCTTGATGGATATTGCGTTCAGGAACATAACGCGTATATTTGCCTTTCTGGTGTTCAGCCTGCTGGCTGCGATCATGGTCTCCCTGATTTACGGCAGTCAGGAGTCGCTCGCCAAGTATGGCTTGAGTTTTTTATGGACTGATGACTGGAACCCGGTTGAGGACAGTTATGGCGCGTTGGTGCCGGTGGTCGGTACCCTGCTCAGCTCGGTCATCGCACTTGTGATTGCGATTCCGATTTCATTCGGCATTGCGATGTTCCTGACAGAACTTTCTCCTACCTGGTTACGTCGACCGCTTGGTACCGCCATTGAAATGCTGGCTGCCATTCCGTCCATTATTTACGGCATGTGGGGGTTGTTTGTTTTTGTTCCCATTTTTCAGTCGTACATTCAGCCTGGCCTGATTTCATTTTTCGAGCCGGTTCCCTTCTTGAACCAGATTTTTGCAGGGCCGCCATTTGGTATCGGTGTGTTTACCGCCGGGCTGGTGCTCTCAATCATGATCATCCCGTTCATTGCTGCTGTAATGCGCGATGTGTTCGAGCTGGTTCCGCCGCTTCTTAAAGAATCTGCCTATGGTTTGGGTGGCACCACATGGGAAGTCGTGTGGAAAGTTGTTTTGCCCTTCACCAAAACAGGCGTGGTTGGCGGCATCATGCTGGGTCTGGGGCGTGCGCTGGGTGAAACCATGGCCATTACATTTGTTATTGGTAATTCGTACAACTTGCCCAGTTCGATTTTTTCGCCATCCAACTCGATAGCGTCTGCACTGGCCAACGAGTTCAACGAAGCCGGTGGCATGCAGAAATCGGCGCTGCTCGAGCTCGGGCTGATTCTGTTCCTGATCACCACCGTTGTTCTGGCCTTGTCCAAAGTCATGTTGCTTCGTCTGGGCAAGCATGAAGGCGCGGCTCACTAATCAGCAGAGATACATTCATGTTTAATTCAGATTCTATTGTTTCTCTGGCGAACCCGGTTTATCGCAGGCGCCAGCGCATGAACAAGATCATGCTTATGCTGTCTTTGGGCGCATTGCTGTTCGGCTTGTTCTGGTTGTTCTGGATCATCGGAACGTTGATTTTCAAAGGCGGCAGCTCGCTGTCCATCAACCTGTTTTTTGAAGCAACACCTCCGCCCGGAGGCATGGGCGGGTTGATGAATGCCATTGTGGGCAGTGTCATGATGGCTGCTGTCGGAACCCTGATCGGTACCCCCATAGGTATTCTGGCTGGTACTTATCTGGCCGAATACGGGAAACGTGGCTGGCTGGCTCCTGCAACACGCTTCCTGAACGACGTTCTGCTGTCAGCACCGTCCATCATTATTGGTCTGTTCATCTATGCGGTGTATGTGGCACAGGTCGGCCATTACTCGGGTTGGGCAGGTTCCGTTGCCCTGGCTATTCTGGTGATTCCTGTTGTGGTGCGTTCTACCGACAACATGTTGTCGCTGGTACCAAACAGTCTGCGCGAGGCCGCGGCAGCCCTGGGCTGCCCCCAGTGGAAAATCATTTTCTCTATTTGCTACCGTGCAGCGCGCTCGGGCATTGTTACCGGTATTTTGCTGGCGGTAGCCCGCATTTCGGGTGAAACGGCCCCTTTGCTGTTCACCGCCCTTAACAACCAGTTCATGTCCTGGAACATGAACGCGCCGATGGCCAATTTGCCAGTGGTTATTTTCCAGTTTGCGGCCAGCCCGTTCTCTGACTGGAATGACCTGGCCTGGGCCGGTGCTGTTCTTATTACCTTGTTCGTTCTGGGTATCAATATTCTTGCGCGTGCGCTTTTCCGGAAATAAATCATGACTAGTACTACTACTGACGATCGCGTCAAGCTTGAAGTCAAGGACCTTAACTTTTATTACGGCAAGTTCCACGCCATTCGTAATGTGAACATGTCGATCAAGGAAAACAAGGTTACGGCATTCATTGGGCCCTCTGGGTGTGGTAAATCAACCTTGTTGCGCACGTTTAACCGTATGTTCGAGCTGTATCCCGGTCAGCGTGCCGAAGGCCAGATCTTGCTTGACGGTCAGGATGTTCTGACATCGAAGCTGGATATTTCCCTGATTCGGGCCAAGATCGGCATGGTGTTCCAGAAGCCCACGCCGTTTCCCATGAGCATTTACGATAATATTGCGTTCGGTGTGCGTTTGTTTGAAAAGCTCAGCAGGGGGGAAATGGATGAGCGCGTCGAATGGGCACTGACCAAAGCGGCCTTGTGGAATGAGGTCAAGGACAAGCTGCACCAAAGCGGCAACAGCCTGTCGGGTGGTCAGCAGCAGCGCCTGTGCATCGCCCGCGGGGTGGCTATCAAGCCCGAGGTATTGTTGCTTGAT
>Ga0265293_10010701_pt1 | contig 12744 bp, 8 predicted proteins | sample Munlanlewell138R_FD_192505 | JGI IMG/M metagenome (GOLD analysis project Ga0265293, IMG submission 192505) | Leachate microbial communities from a municipal landfill in Southern Ontario, Canada - Leachate well 138R | ecosystem: Engineered > Solid waste > Landfill > Unclassified | place: Canada... | reverse complement strand
AGGGCAACTTTTCCACTAAGGTTAAGTAATTAGAGATAAGGTTTTTGATTGTCAAAAGGTGGCGACGGCTTTTCTTTCAGCCCGGAAATTTAGAAATCCATCTTCGTGTTAATTGGCTTCATTCGCGTCAATTCGCGGATGCTTACCGTCCGCTAATTTTCGCCAATTAGGCGAATGGTCGCAAATTTTATTTTTTATTCTTAAAACAGACAGAGCCTGCAAGAATAAAACGGAGGAGGTGAAACCTCCTCCAAACCCAAAGAATTATTGTTTATTAAAATTCGTGTTAATTGGCTTCATTCGCGCCATTTCGCGGATGCTTACCGTCCGCTAATTTTCGCCAATTAGGCGAATGGTCGCAAATTTTATTTTTTATTCTTAAAACAGGCAGAGCCTGCAAGAATAAAACGGAGGAGGTGCAACCTCCTCCAAACCCAAAGAATTTTTTTTATTAAAATTCGTGTTAATTGGCTTCATTCGCGCCAATTAGCGGATGCTTACCGTCCGATAATTTTCGCCAATTAGCCGAATGGTCGCAAATTTTATTGAAGTAATAAGGTTTTTCATCATCAGAGGGCAACTTTTCCACTAAGGTTAAGTAATTAGAGATAAGGTTTTTGATTGTCAAAAGGTGGCGACGGCTTTTCTTTCAGCCCGGAAATTTAGAAATCCATCTTCGTGTTAATTGGCTTCATTCGCGCCAATTAGCGGATTCTTCTTACCGTCCGTGAAGTATAGCCAATTAACGGATTCTTAAAAAAAATCTCCCTTCTCTCAAACCAGCCGCTGATTCCTGCGTTCTAATAGGCTGCCGACAATATTTCTTTTGCCGGATGGTTTTATTGGCTGCTTTAAGAAGGATTATGTACATGAGATTTTTCCCGAAGAGTAAGATTAGGCTGACGATTTTGCTATGGACGCTGGTCTTTAGCAGCTCGGCATTTGGGCAGCTTACCAAAATAATGGGAACCGTTACTGATTCTCTCACCGGCGAGCCGCTCCCTTTTGTAAATATCGTTTTTCGCAATACCACCCAGGGTGTCACCACCGACTTCGACGGGAAATTCGCGATTGAAACCAAGGCGCCCGGCGACAGCCTCACAGCTTCTTTTATGGGATACTATACGCAGGTACAAAAGGTGGACAAAGGCAAATTTCAGTACATCAATTTCAAATTGCTGCCCAGCACCCTGGAACTCGAGACGGTGGTGATCGTGGCGGGCGAAAATCCGGCAGAAGTGCTGCTGCGAAAAATTATTCAAAACAAAATAAACAACGACCCCGATAAATACGATGCCTACCAGTATGAGGCATACAACAAAATTCAGATCGACGCCAACAACATCACTGACAATTTTAGGCAGCGTCGCATCTTCCGACATCTCGAATTTATTTTTGATAATGTGGATACTTCTACTGTAAATGGCAAGACCTACCTGCCCATCTTCCTGTCGGAATCCATTTCGGATGTCTATTCCAAAAACAACCCGAAAAAAAGCATCGAGATTGTAAAAGCCAACAAAATATCGGGCATCGAAAACGAAAGCGTGATGCAGTTTCTGGGCGACAAGTTTCAGCACACCAACATCTACGACAACTACATCGGGCTTTTTCAGAAAAACTTCATCAGCCCCATCGCCAACTTCGGGTTGAATTTTTATAAATACTACCTCATCGACAGCGCCTATTTTGATAACAAATGGTGCTACAAGATTGTGTTTGAACCGCGGCACAAACAAACCCTCACCTTCACCGGAAACTTCTGGGTGCACGACACCACCTTCGCCATACGTAAAGTGGAGATGCGCATCATGGACGACGCCAACATCAACTTTATCAACGACCTGATGATAGCCAAAGAGTTCGACCTGATCGATGGCCAGTACTGGTTGCTTACCAAAGATTACATCATCGGCGACCTCAACATTGTGGAGTCGGATAATAAGTTGGTGGGATTTTTCGGACGCAAAACCACCACCTACCGCAATTTTGTGATAAACCAACCCAAGCCTGACGATTTTTATCGTGCGCCGGTAAGTGTTGTTGTAGAAGAAAATGCCGATCAAAAGCCCGATGAGTTTTGGCAGCAGGAGCGCCACGAAGAGCTTACCCGCGACGAGAAGACCATCTACTATATGATCGATACGCTAAAGACCATCCCCAAATTCAACACCTACATCGACATCATCGAGATGATCACCACAGGATATTACAAAATGGGTCTTTTCGAATTAGGTCCCTATGGCTCGATGCTGAGTTTCAACGCGGTGGAAGGCGCGCGCTTTCGGCTTGGCGGCCGCACCAGCAACAAGTTTAGCAAGCACATCATGCTCTCGGCCTACACTGCTTTTGGCACCCTCGACAGCCAATGGAAATATGGCGGCGGCGTACTCTACATGATCAACAAAAACCCGCGCCGGACGGTGGGTGGCAATTTCAAGTACGACCTCGAACAACTGGGCGCAAGTCAAAACGCTTTTCGCGAAGATTTTTTCCTGGCATTTCTTTTCCGCCGCAACCCCGCCGACAAGCTCTCGCTGGTGGAAGAGTGGAGCACTTTTTATGAACACGAATGGTTTAACGGCTTCAGCAACAAAATCAACATTATCCATCGCAACCTGTATCCGCTCAACGGCAACGACTTTCTGTACCACCAACCCGACGACACCCTGCAGCCGGTAGCGCATGAAACTGCCATCACTTCTACAGAGATACGCCTCGACACACGCCTGGCCTACAAAGAGCGTTTTTTGATGGGCGAATTTGAAAGGGTAAGCCTGGGGGCAAAATTCCCAATTCTGGAGCTGCGTTACGGTTATGGCGTCCCCAACCACCTGGGCGGCGATTACGAATATCACCGCATGCAGATCGGTATCAGCCACTGGTTCAACACCTTCAACCTGGGGTGGAGCAAATACATCATCGAAGCGGGACGCATCTGGGGAACGCTGCCTTTCCCGCTTTTGAAACTCCACGAAGGCAACGAGACCTACTTCTTCGACCCCCAATCCTTTAATATGATGAACTACTTTGAGTTTGTCAGCGACAAGTACGTAAGCGTTTATTATACCCATCATTTCGACGGCTACTTTTTTAACCGCGTGCCGCTGCTGCGTCATTTGAAATGGCGCGAGGTGGTGTTTGCCAAAGGCCTCATCGGCGGCCTCGACGAGGCAAACCGCGAATATTCGGTGTTCCCACAGGGCATGCATACACTTGACAAGCCTTATTTTGAGGCCGGCGCCGGCATCGAAAACATTTTCAAAATTATCCGCGTGGATGCCATCTGGCGCCTCTCCTATCTCGACCATCCCAACATTTCCAAGTTTGGCGTACGCTTCAGCCTTCAGTTTGCCTTTTAAAATATACTTTTACACCCTATTATTTTTATTTGTTGATTGCATGCTATTACAAACCAAAAATATTTTTAAAAAATACAAGCACCGCATGGTGGTAAATGATGTGTCGGTGCAGGTGGAGCAGGGAGAGATAGTGGGATTGCTGGGGCCAAATGGCGCGGGCAAAACCACCACTTTTTATATGATCGTGGGATTGATAAAACCTTACTCCGGCAAGGTGCTGCTCGACGACGCCGACATCACCAACCTGCCTATGTACCGGCGCGCCAAACGCGGCATCGGCTACCTGGCGCAGGAGGCTTCGGTGTTTCGCAAGTTGAGCGTGGAAGACAACATCAGGGCGGTATTGGAATTTACAAAATTTACAAAAGCGCAACAAAAAGAGCGGATGGAGCAGATGCTCGAAGAGTTTGGGCTGACGCATGTGCGCAAAAGCCTGGGCATAACCCTGTCGGGTGGCGAGCGGCGCCGCACCGAGATAGCACGCGCGCTGGCAGTCGATCCTAAGTTTATCCTGCTCGACGAGCCTTTTGCCGGCGTGGACCCGATTGCAGTGGAAGATATTCAGGAGATCGTGGCCAGGCTCAAAGAAAAAAATATCGGTATCCTCATCACCGACCACAACGTGCACGAAACCCTCAGCATCACCGACAGAGCCTATCTGCTTTTTGAAGGTTCGATACTGAAAGCCGGCACCGCCGAAGAGCTGGCCGACGACGAACATGTGCGCAGGGTGTATCTGGGGCAGAATTTTGAACTGCGGCGCTGATGAGTATTTGTTTTTTAACTCAACTACTGCACTGCGAAATCCCAGCCGCCGGTAGGCGTTGTAAACAACAATAAAACAACCGCTGGCAGTCGGTGTAAACAATCCCAAAAAAATCTCAATATTAAAAGCTTTATAGACAAACACTTATTTTACGCTCATGATCAAGCTTTCAGTCGTCATCATCACATTTAACGAAGAGCGCAACATTGCGCGCTGCCTGGCTTCGGTGCAGGAGGTGGCGGACGAGATATTGGTGGTGGATTCGCTATCGACCGACCGCACGGTAGAAATCTGTAAAAAATATGGCGCCCGCGTCATCAGCCATCCTTTTGAAGGATTTATAGAACAGAAAAACTTTGCTTTGCGCGAAGCTACTTTTCCGTACCAGCTCTCGCTCGATGCCGACGAAGCGCTTACGCCGGAGCTAACCAACCGCATCATTGAAATTAAAAATAACTGGACGCACGACGGCTTTTCCATGAACCGCCTGGCCAACTACTGCGGGCAATGGATCAGGCACAGCGGCTGGTATCCCGATGCCAAGCTCCGCCTCTACGACAGCCGCCGCGGACAATGGGGCGGCGTAAATCCGCACGACCGTTTTGTGCTGAAACCCGGCGCCACAACATCCCATCTCACGGGCGATCTGCTGCATTACACTTATTACACCATCGAAGAGCACGTGGCACAAAGCAACAAGTTCAGCACCATTGCGGCCAGCGAATTGCTGGCACGTGGACGACGTGCTACAATTTTTAAGATTCTTGTGAAGCCGATAGCGAAGTTTATCCGCAACTACATCATCCATGGCGGCTTCCGCGATGGTTTTTATGGTTTTGTGATTTGCCGGATGGCGGCGCACGAAACCTTCCTGAAATACGTCAAGGCACGACACATCCGCCACTCAACGAACGAAAAATAATTTCAGCTTATCTTTCAGTAGTTTTAACCAACTGCAATAAAAGGATGACCTGCGCGCAGATCACCCTTTTGTGTTGGCTATCTCTATACTTTATCTTTAACCAATCTCGCTTTTACGGAAGCAGGATCACTCAGAAATAACTATTTTCCCGCTGCCCGTAAACTCTTGTGCGGACCAGGTGTAAAAATAGACGCCGGGTGGCACCTGCCGGGTATCCCAAATTATTTTGCTTCCCGAATTGTAAAGTACCGGATTGCTGATTTGGGCGCCCATGCTATTAAAGATCAAAATACCGGCTTCCTGTTTTTGTTGCCCTGAGTATTCAAAGCATACATAGTCGCGGGCGGGGTTGGGGTAAACTTTGATATCAGTCTCCACGGCGGGTGCCGGCGGCAGCGCGGTAAGTGTGTCGCTGATTTTGAAAGTCCAGATTTCGGGATAGTAATACAAACCAAACATAGGCTCTACGGTGCAGGTGATGTCCTGGGAGGGGCCGTAATTGGTAGTGGCAGCCACGACGTAACTCAAATCGCTTTTCCTGATAACGCCATGAAGCAGGCTCTGGTGATTGGTTCCGCCAAAGCTGCGCTCGGAAAGCAGCGTGCCATCGCCGCTGATGGTTAACACCCATATGTCGCTTTGCGATTCAAAAAGATTCTGGCTTTCGTCATCGTAGTCCGAGCCGGTGTAACCAATAATGGTAAAGTTGCCATCGCCGGTTTCAAATACTCGTGTTCCAATGTCGATTTGTGGGCCTCCGTAGCATTTTTGCCAAAGCACATTGCCATAAAAATCGGTACGCATCACCCAAATGTCCTTTTCGCCATATACTTCCACACCTTGCAGGTCGCCATCGTCGGCGGCAGTATTGGCCAAAATCATGTATCCGTCGTCAAGTGCAATTATTTCCGTTACATCGCATACATCGTTGCCACCGTAGCACTGATGCCAAAGCATGTTACGATCTGCATCAAGCCTGATAAGTACAATGTTATGGGTGTATCGCGGCATACACGTTAAAAAACCCATAAAACCAAGATCGCTCACGCATCCTAATAAATAACCACCGTCGCTGGTGGGTATTATCGTCCGGCCTGCATCCACTAAGTCGGTTCCGGAAGAGAAATCCCATAGTAGTTCTCCTTCGCTGTTCACCTTTATCATCCAGATATCGGCAGCCCCAAAATTAAGGCTCACGTCTCCATCATCCGAACCCGTAGTCCCCAACACCACCAGGTTGCTGTCGGCATCCAACATGGCAGAGTATGCCAGGTCGCCACCGGTGCCGCCATACAGCCGGCTCCATTTTCTGTTCCCGACACTATCGATTTTCATTACCCATACATTTTTTGAATCGGGATACGGGTCGCCGGTGAGATCCCAATCAGACGATTCGGAGCTGCCCACCAGGTAGTAATGATGATTGGGTGCCGGAATAATGCGTTGTAAGTAGTCATCCTTAGTACCGCCATAGCTTTTGCGCCACAGCAGATCGCCAAGGCTATCTGTTTTCACCAGCCACCCGTCTATGTGGCCCCGGTTGTAGCCCACATCACCGTCTTCTGACTCGGCAGCACCAAGTATGAGGTAGCCGCTGCCATCGGGTACAATATCGGTGGCATACTCCCTGTCGGTGCCGCCATAGCAATTTTGCCAGTCGATTTGGTAAGTTTGCGAATAACTGCCCATGGCAGCAAAACTTAAAATAATAATTACAAATAGCTTTTTCATAGTCTTTTAGTTTTTTATAAAGGGGGGATTCCAAAGCCTCCCTTCAGGTTATTTTACTGATCGATCACTATTTTCCCGCTTCCTGTAAATCCGGCAAGGGTATAGGTGTAAAAATAGACACCGGGTGGCACCTGCCGGGTATCCCAAATTATTTTGCTCCCCGAATTGTAAAGTACCGGATTGCTGATTTGGGCGCCCATGCTATTAAAGATCATAATACCGGCTTCGGGTTTTTGTTGCCCTGAGTATTCAAAGCATACATAATCCCGTGCGGGGTTGGGGTAGGTGGTAATACCTGTTGTGGCCGGTAGTTGTTCCTGTACGCTTACCGTGGTATCTTTCACCTCAAACACCCAGAAATCTTTATCTAATCCATTTCCGCCATGCGGTGTGCAGCCCACATCGAAGGAAGGGCCGAAATTGGTTTGCCCGGCGATTACGAAATGGTTGCGATCTTTAAATACAACACCATTCTCTATACCTTCCTTACCTGCTCCTCCAAAACATTGCTGATTAATAAGCAATCCGTCACTATCCAACTCTACTGCCCATATATCTGAATAATGCTCACTTATTGAGTGGTTACCACTTACATCGCCATCATTGGAATAGGTGTTGATGAAAGCGACATAACCTTGACTAGGTATTTCAAATAAATTTCTCACACCACTTTCTCCTTCTGATCCACCAAGAGCATTTTGCCATATTATGTTTCCATCAAAATCAATTTTAACAATCCATGCATCACAAATACCACCATTATAGCCGGACACATCACCATCATTTGAACTTGTATATGCTCCGAAAAAATAACCATCGTCTATTTCCATCAACGATACAATCCCATCGTGATCACTACCTCCGTAGCAATGCTGCCATTCGATGTTACGGTCTGCATCGAGTTTGGTTAAAATAGCATCAGCCATGGAGCTGTGCGGTTCGCAGGTGATGTTTCCGCCCTGGCCAAGCATTGAGCTGCCACCCACCAGGTAGCCTCCATCAGAAGTCTACATGATGGCCTGACCTTCATCCGCAAAATCAGTTCCTATGGTAAAATCCCATTCCAACTCACCCTCACTGGTTATTTTTACTATCCAGACATCTTTGCTCCCATAAAATACTCTTATATCGCCATCATTAGAACTTGTCCGTCCAATAGCTATAACCCCCCCATCTGAGGTCAGTGATCCGTTCCAGAGGTTTTCTCCTGCATTTCCACCTACTATTTTATCCCAGATAATATTTCCAAGGCTATCGACTTTAACCATCCAGTAATCTCCGGAGTCTAAATATGGATCATTTGTTATATCTCCATCCGAGGAGAAGGCTGTACCCAGTAAATAAAAGTAGCCCTCACCTGTCGAAAGTATTCTGTGACTCCCTTCACTCTCTGAACCTCCATAGGTTCTTTCCCAAAGCATATTGCCCTGGTAATCCGTGCATACTAGCCAAAAGTCATTTTCACCGTGGAGAAGGGAAATGTCGCCATCATCGGAGAAGGTATTTCCCAGAATATAAAACTTGTTATTGAATTCAACCATATCAGTTGCATAATCAAAATCTGAGCCCCCAAAACAGGACTGCCAATTCATCACATAATTTTGTGAAAACAGGGATATATAAGAAGTAACAAGTAAGAATGTTATAATTATTTTTTTCATAATATTCATATATTAGGGAGGACAGCCTTTCGGCCATCCTCCGTTTTCATTACTTGCTTATTATTACTTTACCAGACTTTGAAATCCCGTTAACCTTAAATGTGTAGAAATAAATTCCTGCATCTGTTTTTCGGGTATCCCAAACCTTTTGACCATGCATTCCGCTTAGGGTAAGAGTTTTAATTACTTTTCCGTTTACATCGGATATTTTGATAAATCCTTCCACCTCACTATCGGGCAAAGTATAATTGAAGGAAACCCAATCGCTGGCCGGATTGGGATCTGCGGTGCAATTTGACGCTTCGATGTCCTTCGGACGATCGAAGGTCTCGCGGTTACCGGCCATGATGGGATGAGGGCTATAGGCATGTTTGCGTGTGCTTATTGTTTGGGCTTGTGTCATATTTATTTCTATTTTTTATGGTCAGAATTGGAAATTCATCATTCAATTTTTTAATTATCTTAATCACTCCAGCACTACCTTCCCATACTCAGCTGTTCCGTCCTGCCGGAGGCTGCGGTAGAAATACACTCCTGCTGGAGTGGTGCGCGTATCCCAAACCTTGAGGGTTTCGCCGGGGTATAGGATGAGTTCCTTAACCGGGATACCGCTTGCCGAGTATATGCTAATCTCCAGGTGCCGGCTATTTTCTTTGCCTTTGCGCTCGAAACACACATAGTCCTTTGCAGGATTGGGGTAGGTGCAAATACCTGTTGTGGCTGGTAGTTGTTCCTGCACATTTACCGTGGTATCCTTTACCTCGAATACCCAGAAATCCTGGTCGCCGTTTCCGCCGTATGGGGTGCAGCCCACATCGAAGGAAGGGCCGTAATCCGTTTGTCCGGCAATTACGAAGTTATTTTCGTTGATGTAGTGGAAGCCGAAAAGCATTTCTTCATTTGCGCTACCCCCAAAGCATTGCTGCCATAATAATTCACCATCGCTGTCCAAATTTACAATCCAGATATCTCTGTAATCTTCACTGATTGAATTGTTTCCTGTTACATCTCCGTTATAAGAACTGGTTGTGCCTGTAACTATAAAATTATCATCAGCATTATATATTCGTGTATATCCTTCAGACCCTGTTCCACCTAAGCATTTTTGCCAAATAATATTCCCATCAAAATCAATTTTCACTATCCAATGATCGGCATTGCCATGGTTTCCGGAAACATCTCCATCGTTTGAGTGAGTATAACCTCCCATTATATAACCATCACTCACTTCGGTCAATGTAGTAACCCCATCATCCAGAGTTCCTCCATAACATCGGTTCCATTCGATATTTAAATTTGAATCTAGTTTGACCAATACGGCTTCCATATAATCTATACTGTGTGGCGTGCAGCTTATATTTCCCCCTTCAAAATTGTGAGCGGAAATCCCCACCAGGAAGCCGCCATCGCTGGTCTGGATAATGGCCTGGCCAAATTCCTGACCGGGGCTACCCAGGGTGAAGTCCCACTGCTTTTCGCCTTCGCTGTTCACCTTTATCATCCAGGCATCCCATAATCCATAGTGTTTGGATACATCGCCATCGCCGGAGGCGGACAAAACTAATGCTACCAAACCACCATCATTGGTTGGTATGCCTATAGGAAGCATTTCCCAACCGCTTCCTCCATATATTTCTTCCCATATTATATTTCCTGCTGGATCGATTTTGAGTAACCACAAATCCCCGGAATCCGGGTATGGATCGTTTGAAATATCTCCATCGCTAGAGCCGGATACACCTATTATATAATAATTTCCATCATCAGTTGGGAAAATCCTGCCTACATGCTCACCACTACTTCCACCATAGGTCTTTTCCCAAAGTAATTCACCTGTATTACTGATTTTCAACAACCATATATCTCCTGCACCATGGTTAAAAGATATGTCTCCATCATCAGATCCTGTTACTCCAACAATCAAGTATGCATCATCAATTTTAATTATATCATTAGCATAGTCCAATTCACTCCCTCCAAAGCATTGCTGCCACTCTATATTAAAAGACTGAGCTATTGCTAACCCGGGCGCACTTAGAAACACCAAAATATATATAATTATTTTTTGCATGGCTATAAATATTAGAAAAAGCAGGGGGGGGGATGCTCCCCTGCTTTTATGAATGAATTATTTAGTAATTATAAGTTTAGAAGTAGTGCCTGTGCCATTCACTAGCAAAGTGTAGAAATACACCCCTGGTTTTACCTCACGAGTATCCCAGAGGTATTGCCCACGGGTTTCGGTAAGTTCTACCATTTTTACCAATTGACCGCTAGCGTCAGTGATTTTAATTACCGCTTCACCGGTGTTTTCAGGCAAAGTGTAGTCAAAGGCTGTCCATTCCCTGGCCGGATTGGGGTCAGCCGTGCAGCTTACGCCAAGTGCCTGGTTGAGCAGTGCCGGGTTGATGGCGGTACTTTTGAAACCCTGGTTGTGGGCAATGTTCAGGCAGTCGCAAAAGTGGTGGCCATAGCCCTGCTCCAGAATGGCGCGTGCAGTAGCACCTGCTGTACTGTGGCTGTTTTGTGCCAGGCTTTCCAATTGGGCTACTTCATCACCTGTCAGTTCATCGTAGCTACGGCCTTGCTGCAACAAATCAATCCTCAAGTCCAACATTTCGGTATAGTAGGCATGTTCATCCAGGTCGTAGCCGCTTAGCTGGTAAAGTTCTGGTATCATTTCCGCCAATGCTGAGGCATCCGTCACATTGCCTTCGGTCAGGTAAGTTTCGATAACCTGCTGATCGGCCTTTACGCCTCCCAGGTTGTCAAACCAACTGCGAAGCAGGTTATAGTCCAGATCATCCTCGTTAAGGATACTCCGGATCATGGAATTGGCTGCTCGTGTTTTCAGCCGCATGCTTTCGGCCATCTGGTTTTGCAGCGCCGTTTTGTAGGTGGTGCCAAAGGATACCTGCCGCAGGATATCGATCAGATACTCTGGCAGCGGGTTTTCCTTGTCTTCGAGATATTTAAGTAGCTCGTCATTCCTCAGTTCATCGGGGTTTGCTGCCATGATTTCAAAGATCATACTTTCTGGTAAAACATCGGTTTTGTCGGCAGCCGCCTTTAGCACTTTTGTGCTCAGGTGTGGCGATTTGCCCAGCAGTTCGGCACGCAATTCCCACATATCATCAGGCCAGGCTGTTTCCACTTCTGTCATTAGTCCTTCGGTATCGCCGCCGTCCTGCAGGTTTTCGTAAAGGGTCTTCACGCTGTTGTAATTATTCAATGCTGTGAGGTATTCTTGTTCTACGACCAGTTTTTCGGCATCAGTAAGAGTGATGGTTTCGATGCCGCTGCCGCCGCCCCCATAATGCGAAGGGCAGCCGTTAGTGCTTCCGGTAGCTATCGGGCCAACTTCGTATGAAGGATTAGGGTTTGCCGTAGCCATGTTGTCATCATAATAATACAGGATGGGGTAGTTGCCATTATTATAGATTTTGTAGTCGCCGATGTTGTTCACGAAATCGTTACCGGCCGGCCGCGCCGCACTACCCTGAGAGCTTTGAATGCCACCAAGCAAAGTAATAGGATTCTTCTCCACAACAATATCACGGTAGCTGCCGGTAAATTGGTTGCAGAGAAGGGAGAGGCCGGTTCTAAAGTTATCTTCTTTCCAATTCTTTCCTTCTGCATAGATGCCATAGCTGAGACCATCAAACTGATTGTTGTAGATTTCGTCGGTGGCATTGGTTTCGGCTACCCGTATGCCGGTGTAGTAGCCCGCCGGAGCACCGTCGGCTTTGGTAAAATAGTTTTCTTCGATGGCAAAGCCTGTGCTGGCGCTTGCATTGATGCCGTAGCTGGCAGCAGATAGGCCCGTCCCGTCGCATTCATTGTCATCAGCAGTATTGTACCCAATATAAAAATCAGACCACAATACGGCAAAATTATTAACTGCATTAACTTTTACACCACAAGTGTTATTTGTAAAAGTACTATTGGTAACGCAAAAGGTGTAAGGGCTGTTGGTGCCGCTGGCAGAAACCGCATTGTAAAACCCATCGAAAGTTGAATTTTCGTAAGTAGTACAGGGGGTGTTTTGTGAAGTGCAATAACCTGCTACCGTAAAACCGGAACTAGACGACATTATGCCGGCATTGTAGGGAGATACGTTGGGGGCTGCGAGATCAACGCTGAAATGACATCCTGTAAACCGAAAACCTCTGACGTGATTTAGGTCGATATGCTTGTAAAATGTTGCTGCTCCGTGATAGCCATCCGTAATTTCGAATGTACATTTAATAAATTCTGCAGAATAAAATTTAGGGTACAGCAGCGCATGAATGGGTTTTGCAT
>Ga0265293_10010700_pt1 | contig 12745 bp, 13 predicted proteins | sample Munlanlewell138R_FD_192505 | JGI IMG/M metagenome (GOLD analysis project Ga0265293, IMG submission 192505) | Leachate microbial communities from a municipal landfill in Southern Ontario, Canada - Leachate well 138R | ecosystem: Engineered > Solid waste > Landfill > Unclassified | place: Canada... | reverse complement strand
CCCTACTTACTAACTCACAAAGCACCACTCCGCACCCTTTAGATTTTAGCCATTTCTTAGCAATTTTTATTAAGTCGGAATGAGATGCTTTATAACCATTGCGTTGAGATAACGCCGTGGGCTGTTGCATGGTTTCGGTATTTTGATTTCTATCATTCATTTCAGTTATATCCGCCGTATCTCACGCTTCTCGTTATACCGGCTTCACCTTTCACGTTCACTCTGCGCTTTTCTAAACTCTTTTTCTGATACTTGATGAGTTTCGGGGGATAAAAGATAATATTTTAAACTATAATTATCTGGGTCTATTGTCATCGCTCCCCAAAGGCCAAAAAGTATCCCGCCAGTAAATTTATCTTGTTTGATTTCATCTTTTATATCTGGCAAGTCTATTTGAACATGAGAAACGTAGCCGCTCCTAAACTGAATTAACCAAGCCTTTCCTTTTTCGGGTCTCTCTAATATTTCAAGTTTCCCGGATTTAGGTTCATGGATTATGCCGTAGGTTTTTTCATAATCAAGAATAAAATCCCTATCATCATATTTCTCGTTAATTTTAATAGAGTCGCCCAGAGTTGGAATCCATTGAATCGACTTAAAATTCATCAGACACAATACTGCCAATACACTACTAATCCCAATTAATAGTCCAATTACTAAATACTTAACCTCCATCTTTCACTCCTTTTTCGACAATCTTTCTGCAATTTCCCAGTTCTTTGTAAATAACCAGACAAAAAATATAACTACGTAAGCAATAACCGTAATGGTACAAGTACAGACCACAACACCAAATAATCCGCTAATCCAGAACGGTAAAACTCCCTCATGCATAAAATAAAACAAATTGCTTTAAAATAACAGACAAAGCAAAAAATAAGTTACAAAAGCACCTGTTATTTCAAGAAACTTTAATCCAATAAAGTAAATAATTTTTTTCATTTCATTCCTTTCAGCCGGTATAACCAGCAAATAGAACCAATACTCAGCGTATTGGTGTGGTTCATATTTAATTCAATTATTCGCATGGCTCATCTTGTCGTTATCCATTCAAACAAATCGTCCAATAACTGGATAAACATCAATATTAAAACTACCGTCACGATATAACAGATAAAATCGAGTTTAATAATATCCCGACTAAAAGAGAGGTCATACATGATCCTTTTGTTACTTATAGCGCGCCATAAATAAGTATCTACGATCAGGAGTGTAAACCAAAGAAAATAACGAATTATAAAACTCATTTCAATCTCTGCCGGGTTTTCTTTTTAATTTGGATTCTAAGGCTGATTCTACCTTATTAATGGCGCTTCGAAGTTCATCATCGACACATAATTTTTTATCGTTATCAAGATACTCACGAAATGAAATTAAAAATTCAAGGGTATTTTTGAGGTTTTTGCGGGATATTACCATATTTAACACTCAAGTTTAAATTCGAGTTTAGAGTAGAAATTTATAAGCCGATATTTTTCTTTTCTGATTACCTGAAATCCATTAACCCTGACAGCATAGCGCATAAATTCAGCCATTAGGTAAAGGGTATCCTGAATTTCAGAGACGGTCCGGCTGTTAATAGATTCCGGATTAATTTCAAGAATAGCATGGGTTTCATCGATAACGGTATAGAATAAATCCGGGTTTAGTTTATTCATTTATCTGACTTTCCTTTTCCAGGCGATCCTTTTTTAATTTGGCAAGAACGTTTGATATCATCCGGAGATTAAGGGGTAGATTTTTCTGGCTAATGAAAAAACGTTTATCGCATTTGGGACAATAGGCAAATACAAAAGCCATGTCGTCGAAGATCTTATAATCGGCTAATTTTTCCGGATTAGCATTGGGATCATACCATAACTCGGTAGGGTGTCCGGAAATATGCTCGTTATTCCAATCAGGATAACACTTCCATGAATCTTTCGGTATGTTCTTTGGTTTTTGAGGTTCAGAAGGAATAATCGGCTTTACCCATGAGCGATTTAACCAGGTGCGAAAACGTCTTTTGATATCAAAAACCTTTTCCATTTGCCAGCGTTCTTTTTTACCATTAGGATTTTTTTCCTGCCAGTAATCAAGAAACTCCTGCTTTTGAAGTAACTCTGAATTTGTAAATTGAGATTCGATTTCAGAAAATAATTGGATAAGCGTGGTTTGTGATAAATCTTTTGACTTTTCTTTTATTATTTTCTTTTCTTTACTTTCCTTTACTTTACTTTCCTTTACTTTAGGGGTTACTGGGGGGGTTTGTGCGTCACAAATACCCCCCGAAACCGTTTTCTCCGAGTATTTCTCGCGGCGCTTAATTCGCTTCTCAATGACCGGTTTTGACCTTTTTTTGATGCCATTGGAAGTTAAAATTTTCAAATTTTCATATTTTTCACGATTAAAACATTTGACATTTAAGGCTGTATTTAGAATTTGTGAAAACTCATCTGAGGTAAGGCATAATTTTTTATAAATGACCTGGACGGTTTCGGGATTGGAGAGATCGAGTTCCTGATTTTCTTCGCGGTAAATTCGCTCCAGAAGTCCAAAGAAAAAATGATAGCCTTTCGAACCGTAAAGAAGGGTAAGGGCTTCTACCTTTTCATCGGACATTGCATCGGTATCGTGTGAAAAATAGGGAAGACCTGATGATAATGGGCGCGCCATAAAATACCCTTCTTGAAATTTTATTAATCAGGCAAATTTGACCTGACCGGATTTCTCGATAATCTGACTTTTTGGATGATAGATAAAGCGACCTTTTTTAGTGAAGTATTCATCCCAATCCAAATCGTAGGGATTGCAATTAAGGCGGTAGAGGTAGGTTTTCTTTTTTGGGTTGGTTTTCCAGGTGTGTTTGTGTATTTCGATTGGAATAAGAAGATTGTCTCTAAGAAAACGCAGGCGTCTATCAGCGCTGTCGCCGCCCAAACTTCCACTACGAAAGGCATACATGGGAAGAAAGCCACCGGAAATAACCTCATCAGGATTCCGGCTAAGAAAGAATTTTTCATTACGCAGGCGGGCAATCCAAAGCCGGAAAAGAACTTTGGATTCCTCAGAATCACAACGGCGCTCAATATCGTTAATTAACATATATGCTCCTTTTTTTTAGTTACGAGTTGTTAGTTGCGGGTTGCGAGTTTCGAGTTGCGGGTTACGAGTTCCCCGCCTTTTCCGCTTTTGCATAAAAGTCGGGTAGGCGAGTTGCTCCGGAAGGAGTCCCTGATGGGATGAGTTACGAGTTAAAGATTTCATGATAGTTCGTTGAATATTATATCAGTGGTTTTGACCTGAAGGGCGCTAAATTTACGCAGAAAATCGGTTTCCAGGACGACAATCTTGGGTGTTTTAAATATGCGACCCCAGTAGCCGGAGCGCATTTGCTTATAGACGGTTTTGACGCTTAGTCCGGTGGATTCGGCAACCTGGCGGGCGGTCATTACGCGCGGAGGACGACTAAACACGGGCGCTCCTTTTCTTACGCTTAATGGCTATGGGATGATCACGCATGTCATCATAATCCAGGCAGTCAAGAACGATTTTATTCCGGATGGAAAATAGCGAGATATAGCCAGGCCAATGTCCCTTAGCACAATGCACAAATAGGTTTTTTACAAGACAATTAGCGCAATAGTGACAACGGCAAATCTTGTTTTTCATTCGATCTCTGTGATTACATCCCGATTCATAGCCTGGTGGTCGAGATAAGGCTTAATCTTGTGGAACCATTGGCGGATTTCCTGTAGAACCGCAATCCGGTCATCATCGGAGAGTTTATCAAATCCCCCCTCATTGACCTTATGGATCATTGCCATTTCATTATCATCAACCGGTAAATGGTAAATGGACAGTTTTTTGAGAATTATATTGAATAAATAACCGGCGAAATAGGCAATAAATTCGGAGGATCGGTCGTCTATTCCCTTGGCTGTTTCGATAATTTTGGAAACATGGACGGATTCATGGATAAAGGACGATAAACTGTATAGATTTTTTATCCAAACGAATATATCACCAGACTGATGGAGATGGTAATAACCACTCATGTTTTCAACGATGTTTTCAGGAAGTACATAATTACGGTCAAATTTTCGTCGGACCTCATCGACATAATCGTTTATATCCTCACAAATGAAGACATAAATCTCCTGCTTGAAAACGGGTTCGTAAATGCGGATGCGGGTCATAACGAGTACCTTTTTTTCAGGAAGAAGGCTAAGGCGGCCAGGCAAAAGCCAACAATAAAATAAAATATGACCGCACCGAGATTATTGGCGCCGTCAATGTAGCGGAAATGATGAGCAAGGGCGACGCCCAAAAACAAGACGCCAGATATGAGAGAGAGGATGGAAAAGAAAGAAGCAGACCTGCGATCGATCATAAATCCTCCAGTTTTTTTATTTTTGACAGGATTAACAGGATTGACATGATGTTATTCCCCAGACAAGATTAACCCCGCCCACAACGGGGCAGGCAAGATTTTTTTGATAGATAGTTAAATTCATTTTTTAGACAGGATTAACAGGATTGATATGATATTATTTTAGACAGGATTGGCACCGCCTGCGCCAGGAGTGGGGGCGGGTCTAAGGCGGGCTTCGATTTCAAGTTTTTTCGCCTTATACTGTTCATCGTAAAAGATGACGTCCTCACGCCTGAACCACTGACCATTGATTTTGACATTGTCGCCGACAGAATCTTCAATTGTAAAGAACGTCACCCAAGCATATTTTCCAGAAGGCAAAGCGCCAATGAATTCTGGAAACACACCATTCATTCCGTAAAAGATAGTCTCGATATATACAAGACCGAGCGGCATTTGTGATTGGGAATGATAAGCAATAATGTGTTGTAAAATAGCAGAGTCAATCAGTTTGAGGATTTCATTTTTTGGTTTTGGTATCATTGTTAAATCCTTTCGTTGTTATTTTTTGCCAGAGATATTTTAAAATGAGTCCTATGAAATAACGGGCTTTGATATGATTTCCCTGCGGGGTGATCCAGGTGTGCATTGGTCGTTATTCGGCGGGATCACCGGGCTTTAAGTTTAAAAGTCGGTCTGATTCGCGCTGATAGAGAAACATGGCATAGTTGGCAATGTGAAGCAGTCGCCGCCGGTAATTATCGGAATTGATCGGTTTGTTCTTGGCATAACCGAGGTAGTAATTGGAAATGGTGATAGCCTGCTCGAGGATCTTCGAGACCAAGTCGGCATTCGGGATGGATACGGGATCATCCCAACCGGCAAAGCCCGCCTGGTGTTTTTCAATCAGGAGGGATAACTGCTCGGCAGAAAAAGATTTGAGAGATTCTTCAAGTTTTGAAACGGGATTTGGGTTTTCCATAAAATATGCTCCTTATTTAGTTTTACTATTCGCCGAGTTGAATACGAATGCCGGGCGATACGGGGGTTGTAAAGGGCGCGGTGGCCTTGACAATATGGGTGGCGAACTGATTGATGTCGCGCAGAACCTTGAGAGCGGAATCCTTCTCCGCGATTGCAACACAGCCGGTATTGTGCAACATAGCTTGAATAAAGCGGAGATCGCCGGTGATCTTGTAGAGGATTTTGAACTTTTCGTAGAGGGTGCTTTTAAGGTCACGCTCCCAGATGTCGTAAATCCAACCGTATTTGCGGCCAACAGCAGAGGCGGTTTCATCGATGGAATAGGCTTTTTCCTCTACGAAAATTTGATAAGCAATAAAGCGCATGTGATCCAATTCGACATTCCTTTTCGTTATTTTTACGAATTCCGATTGATTTATTTGCTGGTTTTTTGAGCTTTTTGTAGCCATTTTGTCAACAAATGGAGATTAACTTTAAACCAGTAATTTTTTCGATCTCACGTAAGACGGTAAGATTATTGTCTTTCCCGGCGATGATGTTACTGACGTGGCCGCGGGAAAGATTGAGCTTGCGACAGAGGTCAGACTGGGAAACTCCAGCCGCTTTGAGGGCGGCCTGGATTTTTTTGCGGCGTTTCCTGAGTCTATTGTTTTTGAGAAAAGATTTGATTAACATAGTTTGGGCTTTTTATGAGTAGGTTTGAAAAAAAGAAAAATGAGACGGGCGCGAAACGCGAGGGTAAACACACGCGCCCGTCGGGGCGGAATCGCCATGAAAACAGGCGATAAGACCAGGGAGAAGCCGGAGTGTTTGAAAAGGTTTTGATATTGTTAGATTCACCATCAACGGTAAATATAATGCACACTTTTTAAGTTGTCAAGGAAAAAATTAACAAATGAAAAATATTTATCAAATACTTTCACAAATTGCGGTTTAGCGTCGGACTAAGAGGATATAGACGGTGGGAAAGAAAATGCTCTGGAGGAGGGACTCGAATACGCATAGCAAAATATTTCTCGTCGTGAAAAATTTGGTGGATTGGTTGTTGTAGCAAATATGTTGCTATTTTGCATTAGGTTTTATGTTTTTGTCGAACCAGGCATCAAATTTATTAATTTGCTCAATGCTGGTCGATTCCAGAAGCCATTCGTGGGCGACGTTACGCATTTTTAATTTCCAGTCTTCTATTTCGCTGTATTCATCTGGGGTGAGTTTTACATTGCGCTTAATATCGCTGATTATGTCGTTACATTTATGGATGTCTTTAGCGGCTTGATCGAACGTCCAGTAATAAAATAACTGGGTTCTGATGCTATTGTATTCCTTCGAACCGGGCTCCAAGTCTTTCAAGACATTAAAGATATTAGCGTAAATGTCGTCTTTGTATGCCTTTTCTCCGACCTTTTCCGTGATGGCTTTGCGGAGAAAATGGGCTGACTCTTTCATTTTCTTTTCAATCTCCTGGACGGAGTAACTGAAATAGCCGGTAGGGTGCTTAACGAACAGACGACCAAAGAAAGGGTACTCGGATTTATCCGAATATTTACGCCCCGACTCGATATCCGAGACAAGGTGGATCAGGTAGTTATATTGCTGGTAGCCGATGTTTTTCATAAAGTATTCTATCTTGATCGGCGACATGGAAAGGACTTCGCCAAGTTTTCGATAAACCTCCGGAGTGGACTCAAGATACTGCTCAGAGGGCGGAAGATTCAACAAAAGGGGAGGAACAATATCAGAATCAAAATAGAAATTATGATTAGCCTGCAACTCAACGATCATCTGGACGGAAGGCGGAAACAGGGCAACGGGGGTTCCGGAAAACTCCACAAAGCGTTTCAGCAATGATATGGCGTATTCTTTGCGGTCACGCTCCGGGAGGTCTTTATATTGATTGATGATTATATTCCAGGTCAAAGACTGGACAACGCCGGGAATACCGTCGGCAAACGGGAATCGGATATCAAACAGACTAAAGGCATTAAAATGATCAGAATTGGGTCTTTCGGATTCGATGATATCGTCTTCTTTTTTCCAGGTCAGAATTTTGAGAAAAGCAAGAAAGGCGGCTGATAAGGCGATTGCGCCGAATCCGACATACATACGGGCGCGAATCTTCGGGTCAGGATCGGTGGCGCGTTTGGCGGTTTGATAGGATATCTGGAGGCGCGGATTGGTAAAACCGAGCGGGTGGGTAAAATGCCGGAAATTTGAGAAGCCGGAGTGTTCGCTGAAATTGCCTGAAATCTGATCAAATGCGGCGGTATAGCGGGCGTCCGAAGCACCACTTCTCTTGAGCCAAACGGCTTTGCCAAGACGAGGCAGTTCTTCAACCCAATTATTTAGTTTATGAGTAAGGAAAAGACCAATATCGAGCGGCTTGATAGTGGTATTGAAAACAAGATTGAGCGGATAGCGGACGCCTTTGTCCCAGAAAGACATATACTTTAGATCCCGGCGTGAAATATAGCCGCGCGTAAGAACCTCATTAATTGCATTGCTGGCGCGATCCAGGAGTTTTCGTTTGTATTTGGCGGTGTGAAATCTGTGAGTTTCGCCAAAGTTATATTCAAGCGAATGCGAGAGGGTTTCGGAAAATCCCGATAATTGCGGTTCCTGACCGGTGATTTTGGCAATTAAGCCCACTAAGTGATAAAAACAAGGGATCAAACTCTCCCAGGCTTCATCATTGATGATAACAAAATTTGTGTCACGCATGATGTTATTCTTTAAGAAATTCAGCGTGCTGGTTATCATACGCTTCCAAGGACCGGTGAGTTGGCTGAAGATTTTGTCATAAGTGACAAGGAACTTGATAGGATTGCGGGCGCCTGCAAAATGATGATAAAGGATGGGATCGATTACCTGATAGAAATTGCGCTGACCGTTTTCATAAACGGCGAGAACCTGAAAGCCGACGGGCGCGGCAGGGCGAAAGACAGACTGACCTCCCCAGGTAAAATCAATTTCATCTTTTTTGAGATCAATGTCCGCGTATTCGGGTTGCTGAATGAGATATTTATAAATTACGTCGCGGGCTTCTTCCCAGGAGAGGGAGGCGACTTTTTTGATTTTCAAAGGAATGGGGGTAATAACCCGCGCGGCAGAAACCCGGGCGATCTCCGGCAAATCCTGATCGGACGAGACGGCGTCCAGGGCTTTTATGAGAGAAAGGGCGCTGAGATTATTATAGTAATGACTGATGACGCCCTGAACGCGCTTGGCCGCGGCAATATCGAGCGGGACAAAGGGGGCGTAACTGCCATGCGCGCCACGGATGCCAGACGACCTTAATCCACCGGACGGAAAGCCAGAAAGGGTAGGATTGCGATCGGACAGGTCGCGCGGGAGATAGACGTAATAGTCATAAAATTCTTTCATGGTTTTGACTTCTTCGAGTGTTTTTTCGCCGGACCAAACGGTAATGTCAAGCAGGGCATTGAAGAAGTCGCGAACATCATTGGCGTATCCGGGATAATCGGGATATTCGCGTTCGATGGCGGAGAGATTTTTACGAACGACATCGGGCGGGAACTCGGCTCCCATACCGGGATAGGGCTGTTTGTTTTTGTCCCAGCGGGCGAGCGCGGCGCGATACTGGGTGTATTTCTCGAATCTGTCCCAGTTATTATCGCCGACGGCGGATTTAATATCATTCCAGGATTTATTAGTAAGATAAGAGCGGCTACCATCCGGGAGATAAACGAAGACGCCGGATTTAGCGCCGGGAACGCCATCGAGGATTTCATTGATAAAGCCGGGAATATGAAGGGTCAACTGGTGAAAGGTCTTGAAGTCTTTGTTGGTGTCTTCATTGGCGAGGCGCCAGTATTCGCGAGCCATCCGGTTGGCGAGTTTTTTGGAGGCCGCAAACTCTTCGATAGCGCCTTTGACGATCAGGCGGTACATATTGCGGTCGATGTTTTCAAAACCCCAGCCGGAGGCGATGCCATAGGCAAACGAGTTTTTGGCTTTGGCAATCTCCTGCCGGACGGACGGATCGATTTTGTCATTACCGAAGGAACTGGCAACGGCGAAGAAGCCGCGGCTGGCGTGATAGCGATAGGCGGTCTGAGCATCGCGCAGGGCATTGTAATAGGCAGGCTGTTTCTCAGACAGGTATTTTTCGGCGAATTTGGTAAAATCAAAATCGGCAATGCTATTGTAATTAGTTATGAAACGGCGGGTCCATTCGGCAAAGCCTTCATTGGCGGATTTGGCGGAGGCAAGCGAGCCGGTCATTCTGGTAATATCTTTGAGTTTATCGGCCCAGCCGCGGTACCATTTCGGATTATCATTTTGCAACAGGTCAAAGAGGGCATGACCCTGTTCATGGAACATGAGGGCGGGCGAGGCGGAGGTCTTGGTGCGAATGAGGCGCGGAGTGGTTTCGTAATGGGCAGGATGCTTCCTGGTAAGGTAGACGCGCCCGACGCGGGTTTCGACGCCAAGGGCTTTGTCTAAATATTCGGCAATCGAACGGACGCCGTAATGCTTGCCCTGGCGGTCGCGTTTGAGTTTGCCGATTAAATTTTTGCCTTCATCGCCGGAATAGACTCTTGGGTTTTCGTTGGGTTCGACGGGGATGTAGTAATTTTTTTCGACTTCAAGGGCGTGATCGATACGTTCGGCATCGTTTTTCGCAACGGAAGAGCGATAGACGTTGGATTTAGGCCGGCCGGATTTGGCCTTGCGATTGTAACTTTTGACGGTTTCGAGATCGTTATTATACTGGTCAATGATGGCCTGATTGGCATCGGCCATGACCTGACGGTTATTATCCAGGATAAGGCGCTCGTTTTCGTCTAATTTTTCATTAGCGAGGCGGGCGTCGATGGATTCAATATCGGCCTGATTGCGGTCGTATTCGCGGCGATGGGAGGGGGGAAGGCGCGAGGAGTCGAATGTTTCTTTTTTGACAGGATTGACAGGATTAACCCTGCCTGCGACGGGGCGGGCAGGATTTTCTTTTTTGGTTTTTACCTCGGCGGGGATGGATTCGGTCGAGGCAGGCTTCGCCCCTACGGCTAAGTCGGGATAGTCTGCCAGGACTTCGGGCGGGACGGGCTGGCCTTCGGAAAGGGCTTTTTCGACTGCGGTTTTATGTTCATATTTTACAAGTTCTGCGCCAGAGCCAGTTCTATATTGAGAACTTTTTAAATATGTGTCTTGAGTTACTTGCCATACCTCTTTCCCTTTTCTTTCCGCCCGCGCCTTTTCCGTTTCCTCTTTTCTTTGCAATCTTTTATCATACATTTCGTCGGCTCTTTTTGATGCTCTCCTGCCCTGAGCATTTATTTTCCCTTCGTCAAAAGCCAACGCTTTTGCTTCATAGTATTTTGCATTTCTCTGAGCTTGAACTGATTCTACCGCACGGTCAATGCTTGCATCAATTTGGCGGTTTGTATTCTGTGGCTTTTTTCCTGAAGCGCCAACGCCAAAAGGAAATGCGTTTGCCATTGCCGATTCTTTTTCTGTTTGGTGTGACAATTTATTTTCTTTTTCTCGGTATCGCGCAGCTTTTTCCGCAAATGGATTTCCTAAACTGTATCTATTAACAAGTTCTTGATGCGTCATTTGCCAGAGTTCTTTTCCGGCGGATGGGGATTCGGGGGGGACGGGTTCGGGCGAGGCACGCTTCGCCCCTACGGGACGGCCTTCAAAAAGTTCACCGGTAGTTTTGCCTTTTTCGACTTCGGCAAGGTCGGCTTGTTTAGCGGTAAGTTCGTTTATGCGGGCTTCGATGTCGTCGCGCTGTTTGATTATATCGGCTTGACGTTTTTCCAGTTCGGGGCGTTCATCGCCGAATAGTTTGGATTGATCGGCTTTAGTTGCGCCGAATGTTCCGCGCTGGCTAAGGGCTTTTATCTCCTCGGCGTATTTTTCTATTTGGGTATTTAGTTTGTCGCGCCGGGCGGTGAGAGTTGCGAGTTGCGAGTTGCGAGTTACGAGTTGCGGGTTGGGAGTTGCGAGTTCAGGGGTTGTTCCAGGCGCTTGAGGTTGTTCAGGGCGCGTTTCTTGACCTGCGGGTTGGAACTCATCGAGAGTTTCGTCAGCCTGCGTCTGAGATTGAATATCTCGTATTGTGGCGGGGTCAACTGCGTCGGCGATAGTTGCGGCTTGCTGGGCTTCTTCATTATATTTTTCCTTTTCAATTTCAATGACTTTTGCTAACTGCTTTTGCCAGGCAGAATTTAACTTAGGAAAATCAGGGTCTTTTTCAAAGTTTTCCTTCCCGCCATAGGCGCGACGCATCTCGGTATAGATATTATCAAGATCATCGAGCGATGTGGCTGATTCGATTTCATGGATTGAGTCGTCCAATCTCATTCTTATAACTTCTCCCCAATAGTCTTCCGGTTCCGGTTCGGCAGATTCGGCGGAGAACTTGCCCTTTTTCGTGATGTAATTATCAATTTCACTTTGAGCCAGTTCCAGCAGGTCATCAAAAGATTCGACATTATGACCGGGGTTGTATTCATTGAATTCGGCTACGCGCTCATCATAATCGAATTTATCGGATTTGGTATTAAGAATATTTTTGAATCCGACCCTGATCCCGGCTATCTGATCATAATGTTTTTCATATTCACCGCTGGGTAGTTTTTTGGCTACTCTGGCACCCATTACGGCGCTCAGAGCGGGCATATCATCCAAAGCGGAGCTGGGAATATAGGTAATATTTTTGCCATGCCCGGACATGGATTTGGATCGTTTGACAAATTTGAGGTAAGATTCTTCGGAATAGGGTCGCTTTTCGACCGGGACGCCGTTGCGCTTCTGGGCGCTCCACAGTTCATAACTACTACTGGAAAGTTTTACAACATCCCACTGTTTTGAGCCTTTTTTGATTCTGTCAATTATTTGGGGTTTTGACGGTTTGGGCTTAGTTATTGGTGGCGCGGGCGGTTCGGGCGCGACAGGTCTTGCCGCTATGGGCTGTTCCGGGGCGGGTGGTACATTATGTATACCTGAAGATTTGATTTGCGGGGCTTTTTCCGGAACTTTCATAATTGGTCTCGTAATTTCTTCCGCTGGCGGGACTGGTTTTTCCGCTTGACCGGTTATCATTTTGGGCGGAGCGGGCGGGGCTGGCTTTTGGACTAAGGGTTCCGGCAAGGACGCGGGAGGAATTTTTGTCAGGGCTGATTTAAATTTCAGAAAGTCATATTTTATTTTTTCCGCGAGATCGGTTGGGACTTTGCCTTCCCGGATTATCAGGCTGAGGGCTTTGCGGTCTTTGATGTTTTTGACATAATCCAGAATGTATTCCGGAACGTCCTTGCCGCTTTTGAAGATTTCGCGGAGGTATGACAGGTTGCGATCATCGAGATTCGCGACGGCGGGAGTGTCGCCGAGATTTCTTTTCATCCAGGCAAAGAGGGATTGGCGATTAGGATTGTAGGC
>Ga0265293_10010698_pt1 | contig 12747 bp, 10 predicted proteins | sample Munlanlewell138R_FD_192505 | JGI IMG/M metagenome (GOLD analysis project Ga0265293, IMG submission 192505) | Leachate microbial communities from a municipal landfill in Southern Ontario, Canada - Leachate well 138R | ecosystem: Engineered > Solid waste > Landfill > Unclassified | place: Canada... | reverse complement strand
GCATTACACCTGAAAGAATGTGAATTTAGATTTAATTGTTGATTAAGTAAAGAAGATATTTATACTAAATGTAAGAAAATTTTAAAAGAATATGTTAAAAATTTTTAGCTATTCCGTTCTAGACCCTATAAAAAAATAAAATATTTAATAGCGATCATGATCACTTAGTTGATTTTAAACACCAAACCACATTATAAAAAAGCTAAAAATAATTTTATATTATTAAATTGGTAAAGTTCATATTTGTATATGATACATGATTTATTTATCTTGATAATATTCATCTTTTAGTTGGTATAGTACATTTTTCATTTCTTCCATAATTGTAGGTACTGCCAAACTTTCAAGGTTTTCTCAAGTGCTTAATCCATCATTAGCGGCTCCAAATTTTTGAATTAATACTTTTTGGAATCTAGATTGAAATTCTTCTGCAAATTGTTCATTTGTCATTAAAACTGCTAATTCTGGATCCTCTTTCATCATTTGAGCTATTTCTTTTACTGGTACTACAACTTCATCATAATTTCTTACAATGAAAATTGCTAAAATACTAGTTATCAACAATATTAATCAAGATATAACTACTCAAGTGACAGCTAATCATTTTTTTTGTTTTTTAACTAATGCTACAATTCAAAAAATTAGTCATAAAATAGCAAGAGGGACTCAGATGATTGCTCAAACCACAGTAAGAGAAAGAAGTAATCAAACTAGTGAAAGTACAAAACTTGTAAGCGCAAGTCATTTTTTTTGTTTTTCAACTTTTATCATTCTTGAAAAATTAAAAGATAAATTACTGATTTTATATAAATATTGACCTCAAGGTCAATGGTAGTTTTTTAGTTTTGTGAAACAAAAATATTTAATTTTTTTTATTTTCTCTTGTAATATGAAAATTAAAACTTATATACATTTTTGTATTTTATTTTTTTTGTTAAAATTAATGTCAGAACAAGTTATTAGCCAAAAAAAACTATTTGTTAGTGGCTTACCATGGAAAATGAGAGGAATGCAACTTAGAGAAGAATTTGAACAATTTGGAGAAGTTGTATTTGCTAGAGTTGTTTTAGACAACGAAACTGGTAGAAGTAGAGGATTTGGTTTTGTAGAATTTGTAAATCCAGAAGATGCTTCAAAAGCAAAAGAAGCTATGGATGAAACTGAGCTTTGGGAAAGAACAATTAAGGTAGACTTTGCTAAAGAAAATCCAGACAGAATTCAAAATAAAGAAGAATCTGAAGAATAATATACTATTATATGCCAGAAATAAAAAACTTAGACAAACTGTTTGTTTAAGTTTTTTTTTAATGTGTTGAAAAATTGTTTTAAAAGTATATATTAAATATAAGGCTAAGTGGTGCGTAGGGGATACAATAATATTTACATCTCACTAATATTATGGAAGCCGATTATTCTCGATCCAATCGAGATGAGCTATCCACCTCCTATTTGGGAGATAAATAAGTATCATTTACGGCCACTTGGTTTTTTGTTAAATTTTTTTATTGAAAATTAGATTAAATTAAACAACAATAAAGTTAATTATTTACTGTTTTGTATTTAATTTGAACATGAAGAAAATAAATGAAAGTTTTGTTTGTATAAATTGCAAAAAAGAAATTCCTTTAGCTCACAAGACATGTAGAAATCATTGTCCTCATTGTTTTGTCTCTTTGCATGTGGACTGAAATGTTCCCTGAGATAGAGATACTCAATGTCATGGAAAGATGTATCCCAAAGAGTATTTTATAGCTAATTGAGTTGTAAAAATTTTGTTTGAATGTGAAAAATGTCACAAACAACATCGAAATAAAAGAGCGATTGACGATAAAATAGAAAATTTAGATCAATTTATCAAACTATATAAAGATAAGATTATATAAAAAATCCCTGATTTGAAGCAGGGATTTTGTTATTTTTGATCTTTGTTTTGTACAAATCAGGGACAGAGGGAATCGAACCCGCAGTGACGGTTCCGAAGACCGTTGTGTTACCATTACACCATGCCCCTTTGTAAGTTTTATGAATTTCAGTTTTTAAAACTATTTTAGATTTTACAACAACAATTCTTAATAATAAAATTGCTAAAAACAACAATCTAGATAAACAACAATTATAATAGTAATTTATTGGAGACTTACTAAAGTTAATAAAAATAACAATTGATATATTTGTTAATTTTTGATTAGTATTTTTATTACTCCTTTTTCTAATTCTTCTAAGACTTCTTTTTTTCAATTATTTGGAATTTTGTTGTTGCTTTTGATAAAATCCATAAGCTGTAGTTTGATTTTTTCAAGCTCAGTCAGTTTATTTATTTTTAGTCATTTTTCAATACTTTGATATAGTTTTGCAAAAATTTCCAACAATTCAAAATCAGAGCTTGTAAGTTGATAAACAACTCCATCGTTTGTTTTTTGTATATTTTTCTTTAAAAATATATTGTTGTCTACTAAACTATTTACACACTCGTCTATAAGCTCTTCATTTTCTTGAAATGCTGAAAATAATGGAACTTGAATTTTTATGGATTTTAGATTTTTTTCTTTTATATTTAAATCACCATAAACCAATCGTAGTCCAAATAAAAAATTAATTGGGTCATACTTTAGTTCTTCTTCATTTTTGTTTTTGATACAGAATCATTTTTCTGTTTTATTTACAATAATTTTAGATCAAAGTTTTTGCAGTTTTATATTTAAATCCTTCATCTTGTTTTCACTATATTTTGCTAGAAAATGATATTTTTCTCAAGTGTTTTCATCAAATCAGCTAAATAACTTTAAAGCATTTTCAACACTTTCTAGAATTAAATCTACATCATTTATTTCTTCATCTCTTTGTCAGACCATAAAAACTCACATTTTATCTCACAAGTCCTTTAGATGTATTATTTTTAATTGTTTTTTGTGATATACCAACACTCACTTATCTATATCACAAAACTCAAAACCATCTAAATTGTGACAATATTCTTTATTTTTATTTATTTTTGGGTTTTCTATACTCAATATACTATTTTTGTCTATTAATATTTTCATATTTGCAAGATTTAGATATTTAAAAACTATTTATTCTTTATTATTTTATAAAGAAGCATCAATGAAATAAAATTAACCATTATGGCAGTTCATCCATGACTAATAAAGGGAAGAGTGAGTCAAGTATTTGGTAATATTTTTAGATTAACTCAAATATTTATAAATGCTTGTGCTATTATTAATGACAAAAGTCAGATCGCAATCATTTTACTATATTCGTCTTTTACATAGACTAATTTTGTTATTACATAATACATTAAATAAAAATACAATCAAAGAAGCAATAAATTTCAAATAAATCAAACTTCTTCACTAAAAGCAGCAAACACAAAATCTGATTGAGCTTCTGGAATATATCCAAACTTTTGTAATCATTTTCAATATCATTTTCAGCTAAAACCTCCTCATCATATTGCAGCTAATGCTTGTTCGTTTTGTCGTCCAATTCACTTACTGTCTTCGTCACTTGGTGCGCTGATAAAATATGTCATTCTTTTTTGTAAGTAGGCAAATCTGCTACTTAACTGTGAAGCTATCATACCAAACATTATAGCACCAGTAATTCACACAACAAGAATTCCAAGAACTTTTTTTCGGTTCATTCATGCATATAGAGCCATTATTAGTCAGGTCAGTCACATTACTAATGCACTACCAAAATCTGGTATAAAAATAAAAATTAACAAAGATAACACATTTATTACAATAAATGAAAGCACTAGTTGATTATCGTTGTTTATGCTTTTTCTTTTTCTGATCAGCCATCATGCTATAAACAACACATAAGCTAGTTTGAAAAATTCAGCAGGCTGGATACTGGGCAAAAATGGGATGTCCAACCATCATCTTGCTCAGTAAATAGTTATTCATACTCATGGTACAAAAACCAATAATTGTAATACAAAAACAGCCACACTAATGATTATAATATTTTTTTGTTTTTGGAAAAAACTTATTGGTATCCTATAAACTCAAAGAGCTATTACTATAGCAATAACAATACTTTTTAGATGTCTCATAAAATAAAAATAATTTGTAGGGTCTCCCCCTAAAGACAAAGTCAGAGTAAAGGATTTGTGTATACTTACACTAAAGATAGCTAATATTCAATAGAGTGTAAGTAAAATTCAAGTAACTAATATTGGCATATTTTTTTTTATTCTAAAATAGTATTGTGACTCTAATTTTGTGAAAGGTTTTTTCAATGTTAATTTTTGTGTTTTTTGTAAATCAAAAGTTTTTTATTACTTTATGTTTACTTTTTTAGCTAAAAAACTATTATGTATTTTGTATTGATTATCTGTCAATTGTTTTTCATTTTGTTTTGCTCTTATCTAAAAATCTTTAAATGTAGATTTTTTATAATGACATTACTTAAAATAATATTCTTTACCTAATTTAACTTTTTTAATTTAGAATTTATATTATGTTTCAAATATGATTGGTTTGAGCTACCAATGTCTGAAAATCTACTCTTTTTAATAGACTTATATGACAATTTAGAGCCATAGTTACAGACATTCCTGGTACTACCACAGATATAATTTTTCATGATATTCATGTGGATCAGATTGGAGATGTAAGATTTGCTGATAGTCCTTGATTGATAGAGTTTGAGGAAGAGTGGTCTTATATTACAAAAATTATAGATGAATCTGATCTTGTTTTTTTTGTTATAGATGATTCTGTTGGTATTACAGCCAAAGAACAAAAGATTTATTGATATATTATGGACTCTAATAAAAGAAAACAAACAGTGTTAGTTGTAAATAAATTAGACATTAACTATAAATCAAGCGAAATAGATTTAGCAATTTCGGATTATTATGATTTATGAATAGAACAAGTGATATGAGTTAGTGCCAAACAAGAATTAAACATAACTGAGCTAGAAGACTTTATAATAGATTATTTCAAAGATAAAGAATGAAAAACTGAAAATGTTAAAAAAGAAAATTTGATAGGAATAGCTATTGTCTGAAAACCAAATGTAGGTAAGTCTACTCTTTTAAACACCTTGGTTTGAACCAAATTAGCGAAAGTAGAAGATTATTTAGGCACAACTCGTGATTATATTACAGGAGAATTTTCTATGTGAGGAAAAAGATACAAAATTTATGATACTGCTGGTATCAGAAAAAAATGAAGTATTCATGGTATAGAAAAAATTGCCTATGATAAAATTAAATGAATGTTGAAATACGCTAGACCAGCTGTGATTTTTATGCTTGATGGAGAGCAGTGACTCACACACAGGGATTTGACATTATTGTCTGAAATAAATAACCTGGCTTTGCCGATAATTTTTGCGATAAACAAGATGGATCTTTTGGATGATGTGCAAAAAAGGCAAATCAAGCAAAAGGTTCAAGCTACTTTGGATTTTGCTAAATATATTCCAATTGCTCCTATTGTTTCTACAGAATGAACTTGAGTAAAAGAAATGATAAATTTAGTTTCCAAAATAAAAAAAGAAGCAGAAAAAAGAATAGATACAAATGAACTAAACAAAGTTATAACCACAGAAATGTTGCAAAGACCACCAAGATTTCCCAAAAACAAAGTTTGTAAAATGTATTATATCACACAAGTAGATATTAATGCACCAACATTTGTTGTTTTTGTAAATAAAAAGGAAAGGGCAAATTTTTCTTTTAAAAAATGGATAGAAAATTCAATTAGAAAAAACTTTGGATTTATATGAACTCCGATAGTAATTCGTTTTAAAGAAAGAACTAAGGAAAAAGAATAAACACTAAGGGGTGTTTTTTTTTACTGAATATTGTATTAATAAAAATATAGCCATTTATCAATAATGAGTGAAGTGAACTTAATTTAATTTGTATAATGTTTATGAAAAATATTCAAAAACCAAATATAGATGTTTTTAAGTATGCTAAACGACTTTTGTTGGAGTCTCAAGTTGTGGCTTTTCCCACGGAAACTGTTTATGGACTTGCTGCAAATGCTTTGGATACAAAAGCTGTAGAAAAGATTTTTGCTCTTAAAAACAGACCTCCAAACAACCCACTGATAGTGCATCTTGGAGAAAAAAAAGAAATTAATAAATATGCTATCATATCCAATCCAATAGAAAAAAAAATTATAGAAAAGCTTATGCCAGGACCTATTACAATTCTTTTGAGAAAAAGAGAAAATATAGCAAATGTAGTTTCTCAAAATCTTTATGTATGAATTAGGATTCCTTCAAATCAAGTAGCTTTGAATTTTTTGAAATATGTAAATTTAGCGATAGCTGCTCCTAGTGCCAATATTTCTACCAAACCAAGTCCGACCTCTGCTCAAATGGTTCAACAATATTTTGATAATAAAATTCAATTGATTATAGATGGTGGAGATTGTAGTGTTGGGATAGAATCTACTGTTGTAAAGGTTGATGAAATTTCTGTTTGTTCACCTATGTGAAGAGATGATTGTCAACTTTTTTATAAAATTGTAATACATCGTCCTGGTTTTGTGACAAAAGAGGATTTTGAAGTATTGTTTTCAAATAACAAAAATGTTTCAATAGAATATAGTTCAGAACTTTCCAATATTTCACCATGAAATATGTACAAACATTATTCTCCAAGTGCTAAAATTAAAATTCTCCAAAACTTGATAGAAGTATGAGATTTTTTAGACACAAGAGATAAAAAGATCGCATTAATTTTAACCAAAGAAACGATTGAAAAAAACAAAAAAACCATTTCTTGATTAGCAAAAAATTTTGAAGTTTTGTTGCGATGATCTCAAACAGATTTGATAACTTGTGCACAAAATTTATTCAAACTTTATCATCAATGTGATGCAAATTGAGTAGACTTGATACTTATAGAATGATTAAAAGAGGAGTGATTATGATTTTCTATCATGAATAGAGTAAAAAAATCTGCAGAAAAATAAATTTTAGTGTAGCAACACAGTAGAAATGTCAGTGAAAAATAAATTTTAGCTTGAAAAAAGAATGTTAATCTTTATTCTGATTTTTGTATAAATTTTATGGCACCCTGCTAGAGTGGTCCAATAGACGGGTCTGCAAAACCTTGGTTCACCGGTTCGAATCCGGTGGGTGCCTCCATACTCAACTCTAGTAAGAATCAAGCGAAAATTAACAGTTCCGTAATACAAAAAAAACTCCTAATGAAAAGGAGCTTTTTTGTTTTTAAAAGATCATCAAAACTATTTTATTCAATCAATTTGTCTACAAATAATATTGCATCTAAGTGATCAATTTCATGTTGAACGATAAAAGCGTTGTAGTTTTTTAATTTTTTTTTCTTTTTTCTACCCAAAATATCTAGATATTCAACTACTATATTTTGGTGTCTTTTTACTTTTCAAATCACATCAGGAACAGACAAACAAGCTTCTTCTGATACTAATATTTCTTGAGATTTTTCAACAATTTGGGGATTTATCATAATTTCCTCTCCTATTCGTTCTGATCATTTTTTATTTTCTTTCCAAAATGTGATAGCAAGCATTCTAATGTTTTTTCATATTTGAGGAGCAGCTAAGCCTACTCAATCATACTCATACATCAACTCCATTAAAATTTCAGAAAACTCTAAGATATCAGAGTTTATCTTGTCTATTTCTTTGCTTTTTGTTCTTAGGATTTTATTGTCTATTCAAGTTTGTATTGGATAGAACTTTTTTAGATTAATCATTTTTTTATAAAAAAATAGTTTAATAAAACTGTGAATAATTACTTTTTAACTACTAAAGTGTAGTTTATTTTTTAACACTTGAAAATCAATTCAAAATAAATATTATTTTTTAGATCGTATTCGACAAAACACTTAGATACTCTGTGTAATGCTCAAAATCGTGGAGAGGTGGCAGAGTGGTCGAATGCGGCAGTCTTGAAAACTGTTGTTCGTTCACGCGAACCGTGGGTTCAAATCCCACCCTCTCCGCCATTTATTATCAACTTATTCTATGACATTTAGAAACAAAGGATTAAATTATTTAAAATTTTCAATCACTTTATTTTTATTGTTTGCATTTGTGTTAGTTATTGTATATGCAGATAAGTTCCAAAAATGACCTGAAACACTGTATGTAAATACAGTTGCTTTTGTTCAAACCAACTCTGATGAGCAACATATGATCAATCTAGAGTATATTAGTGCAGAAATATGAGAAGACAACAAATGAGTAATAAATTATATAGTTCAAGCTTGAGACACATTATCAAAAATTGCTAGTACTTTTGGTACTACTGTTTCTCATATAAAAAAAACAAATAACATTACTTGACCAATAAAACCAAATCAGAAATTAATTATTACAGATGAGTCAGAAGGATTGATTTATACTATAGATTGAACTCAAAATATTTTGGTATTTGCAAATAGATATGGATTGGATGTTGACGATTTAATGTCATTAAACTATATCCAAGATCAAACAGAAATGTTGCAAGACTGACAAGAAATATTTGTTCCTATTACATTAGAAAAAGCTTATGATGTATGAATGATGGAAAGACCAAAGCCAGTTTACAAACCTAAAACTACCATAACATACAAACCAACAATCACAAAACCGACTGCAACATCTTATGTGGTAAGCAATACAACTCCTGCTGTATCTACAGCTTGAGATTATTCAAATTCTTCTATATTATCTAGTTGGGTTTTTAATAAAAATATCAATAATAAATTTTATGCCTGACATTGTACTTGGTATATGGCAGCTACTACTCCTCAAATATTCCCTTACTTAAATGATAATTCTCAAGCTAGACCTTTTGGTTGAAATGCAAATCAATGGTATGCAAATGCAAAAGCAGCTTGATTTAGTGTAGGTTCCAAGCCGGTTGTGTGATCAATTGTAGTTTATCGTAGATGAGGATGATGATATGCGAGTGCAGGACATGTAGCAAAAGTTATTAGCTACAATGCATGAGCATGAACAATGGTTGTAGAAGAAATGAATGGAAGTAAAAAGTTTGTAGTGCAAAGGCGTACAGATAGAGTAGACAATCCAAATATAATTTGATATATTTATATGCCGAGTACTCCTTGGACTCCAAATTAATATCATAAATATTTCAAAAAGTCTCATAAAAAAAATGGGACTTTTTTTGTATCTTCAATTGTTTTTTAATCAGTAATTTTTATAAACATATTCATATATAATTAATATACTTCTTAAAAAGTATATTTATTGCTTATATATCTTATTGTTTTTATATAAAATAAAAGTTTTATTAAATGAGAAATTACACAATTCCACCTAAAAAAACAAACTCTACTAGTTCAAAAAAGTATTATTCTACATATTGATATAAGGATAAAAAATGAAAATGATTTTTGAAATTATTGTTTAAAACTTTTCTTGTTTTGTGAGTTTTGTGATTTATTGTTTTGTTTATTCTTTTTCAAGTAAGAATAAAATGAAGATTACCAGATATTACTCAAATTAAAAGTATGACTTTTTCTGAGGCTACTGTAATTACTGATAGAAACGATAAAGTTTTGTACAAGCTTTTTGACGAAAATAGAGAATATGTAGATTATTCTGGTATCAATCAAAACATGATAAATGCTATTGTTGCTGTGGAAGATCAGCGTTATTGGGATCATAAATGACTTGATACTATATGAATATTTAGAGCAGTAATCAACAAAATATTACATCCTGCAAGTAAAACTCAATGAGCTTCTACTATCCCTCAACAGCTTATTAGAAATTTACTTTTGACAAAAGATAGAAAAATTGAAAGAAAGTTAAAAGAGATAGTTTTGACAAAAAAACTAGACAATGTTATAGAAGATATGGTAAAAGATAATGTTGGTAATTTGCCATCTGATGAGATGAATTATAAGAAGAAAGAATTAGTTTTAGAATTATATTTAAATAAAATTGAATTTGGGAATAATGCTTTTTGAATTGAAGCAGCGGCTCAAACTTACTTTAGTAAGTCAGCCAAGGATCTTAACATTTTGGAATCTTCTATATTGGCCTCTATACCGAAAGGACCTACAGCATACAATCCTTATATAAATAGATCGGCTACAATATGATCTTTGAAAATTACTGATCCTTTATGAAACGAATATTCTTTGAGTGATACATGATTAAAAGCAGAAATAGCTAATAAAATAGAATCTATATTATCAAAAGCTGATTTTTCAAACAAAAAAGACTATTCTTCTTTTAGCAAATATTATAATTGATTGGTAGATTTTTCAATATATTATGATGATGTAAAATACAATGTAAAATATTCTTTGTGAAGAAAAGATTTAGTTTTGTCCCGTATGTTTCAAGATGATTATATCGTGGAAGAAGATTTGAAAGAGGCGATTTTACAATGAATGATATTAGAATTAAAAAGTTGATGATTCCCAATAAAAGCTCCACATTTTGTGATGTGGATCAAAAAGCTTTTGGAAGAACAATATGATAATGAAACATTGATGAATGGATGATTGGTAGTAAAAACAAGTTTGGATTTGGATATTCAAGAAATAGCAGAAAAGTCATTATTAAACAACAAAAATTCTTTGGATGTTTATGGAGCAACAAATGAGGCTATGGTATATTTAGATTCAGAAAAATGAGATATTTTGGCCTATGTTTGATCTTTTGATTATTTTAACGAAGATATTTGATGACAAAATGATATGGTGAGAGTGGCTAGACAATTAGGATCTGCTTTGAAACCTATGATTTATGCTTTGGGCTTAACTACTTTGCCAATAGCTATAGATACACCAATTTATGATATTCCTTTTCAAATATGACCAGATAGACCAAAAAATTCAGATTGAAAATTTATGTGAATTTTACCTCTAAAAAAGGCGCTTGGTTATAGTAGAAACATTCCAGCAGCAAAAATGATAATAGCAGCAGGATGACAAGATGTTGCAATTCCATATCTTAGAAAAATGTGACTAAATTCATTGAGTATTACTTGAGACTATGGATATACATTGGCTTTGTGAGCAGGAGAGGTTCCTATGCTAGAATTGGCCAATGCTTATGCTCATTTATCTACTCCTCAACCATGAGAAATTAATCCAATTTTGGAAATTAGAACAAATGATGGGTCTTTATTATATGAAAAAGAAGAAAAACTTCAGGAAGCTGTTGTTGCTCCATGAGTTGTATATTTGATGTGGGATATATTGTCTGATACCAACAATATGCCACCAGAACGAGTAGGAAAATATTCAGTTCGTGGTCTTCAACTATGATTAAAATCTGGTACTTCAAACATGAAAACTCCAAAATGAGATCGTGCTAGAGATGGACGGTTAGCTACTTATACTCCTACAAGAGTTGCTGTGTTTCGATGATGAAATGCTGATTGATCTCCAATGTATCATAATGCTTATGGATGATTTTTAAATGCTGAAGCAATGAGAGAATTTTGGTCTACTTTATTGGCAAATAATTATATTTCAAATCAATGAATGTCTGCTACTGAAATTGCAGAAGTTGCTATTTCTAAAATTTCTTGAAAATTAGCAACAGATTCTACACCAGCTGATTTCGTTGTAAAATCTATGACTTATATCAATTCTCAGCCAAACCAAGCAGATGATCTGATGACTCCATTGGAATTTGATTCTTCTTGTGGATGACTTTCTAGTCCATATACACCAGCGAGTGAATTGGTAAATTGATTTATTGTTTCTCCTACTACATTTATGCCAAATGGAATGGATTTAGCAGAAATTACTTCTTGGTGGCAGTGGTCTACCAATCCTGCTTTGATGCGAGAATCTAGTCCAGAGTATTCAGGTAAAGTAATATTTAATTACAACAACATCTTGCTTGCTATGCCACAAGATTATTGTGAAAATAGAAGTCCACAAATTAGCGATGATATTCAATTAAGCATAAAAAATCTAAATGATTGACAAAAAATATCAACAAAACCTATGATTTGGTTTAATGTTAAAGCTAAAAACAATATTAAAAGGGTTTCAATAAGTATAAATGATAGAGTGATTGGTTCAAAAGAATACAATGGTAAAGCCAATGATATTACTGATATTATTTCTTCTGATCTTTGAGAAGAATTTTGAAATGGTGAGCTTACTTTATTAGCAATTGATACTCAGTGATATTCTAATAGAAGTTCTATTAATATATCTATTGTTTCCAATGACACAACTCCGCCATTTATTATGAAAGACCATACTTATGTAGTAAAGGATGGAGATAGATATAGGGTAGTAATTATATTAAATGATGAACTTTCTAGTGTTGTTTGAGGAACGATAAAACAATGAGAAACTGTTTTGAAAAGTTTTGATCAAAATATAGGAGAATTTATAATTAGAAGTCCTTGAATAGTTTCTGTGATAGCCAAAGATAGTTTTGGAAATGAACTAAATGATACTTTGGATATCAGGGAATATATTCCTTGATATGTTGAACCATGAGCGGAAAATATTTCTGAAGATGAAGGGTTAGAAGGATAAAATATTCATTGATTGCCAATGGGTTTTTTGAAACAATGACACTTAGAATAACAGTGTTTGGTCATATTGAGCCCGTAGGGCGAAATATCCATTAACAGAAAAAGGATTGTATGTAATGGATTCTTCGCTTTGCTCAGAATGACAATGCTGTGTGAAAATCTCCCCCCGACCCCCTCTTTACATCAAAGTCCTATTATAAGGAAAATCAAGAGTAATAAAGAATTTTAGGTAGTTAAAAGATGATAATTATGGTCAAA